>JGI24158J21664_10013147_pt1 | contig 10933 bp, 8 predicted proteins | sample Ectturendosymbi3_FD_21664 | JGI IMG/M metagenome (IMG submission 21664)
ACGCCAGTTCATCTTTAATGATATTCACAAGCCAATGTTGGGTTTGATAGGGTTAATCATAGCAATTTAACCTTCAAAACAATGAAAAATCACCATGTAAGATAGACATTTATGTTGCCCCCTCTACTTTTACCTTGGCCCCGCAGCGGCTCCCCCACTTTTATCATTCTAGAATCGCCACTGTTAAGACTTTATATTATGACATTACAATAGCCAGCTTGTTAGTGTCATGGCGTTGTTCACGCTAACAGAGAGACTGCGGAAATTATTTTGAAAGACAGTCTTCAGTGACTGTGACGTCACAAATAGAAATTGTTACCAGTGTGGACGTTCCTTAGTACAAGTTATGTTATAACAACGAGGTTAGCTTTTTATGCAACGTGCGGTGGTGTTGCAAGTTGGCGTAACGATCAAACAGATTAAAAACGAGCATTTGCAAAATTTGTTAGTTTTTCGAGTTTGAATCATTTGGGGGGACACAAAAAAAATTGGGAGGGCTTTGCCCTTGAATGCTCCCCCTGGCTACGGGCCTGTTTTAAAGTTGTGTGTCATGAATACCCTAGTCTCAGGAACGCATCCTTAGGTGTCCCGCATATCCCCTAGGCTTGATCGAAAGGTATTATCACGGTTGGCTGAGTATGATAACGTCATCAGAAGGCCCCGTTTCGGCTTTGCCTCGGGCCCCCAAGCACTAAGTCTACCATTGTGTAAAGCATCACATTATCCTTGAAACAGAACTGCAATGATCAACGTCAAGATCAACCGTAAAGAAGACTGTTCGTAGCTGTCAATGACATAGGAACTTCCAACTATAATTCCAGACACGCAGTTTGGAAGTTTTTTTACCAAGAAGAATAAACGACTCAGCCACAATGACTTGGGTCTACGCAGTACAAACAGCATAACTTAACTTTGCCAAAAATTTTTTCCAAAGTGAAAGCAACTTGTGAAATTTCGCAACGGTTTGGATATTTGTTACAAATAAACAAAATTCAGTCAAAGGTTTTGTTATTCGTTTTTCACGACACTAAAACAAAAAACATAGTGCGTAGTCCAGCTGAAAGCCCATCGAATCAGCTTGATCAAAGAGCAAACAAAAACGAATAATTTTTGTCTAGACTTCAGTGTCGTTTGTCAGGTTTTACTGCATGTATATTGGAGGTACCGTGATAGAGCTATTCAAGTAGTGGTCGTTTAGACAGTGCATTGAGCGAAGTTGTTGCTTATTGCTGAACATGTTTGGTTGCTCTTCCGACATGTCGCAGAGTGGATACTGCTAACATGGCCTTTGATTGGTGCACGGATGATGACAAATGAGATGATGAGGAATAGAAACATGAATCATATCACGACGTAGTTGTACCTGCTAATGTCAGGCGATACACCAGTAGAGCAGCAGTTCAGACGAAGAGAGTTGTGAGAACAGCAGTCCCGTGTGCCATTTACGAACCTCCGGCTTATAGCAAGTTGGGCACGTGTGCCCTGTGTTGTGCACCCCTGCACTATAACATGTAGTTGTTTGACGACGGAAAGAAAACTCCAGATCACTATATTGTGGTTCGGGATCACGTTTCTTATAACTCGCCGGCCGATTGCGCTAGTGAAACAATGAAGATATCTTTGGCTGAGGATTTTGATGTACTTTCCGTTGCAAAAAATATGCTCTTTGGCATTTAATATTTTCGTGTAAGGCACTTATGACGTCACGATGGCGTCATGTGGTCACACACCTGTAACACATCCAAGTGACGTCACACATGCGCAGAATTGATATCATAAGATTTGCTGTGCAGTATCCTTTCCAACAATGTCTAATATTTTGATGCTTCTAATAATGGGCTATGCTCAGAAAGGTCTAGACATGTCACTATATAGTGGCTCTGCGGTCCCCAAAGGGTTGAAAACGCAGAGGAGAGGATCTGCTGAAGTGGTTCCTAACCTTGTTGGAGGTGCTGTGACCCGCCATTTTCATTCGTGCATTCACTGGGTCGTTCTTAAATACAAAGGCATACACTTGATTTTCCATAAAATTAACCATGCGTTGGACCTTTGCAGAACCATTGAGACTGATTCACCGAACTCAGGTTTAAGCAGCACTGATCTAGTGTAAGTAATCTCGACGCAGCGACAAGCTCATATAGTTCGTCACACCGTATAGCTTGGCTTTTATTGGACTTGCAAAACATAGTGTAAGCTGTAAACAAATAAACTTTCGGTTTCAATTCCTCTTTTCAATTGTTGCAGAAAGGCTATACAAGTTTTGCTAATTTGTTTTATTCTTTTGTAGTAAATGAATTCTTGAAAAAGAGTTGGAAGTATAACTGTAACATACCTTCAACTTTCGTAAAAAATCCTGTTTCATCGTGTAGTCCATTCGCCTACCCTGATAGTACAATATGCAGGCAAAAGAATAAAGGAGAACCAGATCTTTCGCCACATCCAACCACGCAGTTTGTGTGTTTCTGAACAGAAGAAGAATGTCACAGTTTTTTTTCTTTTTTGTAAGTGCAATGCTTTTGAAAAAAGAAGTTCAGGTGTGAGGGTGAAATTGTAAAAGCGTTAAATTGCAAACACACAAATGCCCATGAATGTGAAGTTAAATAACAGTTTTGCAAATCACGGACACCACGGAATCCTTGGAGCCAAGCAAAACGATATAGGTCACCAATAACAAAAAATTAGACCCTTCATTTAATTTTTATCAAAGGGTAGCTAAGAACACCACGAGATTCTTGATGCTTGTTTGTGAGAAAACTACCTCTGCATTAGCTCCATCAGCAACAAATTTTGCTACATTTCTTTCAATATGCATGAATGTAGATAAAACTAAAATTGTTGGTAGGTCATTTTATTGAAAATCGACAAATCTGGATGGTTTTCAAACCATTTGGCCTCCTTAGGAGAATCCAGTAGTTTTTGAAGTTTTGTGATAGGCGTTTCAAACCTTTATTTTCGAAAACAACGCTACAAAAAGTCTGTGAACTGTTTGGTAGACTTAAATCCTCAATGAGCAAAGCTTAAATCTTATAATTTGTAATGGTTGCCCAAGTGTATAACAATCTTGACAAGAAAACATGTTTCTTTATGTATTTTTCTTTTCTCAAGCGCATTTCCAACTATTTCATGATCTTGTTAGAATTATACTTTAAATAACACGTTGTGAACCCATATTATGTTAAAAATTGCAAGATGTACTCAGTTAAGATTGCAAAAGAAACACAAGCATAAAGTAAATATTCCATTTTACTCTTTTCGTTGCTTTAACCAAAAGGTTGGTGGTTGATTTGGTATTACAGCAATTAGTGTCTCAGAAGACTTAACTGCCGAAAAGAGATAAGACTGATTAGTTTGTGTTTAATTTAATTAATATTTGATTGATTAACTGAGCCAACAAAGCCTGAGCAAAGATTACAAAAAGGTAACTGCTGCAGAATCAGGAACTTTTCAATAAAAAAATCGCCAAATCATGTAACACTTACGCGCATGGATCTTCTTGCAAAGTGTTTCTCACAAAAAAATCGGTAAAAATCTTGCTGTGGGTCACAAGTTCCATTACCGTGTACGTGACGCACACCGTCGTCAAAAGGAGAAGACGAAACAGCTGATGAGCCCGCAGGAAAACAATGCATGTGATCATCACCAGCATGCCGAATAGGTAAAAGTACTAGGAACAAGAAACGACACGAATGTGTCACGAAACAGGCTGGGAAAAGAGGCACTACGCATATCTTCAGGAGTTGGTATAAACTTAAATAAATTTTAAAGAATGTTTGACGAAGATTAAATGGTCAATCTCAGTCGCCGAAATTCCAGTAGCATATGATATTACGTACCGGTATATATCGGCCTTTTTAAAATTTGAAACACTACAGCTATTTATAGCTTTGCCAACAAATTTAAAGTTAAAGTGAGTCAAGTTTTGTTTTTATGAGTCATCACTTTGCATTATTGCGTAAGACCTCGGCAGAATGATGTTTGTTTATGTGAAAGATAATTTTTACACTGCATTCCTCCTACCTCCGAACTTGGCGTAATGTTTTCGGTAAAACATGAAAGGATTCAACAAGAAACGAAAACGCATCAATGGGCAAACAAAAGATAGAAATGCACAAGTTGCTTGAAGACGTAGTGATGTCTCCAAACTTATCATAACCAAAAAAATTTTTTTTTCACATAATGGCAAAAACATGACAAAATTATTACGGGAAGAAAACCAGTCTGTTGAAATTTAGTATATGTAAAAATTTCGTCTAAGTTTTCGGCCTTTTCATTGTCTATGTTTAAGAAATCTTGAAGAAAAGCAATCAAGATTTTATTGGTTTAATGCTTTGTATATTTTACAATTACATCAAAGCGTCAAAAAATCAAATAGGATATAAATTCAGCAACTGCAGAAGTTCCAATATTTTTAATGTCGCAATACGCCTTTGAATTAGAAATTTTAGCATGACCGTTCTTCCTCACCATTGGATAGTTGCACACAGTGTTGTCAGGTTGCTTATGGTACGTGATGTTCGAGACAACGGAGTTATTGGTTGCATTATTGTTGCACGTGATTTGAAAGTTCACTGTTGCGTCATCAGTGAACACAGAAGAACACGTCAGCTGAAACGTAAGACAAGGTTTTATATATAGATAGATTCTATTAATAAAACAGGGTGTCTCGAAGCATGTGGCACAAGTTCAACTAACCTTATTTTTATGCAAAAAAAGCAAACATTTCAACTGTTTTTTTATTTTTCTCAAGCTTTTTCTGATACAGTACATGTTTTGAATCTCGAAAAATTTGTCACAGTCCAACAGAGCACGAAGCAAATTACAGGAAATATACGATCCTCCTGAGAAGAACAGCGGGTATGAAAATGAATGAATGTATTCTAAGTTGGAATGTTTCATTTCGATACAGCTGGAGTGCAGTCAACAAAGTAACCAAAACAGTAAAAGTTTTTAAGCTTTGACCATGATGGATGCTCAGTATAATGTTAGATTTATACTTTGTTTCAAAAAGGTCGTGCAGTAACAAAAAGTACAAAAGCTGTGTGGATAACGAAGCGTCAAGAGGAAGGTTACTGGACGCTGTATGTATGGGTTTGGCGCAAGGTTTGAAACCTACCATTCCTGTAATTGCAGACATTAGATTGCAGATGAAAACAATACATATTATGATGTAACGGCATTTCTGGTCCTCTTGAATGTAGCCGCTAATGCGATGAAGAAAGTGCGGCAGAAAAGAATATTCCTCGGCCATCGTCATTAGAATCAAGATAAGGAATACGGGAACAAATACACACAAGTTAATGTAGACTTGAGTGTACCTGCAAAATATATTGCATAACAATTTATTTTACAACCATAAATAAAAATGTGAAGAATTGTAAGCAAGCAGTCTAATGAAGTACAATACTGTATACAATAATATTCGGAGATAATACAATAATATTCAGCGATACCAGCGCTGCTATACAGTTTCTGTATGAGAGTGCAAATAAAAGACTAACTAAATTTCGGTAATAAATTAAGTTTGATCGCAAAAAAATGTTTGGAAGAACTGTACGTTCGCTATAAGCATTGACAAATGTTTGACAAAATTTAGAGGAGTGTAACTTACTCGAACCTGTATGACGAATTTATAACCCGTCTTTGTCCAAGAGGACCAAGAAGCGTTAAGAAGTAAAAAGATTGAACTGACATGTTTGTAAATACAAGCGAACTTTGGACAGTGTACTGTTTAGATTAAACCTTGACTGCCTCACCAGCAATTGTGTACACTTGAATATTTTTTGTGACAATCAAGCCAACAGATGTAGGTTACACTGGCTAATGTCTACTACAGCAGTGCTCTTCAACCTTTTTTGTAATGGTGCACCCTTAGATGTTTTGACGAACTCATGCACCCTATTTACTTAAACCCATGCACCCTATTTACTGACACGTCCCTCGTGTCCCCCACCTAGTTGCGCTCATGTGTGTAAGTACCCTGGCCTAAATAAGTCAGTACCCCAATTCAGTAACTCAGCTACATAATTCAATTGATAATGTCTCATTGTCTGTTGCTTATGAATCACAAATAATCAACTAAATACAACAATGAGCTTGACATGCTCTGATGCTTACGCACCACACTTTAGAATGTGCAAAGTCAAGGTTAAATCCTTTAAAGTCATTGGATGATTAATGGTTCATTTTTAATAACAGAAAGTTTTTGTAAAATGTATCTGTTTAGTGTGACAAGTCTGTGATGAACCCTTTCGTAGTGGTGCACCCTAGGGTGCACCGTGCACACCGGTTGAAGAGCGCTGTACTACAGCATGTCTCGTTTGATTGTTTAGGTTCGAAATTAACTTCTACGCTTTTTGCTGTATATTCCACAAACCGCTGTATTTTAACTGTAACTAAGCCTGCTTGATATTTTAGGGGTAGAAGAAGTTACGATTATGTTCTATAAAGGCTTATGCAATATGCAACTTCTGCAGTATTTGATATAATGCACTGTAGCACTCGAATTTCAAAACGCCTTTGATGACTGACAGTTTGTCAACACTTTCAAAGCAAGTCATAACGTTCTCGACAAGAAAGTGCTTTGCTACCAGGTTTAACCATTTTTCACACATGAAACTGAACTATTACGTGGTTTTAAACATTTGAGATTCGACTTTAACCAACTTTTAAGCGCTTTAGTTTCAAGTAGACTATTACCACGATTTTGACAGAATATTGATACATTAAGAGTCAGGGTCACATAGTTCGAAAACTGGTATGAAAAAAACAATCCTTTGCATTTGTGTAGGCGAACTGCCACTGACACAACCATTTGCATCCACGTCTGGAGGTTTCGTAATTGGTCAAAACCTCTTCGATATCCATTTCTTGCGTTTTTTCCTAATTTTTAGTTTTATGAGGGTTTCAGTCTTATGGCAATTAGTCGCCACTGACAAGAGCTAACCCTTTAAGCGAGAAACGCGGGCGAACCTCCCAAGAGAATAAAAAAGTAAATTTTGAAAGCACTCACATTCCAGGTACGATGAGGAAGTTGGCAATCGTCAATACGACTAATACAACAAAGGCGACAACTAGGTTTGAGTCATAAAGTGCATCTCGCAGGTGAGAATATTTCGTCTCGTGAACTCGGTCTTTGAATCGTCCAGAATACCCTGCGCAAACATGTGCAGCGAGGCGCCATTTAACTTTACAATCGCTCGCACTGTAAGCAAACACAGAACATACGTTTCTTTACAGATGACAGCATTTAATTGAAATCTGGGATTTATATGTTTCAGGCGTTCGAATCTGATTGCAATATTGTAACAGAATTTCCAAAGAAGAAAATAATTTCAAAATTCGTCCTTATTACAACCGAATCTACCTTCAGGGCAACAAAAGGAAGTTATGTTTAGCAACTAAGTAGAACAAGCAACCGGCAAGTCGTTAACATAAACCGCAAGTTCGGAAAACACAAGCTAAAATCGCGGGAGAACCACAAGATTTGCAGCACTAGGACTGCGCTTGTATTTGTAATTCTGAGTAAGGCTGGACAGTTCTCAAGCGCGCAAGATAAGAAGGGGGATCAGTATTGTTGTGAAAGAATACAGTGTTGACACTACAGTATTTGGCAATAGAGGCCCACCATCAGACTCCACCCGGCTGGTAAGCTCTACATCTCAACGAGGTGTGTAGCTTTGTTTAGAGAATGTCCTTAATCTCTGTTTCTGTTTCCGCATGCACCAAAACGTAGCGCATTCATACCAAAAGACGCCATTCAGCTTGGCGGCGCAGACGTTTGGGGGTTTGAGTTACCCTCAACTTCCCCACTGGATCTCATACAGGCAACAGCGCTGTAATAATCTAAAACCCCGTCATGCAAAACACTTGACCATGTGAGTTCGACTGGTTGGCTGACAGGGATCTAAAGACGACATGCTATGCAGGCCGCGTGTACTGGCCTCGCTTTTGGTGAGTCTCTTTGATTTGAGTTATGTTGTTGATGAAAACGTCCAGACAATTTTACACCACTCATGATATTCCCTACCTTTGATGTGCTTTCGGCCAATGTCATTGCCACGTCTAGTAGAGATGTCTCTTTCTAGCCTGACATTTATTTCCTCGTAATCCGATCGACGTGCTACTACTGGAGCAAACACTCGAGGCAGAATGGACAAAGCGGTGGAGTCCTTAGAAAGAGCGGCCACAGCCTGCTTGCATTGGAAAAAAGGTATAATAATATTTAATAATTGCCCGCAGCAGCGCATCTTCGGCGTTGTACAGTAGACACAACACATCTTCAAAATTGTACAGTAGACACAACACATCTCTCTGCTTTGATTTGCTCACCATCGAAATGCAAAGTTTCTTATACAACCTACTAAAGTTTGATGATGTCAACAATAATTGCTCCCTGTCACTGTCATCTACCATGTAAAAACACGTAGATATTTGCCATGCTATACAGTAGCATTGAAGTCAGGTAACTTTGAACAAATTTAGAAGCTTTAAATGAGGCTTTGCACGAGCAAAGAGAATCATCTGCTGGTAAGGTTGAACCAGCTATGTCCAACGCAAATGGCTTACTGAGCCAAAAATTATGTAACTGTCTTAACCAGGGCCCACATTGAATGACATATTAATGCGGACCGCACATTCAGTGGCTTACATTGATCTTAGCAAACTAAATTTAGCTTAGCTAATGTACTGTAGTAAGTGTTGGAATCCTAACTGCAAAGGTAGCAGACGTGAGAAAGTTGTTCTGAAGACCCCCTGCATCAAAGACGTCATATTCAAGATTATCGAAGTAAGGACAGGTTGTCAGTATATACGATACTTTACTACAGCGAAAATCTAAACTGGGCCGCACAAAACTTTGACTGGACCACATGCGGCCCGCAGGCCACGGATTGGACATAGCTGAGTTAAACGTTGACTTCATTTGCACATTACTGAATGTTTTTTCACAAACGTGCTTCATAAATTAATCACAACTTTTTAGTTTTTGCTGATGGATTGCCATGACTCAGTTTTCCAGCTTTGAAGCATTTAGCAAGAGTCATCCACTTTTTATCATCATGGCTGCAGTCTTGGAACATGGCTGACCAGTAAGGTGAGCTTCCTCGAAACCAGTACATGTACTGCCTTTTGAGTTTCAGTTAAAATGTGCTTCAGTTAAAAATAGCAATTCATTTTCAACTCGTCTGGTGTCCGTGACTATGCGTAGTGTTACGCGAAATCGATTTCCTATTACTAATTTGCGATAGGTTCCTTGCTTCTTTCACTTGTGGATTGAACTTACTTGAATTCATTTTCAACTCGTGTCAAGTTTGTACAGCAAACGCTAATAAGTTTAATTAATTTTCTAGAAGATTCTTATACTTTAACGAATATTACGAAGGTTTTAAGAGAGCCTCATTATCAGCAGGTTTCATTGTTTAACTTTACAGTAGTCGGCAGTGAACACGTGATACGGGACATACCAGTGCTGTACAACGCTTATTCCCAACCTTTTCCTACTTGTGGACCCATGAGCAGGGACGGATTGAGGGAACGCGGGGCCCTAGGTCATCTTAGTTTCGGGGTCTCCAAGCATATGGGACCTATTTGGGCGTTTGTCTGAAAAGGGTGAAAGTATGCCCCTCCTGTGTGTAGTGCCCACCTCAAAAATCTATCTTTTGTTCTGGCGACTTTGGTTCTACATTTGCCTTAGATGTTCAATAGAAATTAAAGCCTTTCCTAAATTCTTCTAAAGGACAAATGGGATTGCGATCTTTTCTTGGAATTTATAGCTCTTTCGCGTAGGTCAGAAGCTCTCTTCGTTAAATTTCCGTGATTTCTAGCGTTTTTTGTAGTTTTTTGGATGTATACATGTTCATGCGGGGCCGTGTTGCCGCTATCGAAAATATTGTCTAGCTGTCGATATGATTACCTGTACGTAAACTCCTTTTTTATAGTAATAGTAGCCACATATTAAATGAAAGATACAAGCACAATTCATTCAGTGGCACAGAGCTTATTTATGCCGCTTTGAAGTTGTCATTTTCCAAGCAATACAAAATATAGTGTTTTAATCCTCTGTGCCAGGGCTTCTTAAACTTTTTTGTTCTGTGACCCCATTTAAAAAAAAGGTATTTCTATGCGACCCCGCTGATGGATAGGCTTGATCAGCTATGTTCAACTGGCGGGCCGCATGCGGCCCAGTTTAGGTTTCGCTGTAGTAAAAGTACCCTACATACTGACAACCAGTCCTTATTTTAATAATCTTTAATTTGACATTTTTGATACAGGTGGTCCTCAGTGCTACTTTATCAAGTCTGTCACCATTGCAGTTAGGATTCGAACGCTTTCAGTGCATTAACTTAAGTTAAATTTAGTTTGTTAATATAAAAGTAAGCCGTTAAATGTGCGGTCCTCATTAACATGTCATTCAATTTGCAGCCCTGGTTAAGATAGTGACATAATTTTTGGCTCAGTAAGCAATTTGGATTGGACAAAGCTGGCCTAGACCACCGTCTCATTACAAATCTCAAGAGGCATTTTTGCCAATTGCGAAATCCTACAAATGCACACAACCCACGAAAGTAACTACACAGTGATAAAACTACTACGTAATGGAAACAGAAAGGCGAAAAATAATTAACAAAAAACAATTCAGTTTATTAGAAGTTATCAAGCATAACTAATGGGATGGATGCACTCGATAATTTTTACACAGATCAATCATTCGTAGATTGATACAAGACAAAGCGGGACGAAGGACATTCTTAACATTTTCCAAACAGGATCTGTTTTTGGACTTGATGATTTCATCAATTTTAAGAAAACCGCTTTACACAAATACCTTGTGCAAAAATTTAAGAGTTTATGAATGGCTAGATCAGAAATGACTGAGAATTCATTTCTTGTTCTTATCCAAAAATGACATAGGCTAAACTCTGTTTTGAAAATTCCA
>JGI24158J21664_10013149_pt1 | contig 10933 bp, 4 predicted proteins | sample Ectturendosymbi3_FD_21664 | JGI IMG/M metagenome (IMG submission 21664)
TAAATTTCACGCAGGATGCGAGCATCTACTACAGTACTGGTGTGTGTCGTCATAAACAACTCTAGCTACCCGACCGTCAAAAACAACAACACACCCAATCATGCATTTGGGAAATATTGAATGCAGGCCAGAGCAGTGGTTCCCAAACTGTGGTAGGCGTGCCACTAGTGGTACGCGAAGGCCTTCAAAGTTGTACGCGAGACCCTTCGGTTCTTCTACACAAAAAGACTACATCTTGTTTTCACTTATCGGGTTCTGTTAATAAAGTCTTGCATTTTTTTGTACTTCCATTAGTTTCGAAAAATGGTCATTATAATTTCTTGCAGCCATGTTGTTGATGCCGCATTTGCATTAAGTCTGGTTTGCCAAATGTTTGATCGAATGATATTGGATAGATTGAGTTTTCCTGGAACAAGGTGTTTTCAAGGTGGTACGCGGTGTAAATATAGGGCCCACAAATGGTACGCGATCAGAAAAAGTTTGGGAACCGATGTGCTAAAAATAACTTGCACCAATAACCAAACCTCATGGTTTACCGATCACTGGTATACAGTGTTTTGGTTTGTGCAATGAAGCATGCAGCAACGTGAACTTGCTTTGTAACAACCACCATGATAGTCTGGTAATCTGGTTTTGTGAAGTGGCAGGGTTACCAAGCTATTTAGCGGATTTTCCGCGAGATCTTGCGGATTTTAATCCTGTCCAGCTACAAAATAATTTTTTTGAGTGCTTCAGAGGATTCAAGCAATGTGGAACATAACACTACGCTGTAGTCTCATCACACAGGATAGAAGGCTGTTGTGCGATTGACAAGAACTAAGAAGATACACTAGTAGTTTTCAACCAACCAACCAAGCAATGCGTAAGGTAGCACTGCACAACTAGTAAACTACAGTTTAGGGGAACAATGAGACTTACAGAAAGAACGAGGATTCTCAATTTTATACAAAAGCGAAAACATGGAAGCCAATGATTATGAAGGCAGTGTGCACTGTGCAGATATTGAGGGAATAGGTATAAAGCCGGGGTCTGCAAATTATTTTGGCTGTTGAAACCTTGGTAAAATCCCAGACATCTCACTGAGCCCCAAACGAGTTGAACTTCTCAGATTCAACTACCTCACGAATACGGGGGCAATTGGATTGTCACCAACTACTGATATTACATCTAACTGTAATTGAAAGGCAATGAGCAAGAAACATTATTATTAATACAAGCATAAAAGCAAAATGGCAAACTTTTCATTGCAATTTGAGACCCCATCAATGAGAAAGGTTTTTCTTGTCAGAAACAGCAAGAGCATTTTTATCTAGCTTGAGATTGGTGTGTTTAGTAGTGAGTCACCACGCTCTTCCCACTTCAATCGGTTGTTCAGCTTTAGGAATGCATTTGCATGACTAACACCAGATTATAGCATGTAGGAAATTGGGAATGCATGTAAAAGCGGCTCAACAGCTGCACAAAATTTCAGGTATTTTACAGCGGTATTTACATGGCACTGTCACACACAGGTTTTTGCGTTTAAACAGTGATTGAGCTTCGAGATCCACATGCATATCAGTGAGTTCATCTTGCAACTGCGAATTAATGTCTGCATTTTGCACATTAAAATCAAATAGCGTAACAATCCAATCCGGCATACCCATCCTCTGTAGGTCCTCAAAGAGTACCTTAAAGTCGTCACTTAATTTTTTAAGGTGCTTTGCATATATCTCCATTGTCACTATCAACAATGATTCCATCTTTTTCCAATGGCAGTGTCTATTTGCCGCCAAAATGCCGACAGCAACGGCTTGGCTGGAGCTATTGTGCCGCCAGTCCAAAGCTTGGCAGAAACGAAGTAAAAACAAAAGATAGGGTTAGTGCCCTAACCCTAACTCCAAACCCTAACGCTAACCCCTAACCATAAACCTTAACCCAAACACTAATCCTTAATGCTAACCCTTAACCATGACAGTAACCCTAACGCTAGCACCTAATGTTAACCCTTAACCCTAATGCTAAACCCTAACACAAACCCCTAATGCTAACCCTTCACCCTAATGCTAACCCCTAAACGCTAACCCCTAACCATAACGCTAACCTAAACGCTAATCCCTAATGCTAAACCAAAGCCTTAACCATAATATAATGCTAACCTTAACCCCTAACCGAGCCCTAAAGGTAACACCTAATGGCAAAGTTTTCAAAAAAGCAAAAACAGATAAGTCACTAAGGTGAGATTTGAACCGAAAACCAATGGCATACTAGTCATGAAGCATAACCACTACACTATATGAGCAGCACAGTGATTGCATGACAAACTGACTTTTTCCTTCGAATTGCATCAGACTGGTGGCACAATAGCTCCAGCCGATCTGTTGCCGCCAGAAAATCGGCGGTAAAACAGACACTACCTTTTCCAATTAAGCAAGTTGGAGAAATACTTAAAATAATTACGTTCCCATTTTGAATAGACTTAATTTGGTTTGAAATTCCGTTAGGATTGTTCAAGCTTGAATAACAGCTATTTCGTTCATGCCACATTGTGTCAAGTCTGGTTTGCCAAACTTATGATGGAATGAGATTTGATCGGTGACAGCACGGGACCCACAAATGGTGTGCTATCAGAAAAAGTTTGGGAACCAGTGTTGTATGGTTTCTTCTGTTTAGGTTGTAAAGATTGAGGTTTGCTATGTTTTTCTCATTCATGGCTTGTACTAGCTAATCTAGTACAACAGTTTTTTTTTCATTTTGAAAAAGTTATGAAAAATAATGTAGTTGTAAAAATTTTCTGGTTCAGTAGGCCTGGCGTACAGATTTAGTATAAAGTGAATTATGTGCTGTGCTTTTTATCTATTATGACAAAGAAATATTCAATTAGTAATACTAAATTTTGTAATTACACCATCATAGGTGTAGCCAAGGGGGCACTTGCCACTTGGGCCATAGTCAAGATATCTCATACTTTGCGGTCAACCATTTTGCCAACTTTGCAAAAAGGTCATAGCCTATGGTTGAGTGAACATGGTGACGTCACCATCAAAACGCAAACAGAGTGTTTGACTACTTATCTATCATTTTGGCTCCTTTCGTAACAGTGTTTGGCTACTTTTGGTCAAAAAAATCTGGCAACCCTGTATGTCAATGGTTTTCGGTTCGACTCTCACTATGCTGACTTTCCCTTTGCTTTTTTTCAGACTCTGCTTAGGTGTAATGTTTAGGAATTGGTGTTGTTAGGTTAGGATTAGGTTAGTGTTAGCTTAGTGTTAGGTTAGGTTAAATTTACATGAAGAAATGGTGACACTTCCATGCTCTTGATCTTGCCTTAATATGCAGGACTGGTATCATTGTTTGTAATATCTACGTTGCTTCCTGTTGTAGGCAAGACAAAAACAAAGTATGTAATAAAAGCCTTATAAATTAATGAAACTGTTGATCCACATAACCTGAAAAATTTTTGTGAAGAGCCCAAATAATCATTTAAAGATTACTTGGTACAGTAACACTTCATAACTTTCAAAAAGACTTGCAATGAGTTTTGTAACTTGTGTTCAGAAAAATAACAACGATGATTAGTGGATCATCAAAAGCATCTTCAATGGAACTATTTTGGAAAAGCTGTTGAGAGTTTATGACTCAAAAAATAGGCCACGCAAATTTCCAATGTGTATGAGGCTGGAAAATTCCAATGGGAAGAAATAACCCAACTGTTCTTTAAATGCAGTGTCAGCTTATCAATGCTTCCAAAAACATACTGACATAACAGAACAGATTGTATGGCTAAGGATGTGTCCTGCATAATGTTTCATGAAATCAATTTCAAATAAAAAATATTATGCTTGCCACTTGATTCACTTGCTTGTAACCTTCGTGGAGACTAGTTACTTGAATTGAAGAAAATGTGTGAAAAATGTGGCTGACCCTCAACCAAAGAAGACATTTAAATAGGCATAGATAGCTGAAGAAGCATAGATGTTACACAGTTGGCAGAGTGCAGAAGTATCACAGTGAAAAATTCATATTCATTGCACTGTATTCCCTGATATTTACAGGCATGGATACTACTAAAACCCCAGGACAACTCATGTATGTCAAAGCAACTCTGTAAACTGTTTGTGGTGCTGCAACAGTACTGCAAGTGCAATGTCTTAAATCACCACACAACTTGTTCGATTGTCAATTGTTCCAGGTATTGCTCTTATAGCTGCTATTAAAAACACGTTGCATTTACTTTGGGAAGACACTGATGGCTATTTGTATACCTTCACAGCATGAAACACTTTCTGTTGATGATTTTTTACAACAAAGAAGAATCTATTACTGAATTTGTTTTGGACTTATTGGTGAAATAGTGACAAACGCATGCTTTTGACATCAAGACAAGCCAATTCAAATATTAGCTGGTCCGTGTAAACACCACAAATTGGTGCTGGAAATAGTATTTATCAAAAACTGTCACATTGGTGTCATTAGTGATATAAATATAACAGTTCATTGTTTATAGAGTTGCAGTTGTAATGTTAAGCTTAAATGAGGCACCAGTGTTAAAATTGCCAGCTACTATCAAATATTTAATGTCAATAGCCATATTTCTTAGCCTAACCTCTTTTTTATGAAGGTTGCAGCAATGTAAAATGAATCAACTGATGTGACCATTCTTGAAAAGAATATTGATTGCTTAAGATTGCAGGAGTAATTCTCTACAAAGCGATTCCATACCCATTCATTGAAAGTTTGCTCCACAGTGTGGCATTAAGGATTATGCCATGAATAAATCACTGAGTGATCAGCAGGTGGGATTAATTTCTTTTGAGTAACTGACCTATGTTTTGCAAATATAAGACAATGTAGCAGCTTTTGTTCTGCTTTGTCTGTGTTTTGTTACAAACGCAGAAGATACGTTGCTCAGTATGTTGTCTGTCAAAAATTCTGATAAGAAATAATATATATTATTGATATTTAATACAATATAATACATGATGAAGTTTTTAAACAAGAGGAATTCTAAGTCAGCAACTTTCAATTTCATTAATAGCTTTGAACTGTGGCACCTTGCAAACTGGTATGGTGCAGGATCTAAAGCTTTGAGGACCCTAAGTGTCGCCTCTAAATTAAAAAAACAGACAGGCAAAGTAGTGTTAATTAATGTCTTAAAAGTATTCAATGTGATTTTGACTTGTCCTTCAGTATAGGTTATTGATGAAAGCCAATTACTTTGATATCCTGTTGACTTGTTCTAAGTGTATACTGTAAAGTACAGTGCAAATCGTTCTTTCAGAGGTTCAACCAGTTATTTTTTTGCTTGTCTTGATCACAAACATCAGCAGAAAACAAAAATGTCTGAAAGGCTTTGATGTCTTCTTGGTAGCAATTCATGGCAAGCTTGATTAGTTAATTTGAAACTATTTTTGTCTTTATGCAGAGTTAGCAAGTCAGCCATTATTTGCTTAGCATGTGTGAACTCTTAAGCTTTTTCATATACGCAACCTCATCACTAGGGCCATTTAAAGTCATAAAAGTCATATTTTTTTCTGTGCTTCAGGAAGCTATGAAATGAATGTTAAAACAAAAATTACACCTCTATGAGGTTTATAGCAAAAGTTGTGAAGTCATTTTTTCCATGTTAGGTCATAAAGTCACATTTTGCATGTTTTTAAGCTAAATCAATGAGGAAACCATATAGCAATCTCAAAATATCAGGTGAAGCTTGCATCCTGCAAACTGAACCTGTTTGGGCATCCTGCGAATGTTGGCAAAGACGTATGTGCACCAAGTTATTTGGATGAAATGTGATGCACTGCCTAAAAATGACATGTTCTTGTTGCCCCAAAGAAATGAACCAATGTCCATGCATGTTTTAATTCTGCTTCAGACCCAGCTATATGTTTTGAGATGTTTATTTTAGTGGGCTTCCAAACCATGGGCTACCATCTCTTATACCTCCTTTCGCTGGTAATGCTTCTTGTACAGCAGTTGTATGTTCTAGCTCAGTTATTTTCTTTGGTCATATAAATTCATTTTCTGAAAATTGAAGTCCTATTATCAAGGTCATAAAAAATGGCCCTACTCATCACACCACCTGAAATGAACTCAAATGTGACTACCCATTCTAAAACTTAAAAAAACTTAACAAATTGTTCAGAACCACCCAAAAGAAGGTTATAATTTTTTGATTTTCTGTTGTGTCACTTTTATCATCCCAATGTTACAACAATGGTTGTACTAACAAATGCAGAGTCAATCATATGCTTTAGCTTTCTTCAGAATAAAGGTTTGCTAACCTAGTTTTAGGGCACTTACATGTTAATGGTCGGTTGTACATCTTATTAGACTTGGCCTATTACCAGGGTTTTTCTGAAGGTGTTTTAGGGACCCGAATTTGGGTCCTTAGAATTTCAAATCGGGTCCCTAGAATTAGAGAAATAGGGTCCCTACAGATCCATACCAGGTACTTGACATTTTCCTTAAAAAAACCCTGCTATAACAATACTTTTTCATTGTTCTTGGCAGTATTCCTATTTTCACGGCCATGGGCATTTGAGTTAGCCTACAACGGCTTCGGTTATATTGTTACTTTGTCTATAGCAGTGCTTGTTTTCAATGCCCGCTGATTATTTTGTAAATTTATAACAACAGTTGCAAAATTTTTTTACAGTTTAAAACTCAGCTATGTGGAGTCATTGCGCCAATCTTTTATGGCCGAATAAGTGAAGTTAAATAGCCAATCGTTGATCCATGACAGGTTTGACATGAGAATGGCATCCTTGATATGTCATCATCAGCAATTGAGGTCAAGGCAAATCGTTACATAAGTTTTACTGTACAGATGAAGTGGCCAAAAGGCCAAAAACAACTCTGCTTATGACATCACTCACAAAAACCTGAAACCCAAAACCAAAAATTGTTTTTCATAGCAGACATGAAGACTTGCCGAATCTTTTGAGAGTTTGAACAGCTCTTTAGTGCAATCGCTAGAGGAGCTATGCTGTTGGTTAGGCAACTGAAAACTGGTTTTAGGTGGATTTCCAGGTAAGAATATATCGTACCCCAGCAGCCAATGTGCTAACAATGTGATTGCTTTGTGACAGAGAGACAGATATTCATTTTCAAGAGATATCCAGACCTGAGACAATGTTGTCCTTCTAAACCTGGACAGTTGAGTGGTATCACGAGACAATTTTATCAGACATTCTTTTTTACTAAGGTTAACCTTGGCGCCGGTATACAATATATTCATACTTGCTATTTGAGCCATTTTTCTTGTGTCACTTTGCACCACCATAACTTGACAGCTGATTGAGCTAGAGAGCTGTTCAAATCTTCTAAGGATGTGGAAAGTCTTCTAGTTCAGATTTTCAAAAAATTGGAAAGGTTTGGATTTTTTTTTTTTGTGATTGATCTCATAAGTGGTATAGGTTTAGGCCTTTTTGGCCGAGGTCACCGGGCCATGGGCGCTCATGCCCAAAGCCAACTTTTTTACTCTGAAAGTTTTTATTGTAAACAGGGCTATAATCTGAGTCTTTAGAGCCCTTGGTCCGATTTCTAGCATTTCTGGTTCAAAAGTTACAACCAAAAAAGCAATTTGTATAAAAAAAAACAAAGAATTTTCACCCAAATGTTTTTTTGGCCATTTAGTTCTCTGCGTACTAGGCTCATTCATATTAGCCAAAGTTACTATACAATTTACCAGTTGTTTGAAATTATTCTTGAACGTGAACTGTTCATTGCATTCAAATTCAAATCCACTGTTCAGTGTTCTGTTGCTTAATAAACTTTCAACTAGATATGGATTATATTTTTGGAAATACTTACTTTCAGAGGGCAGCATGGACAATCAAGGCCAATCTACACTGAGGATGAGCCAAGAATTGTCAGGCACAATTTGTTTTATTGTATAGGTAGGGATGGGAATTTCAGAATACTTCACTATTTCAGAATAGCTAAACCACATCCAGAATACCGAATCCTATTCTGTTTTTTTTCCTACAGTGCATTGCACCTGAGAATTACTAGTAAAAAAATAAAAATGTCATTCACTCAAAACCGTGGAGGCCCACACAAAACACTTTCCTTAATCCAGCACTGGAAATCAACAATTTATCATTTTATCACAAAAACAATACATTTTCGCAACATTGAACAACCAATTTTTTAATTTTAATGCAGCAGTGCATTTTTTCTAGGCAAAAGTGGTTATGCCAGGAAAGGCCATATTTTGGCAAAACTTCTTAGAATAAAACTCATTTTTCTAGGCTATAGATGTCTTTAGATCCAATCAAACTTGGCTAGAGGCATAGCATAACTACCAACAACTTCGGCTAATTTCATACCGGTTAAGCACATGAACTGCTTTATCGCATAAGATTCCAGAATGCCAAACCGAAACTACCCATGCCCATATAAGAAAATAGTACAGTTAATCATGTAGTGGTTATTCGCATAAACGGGATATTCGAATGGTAATGTTCTTTTCCTTTGTAAACTTAAATTATATTGCTTGCCTTAATCGCACAGTGAACTTTGAAGTAGTGTAAAGCACACTGCTTAGATGGTGTCAAACCTGAGTGCCATTAATCCAATTAAGCAACTGTTGCTGAAATGACTCCCTTCACTGACGTTCCCAAATCAACACCATGCATTAAACTTCCAGGCTTCAGCACATTGTGTTTGGCGCTGTCTAGTTGTATCTCGTCCCTACCACTGTGTAGTTGTCTCATCCCTACAGGTGTGAAACTTTGTCTTGAAAGTAGTATTTATAAAGTCATTTTATGGCACTGGACAACTACCTGATGCATGCGACTATGTTTAACATCTTTGCAGCGGATGCATTAAATTCTTTACAGAACAAGAAATGGTGCACCTGTAATGTACACCAACTTCGAATTTTAGTGTATTTTCGGAAGCAGCACTGACTGCAGCACACTTCACAGTTTAAAATGCTGATATATGCCATACGTTATGCTGCAATGCACTGTTTCAACTTCATTACTTGTTTGACTTCACTCTTTTTGTTTTTTCACATCAATACGATTCATTTGGTGAATGCCTCAACTGAACAATACATAACAAACGTCATTAGGGTTATAAAAGCTTCATGACGCCATGGGCTAACAAATCAGTTAAGTCTTTACGTACAGCACCCAGCTATATCAGGACCAAGAGATTTTTAGAACTTCTTGAGGCATTTCTATATTCCACAGTTTTACAGATCTTCGTACATGGCAACTCTGTGAGATATAAACGTGTTCCCAACTGCAGTGTATTGTAGTCCAAAACAAATGGAAAACTGGCTGCAAGTGCGGGAACATTCCACGACTAATATGGGCAATTATTACATCACACACACAGTATACATGTTTAAGTTAACATGCAATGCATGGACCCGCAACAACTTCAAATTTACGTTCCAGCTGATGACTGTTGGTTTGCTAAACATTAAAGGGTTTCAGAATTTAGGATACTGTATCAGGAGCAAGGGATTTTTAGAGCATTTAGAAGCATTTTTATATCACACAGTTCATGGAATCTCCGTGTTTGGTTTATTGTCAAGCTACAGATACCAATAGTGTCAGGTAGCACATATGTGGAGCGATGTGCTTGTTTTGTAATAATGGTATACAACGTTAGAAGGGAAATGGCGTTGCCTGTTCCAAACTCACATTAGAAACATGCAGTGGCAGCATCTAATGTTTGATCAGCATTGCTGCTGAGTACCTATGGCACAAGGGGGCCTGTAATGACAGTGAAGTGATGCGCTGCTGAGGTAGTGCAATATATTAAGGTTTTCCAAATGTCTGCATGTTAACCGTGATTGCAACTTGGTGCTAGTTAATTATGCACTGGAAAAAGATCTTTTAGAAGCTAATGTGACAAGTTACACAAAGATTTTTATAGCCATTTGTGCAAGCAAAGGCAACTGCTCATTTGTAGTTTTCTTCTCATCAGGTGCCTTTCTAGCTGACACCTGACACATTAACAAAACTGCTACACCTGATTTCAAAACATGCAGGAAACAAAGCACTCAACGACTTACAAATGCATGTAACCAGTTAAGTAACTGCATAAATAACTGCGCATATTAGTGTCTTGAAAAAGCTATATGGCAAATTGCACAAAGTCAGTGTATGCACAATAGTACTAAGTTTCCACTTGCCCACGTGGTGAAAGAGAAAAACGCACGTGAATGGACTGAAAAAATGTCTGTGCATGCGCAGTAGTGCTCTTGTTTTCACGCAGTGCAAGAGCATAAATGCATGTGAATGGACTGAAAAATTTTCGTTTGTGTGCATTAACTGTCATGTGGTGGAACCACGTACACCACTTATGTTGTAAAAGATCTAAACTGAATAGAATTTCCTGGTTTGAATTAGCATTTTGGATTAGGATAGTTTAGGATCCGAATCCCTCTGGATTGGGTATTCCTAAATGCCCATCCCTATGTATTGGGTAATTCTGCGCTATGCATGGCTTGGCACAGCAACTCCTGGATTAAATAAAACAAAGAATTGCATTTGCCAACTCCTAGCTCACCCTCAGTGTAGATTGGCCAAGTAACGGATAAGCCCGCCCTTAGCAAAGCATGAACAAATGAAGTGGAGAGAAGTACGAATGATATTTTCAATTCAGGTCACTTGCAACATGAATGCGAAAGGCCAGGCATGGAGTGAAAATGTATGAATAATAACAAGGTCAGGGTTGATAAATATCATTATTTTTTCAAAAAAAAAATCAGATTTTTTAAATTTAAATCAGATTTTTTTGAGTTTTACGATTTTTTTATTTAATGCGTAGAGGGTGGCCACCCAACAAGTAGTTATTTTTATTTTAACACTTTGGCACCCGGCTGGTTTTGGAGATTTTTGGCAAAAAAAACACCTAAACGCACATGGCTTTGCGGATGAATATCTCCGCTCCTGTTCGCTCTAGCGACTCGGCTAAACTCTTAAAACAC
>JGI24158J21664_10013150_pt1 | contig 10933 bp, 12 predicted proteins | sample Ectturendosymbi3_FD_21664 | JGI IMG/M metagenome (IMG submission 21664)
AAACACATAATAATCACAGGGGAAGTCTCTTCTCAAATAGATCAGAAAGTATACATTATAACCGATAGTTTACAATCCATGTTCAGTATAATACAAGTGAAAAGAAACTCCCGCAGCAATTCTGTCGAGGGATGAATCAACTATTAATATTGCAAATATAGTTTTGAAAAATTCTAAGATTTACATCGCTACGTATTATTTTTTCATAACATTCAAATAGTACTTACTACAAATCATACACGGGTACCATTACATAAATCGAATGTAACCACAATACGTTCTTAATTAATCTCAACAGAGGTCGTTCCATAAAATCCAAACAAGGGTATGTTTTGTACTTCTTTTATCAGTTAGAAAGTTATTCGCTTTCAACTTTACTCCTATATCAAGTCTAAACCACGTTATTTTTACAGATCTATCATAGTGTAAATATGCTCATAGGTGTCTGCTGTTATAGGAATGTTTACTAAATATTCCCAAAACCAAGTTACTTGCCAGCGATAAAATTTGATATTTACAAGTTCAAGAAGAGGTCGATATAATTGAAAAGAGTCTCGAAATTTACTGTACAATTTTCGCTTGAACACCAAGAACAACACTGGGTTTTCATCCAAAAGTTCTAATTCTAAATTCTTCTCCTGTAAATGATCTTACAGCACATTTATAGGACACTGATCCCAATCAAAATTCACACTTTTGATCACTTGTAATGCACAAGCTGGTTCGCCAGTTAATAAACTTTTCTTTTTCAAGGCTTGACACAACTGCTTTGGCTTCATCCTTAGTACAACCAATATCTTACAAATAGTTCTCAAACAGCGTCTTTAAACTTAAACCTGCTAGGTCAGTTTCAACAACTTGAAAGGCTTGATCCACCTCGTCACTGTGCAATTGAGTTGATGTCGAAATCACAAGCGGTGTCAATACTGTGATTTCAGAAACATTTAATCCTTCTGCTATCAACTTTTCTACACAGCTTTTAGTGGTCTTTACTGTCATTTTAATTGTATAAGCCCCAGATAATCTACACAAAAAGATTTTTCAATTAGTATTTGCTCTTCTACCTGTTCCATGACCAATTTGTGTTCTTTTTAATAAAATTAACTATTCTTTGCGGCCAGCTTACATGTCGATTAATGTTTTCAACCACTCATAAGTGTTCTCATCTATTGGTGTATTTACAAGAAATTCCTAAAACCGCATGACTTACCAGCGAAAATTTTGTATGTTCACATACTGAAGAAGTTGACAATATCAGAAAAAGGAATATTGAAATTCTTTCTACATTTTCTGCTTGAACGCCTTGAAAAACATGGGATTAGTTTCTAAAACATCTATCTTCAAACCCTTGGCCTGCAAATGATTTTGTAGTCTCTGTATAGGACATTGGGACCAATCAAAACGCACAGATTTAATGGCCTGCAATACGCAGTCTAACTGATCAAACAATAAAATGTCATCTTCTGACTCAGTCAATATTGCATCCAGTTCAGCTTCTGTCATATCAAGGTACTCCAAAGCACCCCCAAACCAATTCTCAAAATGTAGTGGGCTTGTGACCCACCATTAGCAGCAACATGGTTATGCAGGATTCTGAGGTCAGTGTTGAATCAAGTTACCGAAGTATACCGGTGTGCTGTGTTGTCACTTTTTACTGTCATGGAATTGTTGGCTTTCGCAACGATGTATGCACGAATGGAAATACCCCACTGCGAGATTAACCCGTTATATAACACTGTGTATTGTCGGGTGTATATGCAAAATATTTGTTGGCGTGCTACTGGACTGATTTCGTGCGATCAAATCCAGGAACTGTACTTGGAAAAATTTCGACTTAATGTTTGATTTTTCCAATATTTTCGTTGGTCGGTAAATTAATTATGTCCAATTATTGACTTATTACCATGGCATTCGAAGGTTTACGCAAACACAGTGTTATTGAATAGTAGATGCTGTGGGCACAACCTGTACGGTCAGCCCTCCAACTTGGTATTCCCTCATCTCTTCGCAGCATTACTGCGTTGAAGGCATTACCAGCGGAAATGGTCATTGCGAAACAATGGAGCAAGTGTTTCTTCTGTCACAGGACGGTTGTGTTCGTCAGAAAGCGATTAGCTCTGTGTGAACCTGACAAGCGTCCTTCGAATATTACTGTTCGCATTGTGACGTGCAGTGCATCTTCAATTATAACTATCCGAATTAGTGCGTTTTGTAAAACCTGGATTTATTTTCAAAATAACGTGGAAACGTTCCACAGCAGCATACAGACGGTTCCTCTCAACACAAAGCTAGTGGATGAGAAATCACTGCGTGCGCCATCTCACTTGCCAACTGCTGGGATGGTCACTGTTTATTTTTGCTGCCGACACTTACGGTTTCCTGCTGCTGTTCGTTGACGTTCTGCTGCTTCTGTTCAACATATCGCCCGTTTGCTGCGTTTTCGACCGATAAGCGTACGATCTGTGTTGGACCGAGTGGATCGTTTCGTTCTCGTGGTGATGTTGCATCTCTTAGCATCGATACCTTGAATGAGAGCGTTTTAATAAAAACTTCAGGGAAACAATAAAATAAGTAGCATCGCCGATATGTCAGTGAAGCCAGGAGAGAAGGTGCGGCAGAAAGCGATTGTTCGTCCTTGAACATTGCTCCACATGAAGTCGAGGGGCATACTACATTACGACCAGGGTTGCCAGGTTGGCCCTTTTGGGACCAAATTTAAGATATTTGGCCCCAAATAACACTTGTTGGCCCCAAAATTTTCGTTTGGCCCTTTTCCAGGATAGACTGGCCCCTTGCAAGAATTAGATTTGACCACCCTGGGTCCTGTCTGAGAAACCATATTTTTTCACTTTTGTGACTAATTCATTGGAGATTTTCACCAAATTCCTATATTTTGAAGGTTTTTGATTACAAACTTTTGTTAGGATCCTTAGAGTTTCTGAGCTAATGTGAAAGTAAGTTCATCAGAATACCTGNTACTTGCTGCAGTCTGCCAGTTGTAGNGGTAGCAGTGAGAACTGTTACATTACCTAACTTACTGTTATTTAGGTGGTGCACGTGTTTGTTGGTTTTGTTCAGATTGTTGTTGCATTAGCACGTATCGAAGGATGGTAAATTTATCTCAGTTTATGGGCTACACATGGAAGTTAAGTTCTCTTACGGTCTTTCATGACATACGATCTTTTCATTTCATCATTTCACGATCTTTCCATTCATCACAAATTAGATGTTACCGGGTGTGCAACATGTACGTTGCGTGCACAGAAAACGGCCACAAGTATTTTCCTCATATGCGCGAGTGCTAACCCCTCACAAAGCCTGGACAATGGCAGCGTTATCTGTTATGGGGAGTGTTAGGTGCAGGGAAGCAACAGTCAAACAACCGACACCACTACAGGATCAGCCACAAGAACCAATTGTTTTAAACTAAGGAAGTTCCGGGACAGTTGCGGACAGACAGCCCATACTTTTCTTTTGCGTGAAATAGTGTTAGTGTTTAATGACACTGACCAAAGCTTTTTTATTTTAATCCTCGTTATAAGTTTTTTCTTGAAGTTTATCTCGTTTTTCTCAGCTTGTTTGCAAAGAATTCGTCAGAGATTCGTTTAGTCTCCCGTANTAACTTTAATGCCATCGNAAAGTAGCTGCACACCCATCACAATCCTTATTCTCCCAGACAGGATTTCCTTCTCACTCTGCTTGAACGTTACGCAGCAAAAGCTTCGAGAACAATGAGGTCAGGTATGTAATGGTGAGGCCAGTAAGGTGCCTGGTATGCAATAACTAGTGGAAAAATATTAGAAACTAACTGTTCTGTTGGCTTCTTGTGCCCAGGGGTGTCCACAGTCATGAGTCGTGTACGACTTCGCGTATGATTCCCTATTTACAGCTAACTGATAATGGTATTTCCTTGAGATCTCCACAGAAGGCTGCCCTGGGGCTTCCACCAGACACGGGGCGATTACAGCACAAGTGTAATTGATTACGATTACATTGAAAGCAATCACGATTACATTTGTCTTGAAAAATCCTCAGAAAGAAAGCAAACCCATTTGCACGGTTTGATGAAAGTATATTTTCAGACAACATGCGATATGAATAAATGTGTTACGATCGGAAAGCCCGAGTGGCAAGTGCACAAGCTTCACACTGTGGCAGCAAGCCACAATAAAGATCACATGCCATGATTACTCTGTTGTTGCTTGTTCGAGCCACGTATATATGGGTGTTATTCTTCGCGCACATTCCGTTCGTGGTGAAACGCACATTCAATGCAACGCCAGTGGAGTGGTTGCAACAAATGCAATAAACGAAATTATCAATCTGTGGGAATTAAACACCGGAAAAAAAATCACATTAATTGCTTACTGAGGTGTTTATGCAGTCAACAAACCAGTGGCGTAGAATTAAAGGTTTGAGCCAGGGTTGGGAAAACAGCTGAAAGACCCAGTGGCTACTGTAGGGTCTGCTAGCCAACACTCAGAAAAAAACTTGAGAAATGATGGGACTCCGGATGTGGATGGCTATAATAAAACCCTGAATCAACGGAAAGTACTCCGAAAAACGCAAAAAATCGGCAACCCACTGAAAAGCAAAAGAATACTAAAACCGAAATATAAGCTATGTGGGGCCCCGTTTTTTATATTTGGCTTTCCAGGAGGTAATTCACCCCTAATCCCCTCCGTCAGTTACGCTACTGCAAGAAACGCTTTAACTATTGATTAAACAAAAATAATCAATGTTTAAAAATGTTTCGTACAGTTGATAAAAACCAACGCTTCAAATCTTTAATCTGTCAAACGACATCTATCAGGCTTAAACATTCGTTCGAAAAGTCGTTTGTTAGTAGGCCAACTTTAATTCAAACTTGCTGTCTATTTCTTTAAAACGTTTTAAGCTTTGTGATGTGATGGCTTTTGGATCGTCTGCAAGCGCAGCATAACATTGTGTAGCTTTTTATTTGAAATGAAATGAACACTGACGCCAATGTAGCTGCGCATCGGCAGGGCCGGATTAACCATTGGGCAAACCGGGAAAATACCCGGGGCCTCGCGCTTGATTATCAAAATACTCCACTGGTTTTTCATTTTTAGACTGTCAAAATTGTAGAGCTTTTTGATTATTGGGTTTAAAGTATATAGGTTAAGGAAACTGACAACTTTGGCATTTCTCGTTCTTGCATGAAGAATTGAACCAAACTGCACCACGCTTTATGACCCAAGAATTAGATCGCAATCAATGCATCCATGGGCTTCGGCAGAAATTTTTCCAGGAGGGCAACGTTGATGTTTTGCTTATCCTTTTCAGGTTTCTGACGATGCAGTGCAAATGTACGTTCACTGCTAAACGCTTTGCCCTTTCCACCCCATTAGTCTGTGCTCGTTGAACCTCAATTCTCATTCTTTTGTCTGAAATGTTTTCTAAACTTCGGCTACCACAAATGCCTTTTTTTATAAACTGCACAATATCCATTTTTTCGAGCACTTTCTACAAATATATCATAATTTAAGATTAATCAACAGCCAGAACAACATGAACGGTACAAAGCAAGGAAGTTAGACACTCTCGCAAAACTGTTTCAAGCAATGAGAAGAACTATATGTTGACAAGACGATCGGATAACTTACTGAAGTTAGAACATATCACGCAAAACCAGAGCAGATGGATTACGAAAACTGGCCACAGCAAATACAGCTTTGCACTTGGTGCTCAGTAAGAAGCCAAAACTAAACCTTGACGATAAAGATGTATTCCCACAAGTCTGCATAGACGTATTCTAACAAGCCACGTATTTTTTTGCTGTGTGAAAATAAACCTGCATAAGAGTCGTTTGATTAAGCTATTCACTCGGGTACGTTGATCACAGTCTCACACTAACAATGGATTCTTCAAACTTGCGGAAGCACTGTTACAGATTTACTGATGCTTCTTTTCACACACTATAAAAATATACGTGGCTTACCGCTATCAGCAGTGGTACTGTCTCGCTGCATTGCCTGTCAAAATGTCTGTGTTTAACAGTCACACACAGGGTTTTTAGTGATTTCAAATAAAGTCAGATTGCACACCAAAAAAAACAGGAAAAGAAAGGTTGTCTTGCGAACAAAAACATATGAGAGTGCTCATTTGGATTAAAACGATAATTGGATACTGATTTAATGATAGTTCTCTTCCGAATTTTCTTCTGCAGCGCAAACATAACATTTGTACCACCTTTTTGTTGCTCAAAACCTTTTTCATAACGCCGGTAACATACTGTACTCCTTTAATGATATCTCTCACTGATTGTCGGAGTACATTTGGTATTAAAGTAGGAACGTTTGTGCGATCTTGAACTGCAGCGGTATCTAAAATCTTACAAATATAACTCCAATCCTTTCTTCCTCTAACTGCAATTTGTTCTTTGATGTGTATGCATAGGGAAACACCGAAATTTAAACAATCAGTCCCAACCCTTGTTTCACCACTTTCTTCAGTTGGTATTAGAGACAATAACATTATATATTTATAAAGAAACCCGAGAATGATCTTATATGAGGATATGAAACCGATTGAACACGTTCTGCTTCATCCGATATGCGTGCTTTCTCACCTGATGTGCGCGTGCAGACACTGTAATATAAAGTTATCTTCATATTATGAAACATATTGAAGTTGCTGGTATCACTTTAGAAAACCCAGATTTTACGCAATTTGGTCATAATTGAGCCTGGACACCCAGGTCGACCAAAAAAGCAGGTCTGGGTGGGAAAAACCCTCAATAGGAGCCTTATGGTGCCTGGTCACATGCGGAAAACGCCTGCTATCGTAACTTGAAGTGAACGTTTGAAGATTTATTGCCGTGCTATATTGTCGTGTTATTGTTACGCAGTAAAGATCAACAGTAGAACAATCTGGTAACAAGTTTCGCAACCTGCCTCTGCAGGCAAAGGAGCGGACATGAACGAACTGCAATCTCATCATTGTATAACAACAGCACAGTGAACCTGGCTCTTGTGCAGTGTCATTGTCATACCGGCAAATAAGCTGTCATTGCAACATGAATTAATTAGAATTTAGTTGCTAAGTTCAGGTTTTCTAGAAATTTTTGGTCCTTAGTCCCAATTTTTAGGGGGGAAATGCCCGTTTCCCCCTTTCGGACGCCCATGAGTGCATCCAGTTAGCATCAGCAAGGGCCTAAGGCCAAACAGTTTAGAAATTTCTTCACTATTATAAGTATTCTTCGCAATCTAACGCCTGTGCAATTACCTTGTACTGTGCTGACATAACAATTAATTGCGAACTGTTTGTCGTGATCGTGACGGTATCAATCTTAGATCAGACAAAGAGCTGTTGTCCACTAGATCACGAAACAGTTAATAGGTGTAGCTATTGTAAAGCTCTCATCGCAGAACTTCAGTCAAACAGCGTCCCGTAACTAAGGGGGTGCAGGGGGGCTTAGCCCCTTTGCAAAATTTTTCGTCCCCCTGGAAAAATGTGTTGGACATAGTTTGAAAGTATTCCACATAGTTTGAAAAATTTGGGACCATCGCAGAAAGCTCTTTGCCCCTCCTGGTGTCCCAAGCTGATTACGGGCCTGTCATGTAGCAGCCTACTGTTCAAATCGCTTTTGCATGATATTTCTTTGAGAACATTTTTTCGAAACGGTGTACGGTTTGATGTGCGAGAGAGTGTAGACATATACCTTTCCTCAATACATATGTAAATGGACGATTTTTGTAGTGAAGATGGTCAGAGAGTGTATGACAAAAAATACTTTTGTGTGTAATGTCACGGTAGCAAAAAGATCATTTTTTGTGAAACAGCTTTCTGTTTGGACAATTTGACAACATACGAACCGCCGTACATGGTCACCCCCAATTGTCTCTGTAGTGTAGGCTGCCAAATCGTATCAGTTTTGACGTTTTTGACTGATGTTTCCGCAAAGTTGAAACGAGAGCATGTGAAACGCTGCGCAGTTGCGCTAAGCGTGTAGGGAGTCTCGCGGTCACGACTTTGCCCGGGGCCTCGCGTTCATTTAATCCGGCCCTGCGCATCGGTCTATTGGACCAAAAGTCAATGGTCAACAAAACCTCTCTAGTTTCGTTAAATTTTTATTAATAGCCGTGGATGATCTTTGCTCACGTGTTGGGCTATCTCCTCTGTTGCTGAAGTGTCAACCCGCAAAGCTCTTATTTTTGTTGCAACGTCTCACTGTAGGCTCACTGTACCTTACTTCTGGCGACAAACAAAGGCTTATAGCTGGAACAAAACGAGAACTCGCTAGAAACGTTGTGCTTGCCGCTGGACTATCTGGATTTATCGCACATAAACGGGCAAGCGGCCTCCTCTGAAACATAATCATAACAAACAATGATAAAAGAGGAAGCCCAGCCACCAAAACCGCTGTTCATCGCGCAGTTATGTAGGATGAAGATTTCCAAGTTTAATCGCGAAAGCAATCGTCGATTACGATTGAATTGGCAATGTAATCGATCACATTTCATTTTTGGTGAGTTCAATCTATTGCGATTACTCAAATAACTGTAATCGATTGTACTCGATTACGATTGACGATTCCCCCATGTCCGGCCTCCACTTGTCTAAATCCGGCCCTGCTTGTGCCAGACACTCTAGAGTCAGACAAAGTTGTCCAATCAGCCGTTAGTCCTTTGCTTCGTGTTTTTTCAACACAGCTGTCTTGATGACCAGCAAAACACAAGTTTTCTATTTTGTAAAAAAGAAATATATCGAATACTCAGTATGTTCTGCTCTCATCGTTCAGGGGAAGCACCAGTCAAAAAGTTTCCGCCAGGATAAATACATGGACGCTATTCAAGGATTGCAACGCACGAAATAAAGCAAATACCTTGGCCAGGATAAACTTCTTTATGAATCAATCTGTATGTAGCAGTGGTGGAGTTTGGTAACCCATTTTTTGCGAGTCTAAGCTCTTGAGACTTTGACTACTCCAACGATATGTCTTACTAAATTTTCCGTAACTCAATCTGTTCACTGCCTGTCGACTTTGCAGGGAAGGAAAAGCCAAATCAGTTGGGGAAAATGCAAGAAAATCAACAAAACAAACATACAGCTTGGAAGTTGTAATGACATTTTTAAAAACGTGTTCTAAACATTTCGGCGAATGTGAGAAATTTTCGGGTCTCGGTCTCCAACTTTCAGATCTCAGATTGTTTGTGAAGTCTTGGTCTCAAAGTTTTAACCAGGTCTCGGTGTCGGAGATCATGGTTTCCACTACATCACTGGTGTGTCACCCATGACACGAACAGCTGTGGCAAAACTTTGCGAAACCCTTTTTGAAATAGCTGCAGTGTTTGGTTTAGAAAACGTCTTGATAAACTCACGAATGATTGCCAACAGAAGTTTGGCTATCATAATAAGTGACGGCGCTGGAATAATGTTTTTTTATGTTCAAGGATTCTCTTTTTTTGCTCAATTCTGGTTTGCGTTTGCCATTCGGGCGGCTTTCACGTATGCTTATCACAGCTCAATTACCGTCAAACTTGCTTCTCAAACGGCTGCAAGTTGCCCAGGCACATGCATAGTTCGTTTCCATGGCATTGTCCCGCTGACACAAGACCTGTTTAACCTCAGTGAATATACTTCAAAAGAAAGCCGAAAATACAAGAGTTGACACAAATCACTACCATGCCAAGCACTGACTTTCAGATGTCGCAAACCTTCATTCCGCTGTTGCCAAATTCATGCACTTTGTTCGGCCGGCTTCCTAATCTATTTAGCCAACACGTTACTGAATTGAGTTTAGCAGTGATGTAGTTGAGACTGAGACCTGGTAAAACGTCGAGACCGAGACTTCATCAAAAACTCCGAGACTCGAGACTTGAAATTTGTGCATTTTGCCGAATTTTTTTTAAATGTCGTCATCAATTCTGAGTTGAATTTGTTTCGAATATTCTGATATTTTCCGACATGTATTGGTTGTTTCTTATTTGCAAATAGAACAAACAAAAATCGTTGAATTGTAGAAATTTTACTAAAACATTTCTTTGCAATATTCAAAGTCCCGAGACCTGTAGCCTTCGAGACCGAGACGAGACCTGAAACCTTCGAGACAGAGACCGAGACTCGCAAAAATATCCCTCGAGACGAGTTTCGAGACTTCATCACTGGAGTTTAGTTCATACTAAATAAGACTTGCAGCAATTAAAAATATCTATGTGTAATGAATTCTGTTTCAATGGAAATTTTTTCGAATTGACAGCAGCCTGCAGCCCAAATGTCCCTGGCCGTTGGCAGTCTCCTATGCAGGTCCGCAGCAAGGGGAGAGGCAACCGGGTAATTTCCTCCGCCACAAAATTTTCAAAAACATTTTTACAGCGGTGTTGCAATCATTTTCTCACCCACGAAAATACATCAGCTGGTTGCGGCCTTGCACCTCCGTATTACAAATTAGTCTTCTCGAACTTCATCACAGCCATCTACAGTGGTGCTAAATATCAAAGCTTGTTTTCCAGCGGCATATTATGCAATTACAATTATTATATGCAATTGTTCCATAATTGTAGTCGCGTCGGGGCTTTGGTTGGCTTATCCCTCCAAAACAGAGCTCCAACCCCCTAAATTGAAATATTAAACACTGTAAATCAGTTGGCTTGTTAAATTTTAGATGTCAAGCTCTCCCGCACAAACGTAAAGTCCCCCCTATTGAAGGCTTTCTAGCGACGGTTCTGCATAAGTGCCATGTGTGTAGGTGTAAAGATGTTAAAATGAACCTTGACCGTTGCATTCATAGGTGGATCCAGGATTTTTTAGGGGGGGGGCTCAAGGACGAGTTCATCCTGACGTGTACTGACTGCATAGCAGTGACGACCCAACTGCTCAGGTAACTTTTTTTAACAAACACGGTTAATAACCATACACATTTTGGCTAAATCACATTCTCACCATTACCCAGGCTTACTGGGACGTTTCC
>JGI24158J21664_10013152_pt1 | contig 10932 bp, 4 predicted proteins | sample Ectturendosymbi3_FD_21664 | JGI IMG/M metagenome (IMG submission 21664)
AATTTGGCTCGGTGCTAACTACTGCCTATCCTGCTGATTCAAGAAAAGCCTATTGCAAAGTTTGCAATAATGCAATCATAAATAGATTCTTCGCTTTCAATTGTAAAAAAGATCAAAATAATACAGAAAATTTGTCAGAATAAACATCGTTCGGAGCTGTTAATACACTTCGGCGCCAAGGAAGTACGATTCCGTTCAAAATGCACCACGTTCTTTTGAGCACAGCTCCGGCATCAGAAACGTATTTCACTTTTTTCTCGTCAAAAGTGCCATGCAAAAATTATTTTCACAACATTCAAGTGTCTTGCTATTGTTGCGTAACGTGGTACGAGTCTCGGACAAATTTTTCGCTTCTTTATTCTCACTTGAGGTGAAGCTTTTGTGGCGTAATGCTTTTGCATGTGGCAAGGGTTGGGGCAGGTAGTTTTGCTGTGCTTGTATTTTTACATTCCTCATTATTAGCATTTGGTAGGGGGCATACAATCAAGCAGTTGCCCCGGGGCCCAGGCATCACAAGACCTCTGCACGCCCCTGAACTAGACCAAGTTTACATATCATGATGAAAGTTGCAAGCCAGCGCTTCTCAACAAGAGCTGGTTTTAGGCCTGTTTCACCTGTTTTATCGAAATGATCCCGGACATTAAGAGGGCCCGTGCAAGTGTTGACAGAGTTAACGTTGATCTTTACACATTTTAAATTATTGTAAGCAAATTTGGGGTGTGTAAAGGGCGGCACTTAATTGGCCGGGCTTATTGTAAGCAAATTTGAGGTGTGTAAAGGGCGGCACTTTATTGGCCGGGCCCGGGTTGTACTTAGCCGCGCTATGCCACTGTGCGGTGGGACTATCCTGGCTGACTGAATGCCTGACCGGGACATTTTGGTTGACTGACCGGGCGCCGGGACAAAGCCGTCAAAACCGGGACTGTCCCGGTTAAAACGGGACGTATGGTATGCCTAATTTGGGGGGCTATGCCCACCAAACCTCTCCGTGGCCACGGGCTGTGTCTACTGCTTTTTGCTTGTCTTTATATTTTACGCACTACGTCCCGCTTGTATGGAAGTGTACCGTATAACCCAGGGGTCGGCAACCTACGGCCCGGATCCAGCCCACCAAGCAAAATCATCCGGCCCGCAGCCCTTTTACAAACTGTAACTGCATGGCCCGCCTAGGGGTAGACTATATATTTTATGAGTCCTCCTTTCTTGCAACTTTTTGTATTGCACACTTATGAGGAACTGCTTACGAGAAACTGCACTGGGCTGTGCATGTACTGTGTTTCATATTTTGTGCTTCGATATGAACTGCGAAAATCACGAGTTAATCTGATTAAAAGTCTATAAATTCCCGTGTTTTATCAACATCATGAACAAAATTGGTGGTGGAAAATCAGTACGCCCAGCTATACCTTGCAGAGTTTATTTTGGCCCGCGACTAGGAAAGGTTGCCGACCCTTGGTATAACCGCTAGTGCGTTGTATCAGTGTTTGTTCTTTGTCAGTATTTTCTGCATATTTGCGTTTTTGAAATTCTTGTGAGCTACTATTATTTATCAAGTAAATAAAATAAGCTATATGCAGTTGTTTAACACCAGACTGTGTGTACCTGTTTCAAGTTAACAGGCATACATTGGCATGCAACAGGCTTGCAACGAAGTGTCTGCGGGTGCAGTTGATCACTGAGAAGGTGCAGCCTCCAACTGTGCTTGCGTAAAAATAAAGTGATTAACTCGTCTCTAATGTTATAGTCATTTTTCTTTAAGGCATGAAACGGCAAACCATAACTTCTAACTTTCTCAAAAAAATACATATGCAGATGACCATTTGGTCCTTTGGTACGCTTTTTTGAAGAAATGAAAACAAATGCTTTTTGCAGTTGAAAACAGTTTCAAGAACAGCAGCACAGAAACAGCATACATCCTAAAAGCGTTGAAAACACTTGTTCTAACAATCTAACGTTTGAACAGAATCTAACCGAAACACATAGACATACCACGAGCAAAAAGGTGTTCGCAAATATACAGCATTTCAGCAAATATGAACTGCAATTTCATTAAGACAAACAGCCTGCAGCTAAGGAATCAAGGCTTCACGCGTCTGGTCCGTTGGCTACAGCCAAGGGATTTTCAGGTTGGTGCATTGCATTATGGATGTGCAGCTCTGAGACTATGTTTTCCTGGCGTACAACTGTGGCGTTTGCTTGGCGGGGATATGGAAAATCAAGTTCCCAAAACTGACAAAATTTGAAAAATCGCGGAAATATGGTGAAAATTTTTGAGTCTTGGTGAAGCGTTTGTGAAAAGTTGAAGACAAGGATGTTCCAAGTTGGACAAAATTAGGGTTGTTTCTTTTATGCAGACAGAATAAAAATGTTTAGCAAATTTTCAACTTGTCGTACTCACCTTGCTGAAAAAAAATATCCAACTTTTTAAAAGCACAAACGGGACACGTCAGCGTAAGTTTAAAATAGCAGAGGCTGATAACTGAAAAAAGCGCTGGGTGTTTGGCTGTGGCAGTGATCAACCGTGAACGAAAATATTTGCTATGTTCCCTACAAAACAATTATCCAACTCTTGACACGCTAACAATTTCATCTACAACACTTTATTGTTCAGGCTAAGCCTATCATTTTGTCACAGCTGCGTAACTTTTTAATCAATGTTCTTCAGTTCTGATTTCTCAAGCAACTGTCAAGAAGTTTGCTTAGTTGCAGCAACTATTCTGTTCAGGACAACCCTAGTAGTGCAACTTATTTCTGGAAGTTTCTCTGCCTCACATCATTATTACGCTGCTTGTTGCCGGTGTAAGATCAATCAGAAGTAATTGGTCTGACGACGTTCTACAAAATCAAACCACATAAGCTTTACTGAGCGCAGATTTATTTTGGAACACTCAAAGAAGACCGTCAGTTTGAATCGACTTCGACAATACGCTCGTGCTCCGATCACCATTATCACCGAAGAAAAGCTCTTCCACGACGCAGTGAGCTTTCGGAGAAAACAAGTATTGGGTTATCCTGGTGGCCACTGCATTTGTCTTCCACCCATCACGTGCAAGTGCAGGTGGTACACAGACTGTGCGCCGTGCTTTCCATCGTTGATTACGATTCGATACCCAGTGTCGGCAATGTTTTGCATTTCAGCACATTTCTTTGCGACGATCATCAAATGCCCGAGCAACTGCAGACGTGCAAAATCGACAAGTGGATTCCAACGAACTTGCCACGTGAACAAAACCTTACGTAACATATCTCCATTTTGCCAGGTCACAAAAATAGATACACACGAACAACAAAACAGATTGACCTACTGAATAGCACTGAATCACTTTTACAAGATTTATAAGCAGCGCCAAATCAAATGTGCTAGATATATTTTACAATGACAAACAACATGAATCTGGTTCACCACTTCGACAGTGTTTTAAAAATCTGGAAACTTTGCAACAAACAGTGTTTCATTTGCCCACTTCACTCCCTGGTTTTTCTTCGCTGGGAAATTTCTATCACTTGTCCCGTAATAGTAGTATAAAATTCGCCGAAACAGTATTCACTAACCTACCTTTTCGGACAATATGACCGAATTGACTAATTTTTTTCGGTCATTTCACAAAATTTTCGGTCTATGCCCAAAAATAAATAAGCTTCATTCACATTTTGCCACAGTTATCNGCGGATTGGNGGCGATAGAGGCCCATCGCCGCCAAGTAAAGAACTGTACCAAGAGGAACTTATAACTTCATATCACACTGCAATTGCATAACTTTATATTACAAGACAAGCTTAAGCAATGCAGTATTATGTAACCAACTTTTAAATAAATAGTGAACCTGAACAAAAGCGTTAACAAACACTGAGAACGAAATTAACTATTGCAAGATGTAAATTTTTATCAGGTAGAATAGGGGCCACTCCAGGTCAACAGCGTCATTCCGGCTCACCACGCAACTGATATTGACTGATTGCAACCGTCCGAGGCTTGTTTCACTGAAATTACCATTTGGTCTCATTCTGGCTGCCGCTATCGTTGCTCCGAGACGTTAGTTACGCAACAATGAATAACTTCTCATGAAAACTCGTCGATTGTTACGTAACGTACGTCACAGAGCAATGATAACGCCAGTTAGTCCTCTGCGTACTTAGGCTTATTCACATTAGTCCGAGGTACTGGACAATTTTTCGTTCGTTTGAAATTATTCTCGAATGGGAACTGCCCACTGGATTGGAATAGAAATTCAATGTTCCATCCAAATCCACTGTTTCAAAAAAAATTAAATCTGATATTAATTATATTTAAAAAAACACCTAATTGCAAAGGTTTACTCGGGCTCTAACGGATGAGCTCGAGTAAACCCTGCGTACTAGGCTCATTCATATTAGCCCGAGTTATTGGATAATTAATTAATCGTTCGTTTGAAATTATACTCGAATTGGAACTGCCCATTGGATTGGAATTGAAATTAAATGTTCTATGTAAATCCATCGCTTCAAACAAACATTCAATCTGATATGAATTATATTTTTTAAAAATACTTAAGCGCAGAGGGCAGCTTGGCCCCTAACGGATGAGCCGAGTAAAGTGCGAGCGAACGTATTCTAGAGAATGCCTGCTGCGAATGATATTTTTCGATTCAGGTCACCCCCAAAATCAACACGATAGGCCAGATATGAAACGAGAATATATGAACACTGACAAGGCCCAATGAAAAGAGCCCGCGTTAACAATTAGTAAAATGGGTGTGGCACAAATATTCAAAGTAAGCAAGCGCACATTCTACAGTATAAATCGTAATCGAAGACTCGAGATGAGCCCAAGTGCCAGAGTCACCACTGAGGTAAAAGTTTGCGATACCAACTTAAAACCGGACGTATGTTGCTCGGGTGGACAAAAATTAACACGCTCGGTTGCATTTCGTTGGTGGTAAACGGCACTTTTGGCACGTTACGCTTCGTTTTTCCATGCTACTAATTTCGCGTTTTTGTAAGCGTAAGTTCAGTAGGGACACTAAAACTTGAGTACAGTATTCCATTAATGGAAATATTTTTGCAGCACTGGAAGAATTTGCAGTGGAAGACCAATAGTAGAATTTGCAGCGGAAATAAACTACAAATGATTCATCGAATTCGTTATCAATTGCAATTATGCGCTGCAACATTGAAAAACTGTCTTTCAAACCTCCAATTACGCCAGGAATAACTTATAACGGTTACAACGAGCTTTGCAAATACCGTACGCTTCATTAATTGTTTTGACGCTTCCACTAGGCACGAATATCAACATGGCGGAACAGAATGTTTGCGTTTGGCTAACTTGACAAGTTTCTATTTAAATCCCAATTCACATTCCTTGATGGAAAGTGAAAACCAAGCAAACCAACCTGCTCATGAGATTCCTCAGCTTTCGATATTTGCTTGATTGGCTTTTTCGGTATTACCAAGAAATGAGTTGGCGCTTGAGGATTTATGTCTTTAAATGCAACGCACTGCAACAAATCAGAGAGTTTTGTCAAAGGTCGTCAAGGTTTTCTTGTTTGCGTGTAATATAGTGGTATAAAACTTTTTTGCAACAGGCACGGCCGTTCGCTGACAAGTTCGTACGTCGGAGATAGAAGCTTTGCTTGGGACAGGACATGACGTTAAAATTCGGTTTTGCAACTTTTTCGTCAAATACCAGGCACTTGAGGGAGATGGGAGCTTGGGACGAAGGGCAGAATCCGTTCAATTACATGACTTCCTAAGCTGCGTCTTTCTTTGATGTGGCCTTGCCTTTGTGATCAGAAAAAATTCAACTAACTGAAAGCAGTACATTGCGAGAATTCATTTGTTTCTAAAAGTGCTCTCGATTCAAGTTCCAAACCATAGAAGTTTTGGTGTTTGGTTGACTCCAGTAACAGCTTTGATGAATTTTTTGGGCACTAGCTGGTTTCTATCCTGGAGATGATGGATAGTTCAATATTGACTAAATCAGTACTAGTTTTGATACATCATTTTATAAAACTGATACTGTTCACTGATATTGTTAACCTTCCATCTTCTGAACACTTGTTATACGATAATCACAGTTAGCATCATTACCTAAAACCATATTGAAGTTAAACCAACTCCTATGCCGAAGCTAAGGGTTCAACTAATTGCGCATATTTAATTGGTGTTTTGGACAGATTTGCTGTACAACACTACAGAACTCAAACATTTTTCCAAACTGCCGTTTGCAAAGAATTAAATCTACAATGAATTTATGTACAAGTCTATACGTTTATGTAGCATACAGAACAAATTTAACAGTTGAGAAACGCATGTGACATATTTGTTATAACAGATACATGAAGACATTTGTAGGTTGTGCAAGTAGGCAATTCTGTTGCATTACGTTGTAGACTTCGACAAGACTGTCTCAGTACTTTGAGAAAATTTATGTAATAGTGTGGACAAAGTGGTCTAGTTGTTTGAATACGTGCCAACAAACATGGTAGCCTGTGTTCGATTCGTAGCCAGGTCATGCCACAACAGTATTTACGGCCTATAGTCAGTGGAGTAACTGATGGGGGGCAAGGAGGTTGGGCCATCCCCCCTGGCAAGCTAAATGTAAAAACTGGGCCCCCTTTAGTTGTCATTTAGTATTCTTTAATTTTGTTGTTTTTTTGCACTTTTCGGGGTGTTTTCGTTTTTTATCTAGTATGGACATCCACGACATCCAGAGATTCACTATTATTTCATAACCTTTTTCTGAGTTTTGGCTAGTTGACCCCCTACAGTGACCAGTGGGCCCCATTCAGCTAAGCTTTTCTCCCCTAGCTCAAACCTCTAGTTACGCTACTGCCTATAGTCTTGTGCTTGGCATTAATGGGTGGGTGCAAAGGCAAGGTACACAACGCGGTGCTGCCATTGACTCGCCAAAATGTAACATTCACTACTGAAGAAGCTACGTGGCCCTTGGCACAACCAGGCAGAGGTGGATGTCTCTGACCACTCGTAACACTAAGCAAGGAGTACAAAAGTGACTATAATGGAACTGAACATGTTATCGTGTATCTATCATGCAAGTTCACACATCTGTTCAACACGTGAGTGTAATCGGCAAATCTGCATCGATGAGTTGTGTCAGTCATCACATCTTTTCTATAAGTAGTTTGTGTTGACAAAGCAGCCCCAATATTCATGCAAGAGAGCAAATCTGTCCGATATCTTTTTCAAGCTTGGTTATCTGTCTACTAAGTAATTTAAGTTTGCAAATGTGGAGTGAATTATTGTACCTCAGCAAACAATATTTTGCGGGCCATTTGTAAACATACTTGTTTGAATTTGCAAATGCATCTGATATGTTGTGTTGTTAAAACATACCTATCCTATATGTAAATGGGCACAATAATGTTTACAAGTGCTTTTAACAAATTACACTAAATACAAATACTGTCATCAGTACTTTGTAGAAACTGAAAAATGGATTCTTTTCTGATGACACACACTGAAAATAAGAGTTCAGTTTGCATTAACATTTGAACCAGTTACGCTTTGTTCTACGCTTTCATATTTTTAATGGTTGATTGAAACCCAAGGCAATATATATTGAAGTCCACTTTGCAGTAAAACTAATTCACATTAATTTTTTTTCTGTGTATTCAAAGAAACCTTTGTAATCAATAATACAAGGCAACTTCTGTGAAGGTCACACAGAAATTAACCATTCGTACATCCCATCCATCAAATTCTTAGAACTGCAATCTTCCTGCTAAGTGTTTTTTGTCAATTTTGACTGGTTTTAGTCATCAGCAGTTCAGTTACTGGCAAGCATTTCTTCACTTGTGTGTTTTTGTCCACAAAACTAGTGTTTTATTTGTGGCCTTCTTCATTGGAGTTATCATTTTGGTACAATGCAAATTGTCCACAACACTTTACTGTTACACTCAAGTGGAAAATAATTTGGTGCAGTTTGTCAAGTTTTCTGCCCTAGCACATTTAATTTAACCCAGATGCTAGAAAGACTGGTGCCCTTGAAAGAAAGCCCTTGCTAGCTTACCGTGTGTCAGCCTTAGGCAGCTGAAAATCAGAAGCAGTGCTTTCTGATGCTTTTGCAGTCGATTTTTTAACAAATTCCGAAAAGAATATCCTACAAAGAACAACCTTTAAGCTTTTGCACATGCCATCTTCACAGAAGAGTAAACAATGTTCCCAGGATGCCACTATCTGATATTTAAAAAAACCTCTGGCTCTACCAATGCTTCTTTGAACGTTTCAAAGAGTAGGGTCCACAAAAATTCTTATTGAAAAAATTTTCAGATACAATCCCCAGAAAACATTATCCAAGGATATTATGCAGGGATGTAGTGCTAACAAAAAAGGTGTGGGAACACACCCAAAAAATTGGCCATTTTGAAACAGCTTCAACTCATTTTAGAGCAAAACATGAATAGGGTGTGGGAATGTCGTTTTCACATGTTCCTGTCCCACTACATTCCTGGATATATGAAGCACTAGCACATGGGCTAAGTGCTGCAACCACTTCATAGGTGTGGTGTTGAATTGTGCACATTGCACCACAAGCAGGATGTGCACTAAGAATAGCACCCATATGTCAGTGGCTCAAAAAGCAATAATAGAGTGATTTCTATTGTTGCTTGCTGCCACAGTGTGAAGCCTTGCATGCTTGGTACTCAAGCTCTCTGATCACAACGTAGCAACATGATAAATAAGTAATTTGATGCACAGAAAAAAATTGACAGAGCAGTAAAATACAGTTAGGTTGAACTAATTGATACCATATATTGAACACCAAAGTCTTGCCCATACGCTCCACTACCTTCCTCTTTAAGAACATTTAGATGTTACCATGTTTTTTCACTAGCAAATGGTATTTATATCAAACAAAGTTAGATTTTCTTCTGACAGGTAAACATGTTAATCCTAACTTATACATATATGCACAACCTTTGCTACTTTGCTGTTCTTTGGGTTAAGTACAAGTAGTATTTTCACATTGAGCTTGCAGAGAATAATTAAACAATTCTACGAAATTATCACATGTTATTACGAAGGATGCAGCAATTATCTTTTAGGCTTACCAGGTTTTCTAAAAGGTGTTTTACGGACCAGATTTGGGTCCCTAGAATCAGAGAAAATTATCAATGGGTCCCTAGAATCAGAGAAGTCGGGTCCCTACATGGTATCTAACATTTTCCTTAAAAAAAACCCTGGGTTTACTGTTTAAAGTTTTAGGTTTGTTGCCCATATTTGTTACATTGCTTACATGTTTTGTACAAAAAATCTGATAAATACAAATAAACAAAAGTACACTTGACAACAAATACCAAGTGTCCTAGCTGAGTTTTTCTTAACAGAGTGCTACCAATGCCATTAGCAGCCAAACACAAAATTAGATGGAAGATCACTCACTTGCTGCTAAACAATACAAACACATGTTTCGCTATGCAATTAAATAACCTACTGTTCACAACTGTGACAAAATATTCTCATTATGAAAACTTAGTTTGGCAACTATATGTTCAGACTAAAAAGAGATGCGTTGATAAACATTGCAAGCCTGATACTCAAAAAATCAAATTAAAAAAGATGAACTATTTCCTAACAATCAATGACTTTACATTGTTTAAGAGCTTAGTCACACTTAGAGCTTCAATATTATGTTGACATTCCCATATAAACTGGCTGATATGATGATGATGCTGGCCTATCATTTTGGCAAAATTCCATTATTATGTATTTTCGATATTTCATCATGAAAGCCACAATGGATGACTATGCTATTTTCTGCATGGAGTATTTGGAAGCAGAACTTGTTTCTTGATCTCTGAGTTACGAATTCTATTCTTCCTCCTGAATCCTGAACTATTTAAGTACTTATAAAAGTAAATTTTGATTAACATATCCCTATTTTGCAAAACAATTTATTTGTTTCCTCAGTTATGAGTTATTCCAGTTTTTTTGTGAGTTGATGTTAATTTGCATTGTGATGTTTTTAATTGTTTTTTAGGTAATGCAAAAATATCTATGCTGCATCAGCATGACTTAACAACAATGAAAAGATTAGTTTTGGACAAAAACATCTAATCAGTGGAGCTCTAATCTTTAGTTGTTTGAAATATTAATGGGCTGGCCAAACCAGTAGATCGCATAACACTGATTAGTTATTCAAAAATTAGTGCACTTTGCATTGTTGAAGTTATTCAAAATTATCAAATAATGGTGATCCTAACAAAGTTGTTTTTCAATGACTGATACCATTTTGTTGTTTTCAAAAACGAAAATTCATAAAATATGATTGATTTTTTAATGAAGTATATCTGATTGTGAGCCATGCATTGCATTTACCAGAAAAGTTTCACTGAAAAAGTAATGCACATTATGCTGTGGAACAAATGTTTGCTTTACTGTTCAAATACCTGCTCATCTTCAAAAATGAAGTCACATGGCATTTCTTTCCTAACAATTTTACCAAAAATGGTGTCTTCTTGTTTGGCAGACTGAGCTTTCTCTACTTCTCCAGCCATTGATTATTACCTAAGCCTAAAAAATTAAGGAAAAGGAAACAGATCTGTGTAACTGAAAGATATTTTATGGTAAAACTAAAGAATGTAACAATGAAAAGTAGACAAACAGCACGCTGAGCAATACAACTTGGTAGTGTGTAGAAAAGATGGCTGCACACCGAGATGCAGATGGGCAAACTGTCTTGTTATTTCAAGATCCAGATCTAGTCCTGACTTTTTAATTCAGTCCCAGTCCAATCATCATCCAAAAAATTTAAAACTTATGATGTCCACATCCAAATTTGTCAAAACTTTGCTGTTAGATCAGAGTTCAAAACTTTGAATATGAGTAGAGTCGGTTATACGTAACACATTTAGTAAGAAAATCAACAGCAGCTTGATGTCGAACAGCCTTGCGTTGCGCAAGTTCGACCTTCCTGAGCAACACCTTAGC
>JGI24158J21664_10013153_pt1 | contig 10931 bp, 8 predicted proteins | sample Ectturendosymbi3_FD_21664 | JGI IMG/M metagenome (IMG submission 21664)
CATTCTCTTTTTGCACCTGAAGGTGCAAAAAGAGGCGCAGCTCACCACCTCTGAGCGCCTTCAGGTGCAAAAAGAGAATGCTCTCACAGAAAGAGCGTGCTGAAAGCGAGCCCTTCGACACGCTTCAGCGTTATCTCTGCATGCAGAGATAGCTATCTCTGCCAGAGATAACATCTCTGCATGCAGAGATAGCTATATCTGCCAGAGATAACATCCCTGCATGCAGAGATAGCTGTCTCTGCCAGAGATAACATCTCTGCCTGCAGAGATAGCTATCTCTGCCAGAGATAACATCTCTGCAGGCAGAGATAGCTATCTCTGCCAGAGATAGCAGTTTTTGTGCTAAATCTGTCAGATATAATATTTTTACAAACGGCGCCCCATATAAATGTTTTTCATGCTGCATTTGATGTAAAGCTATTGTTCTAGGTTTTTCCAAAAGAACAACAGAAATGAAATCGCTCATATGTTCGGGTGTGTGGATGTTGAAGTGAAAATGAGAAAAAATGAGGAAGCAAAGCTCAATTATGTGTTCAGCATCACTGCTGCTTATTTTGATGATGTGTCCAAACTTGTTTGTTGCAATGAGGTAAGTGCGATGGCTAAAAATTTGAATAAATTGTTCTATGCTTCAGCAAAAATACGTTTTTGTTGCTTGATAACAGGACTGCTCATTAACTGATGCGATTGAACAGGCTCCACTAACTGCTTTTATTGTTGCACTGGGTAAGTAATACTGATTGTTAACTATTTTTTTGCAACCATTTTGAAGATTTACCATAATGACTTTTATGGCAAAAATTAAATGTTTTTAAAAAGGAGGCAGCTTATGTTAATTTGTTGAAAGGTTTATTTACAATGTTTGGTTTTTTCAGGCGAATCAAAAGAAGTATATGTAGTGGTGGAAAAGGTTGTTGTCTGCAAATTCACTTCTTTTGCGGTGACTATGGTGTACAGCTTCTGCTGTTACTTTGTTCTGGATGTGGAATACGCAAAAGAAGCTGTTTTGACTCTGGAGTTTTTCCAAAGATACTTTTAAGGAAAAAACTTTCACATTTGGGGTTTTGCGTATTACTGAAACTGTTATAGAAATGTGTTTTTCTATTAAGTACAACATTGTGGGTAATAATGATAACTAAGTAGGCAAAGGGAACCAAACACTTACAGTTTGTTTCGATTATCTTTTTTTTAAAGATGCGTTGGAGGAATACATGCAGCTGGGTCGAAAGCACCTCCCAAACAACGGAAGTACACCATTCACCCAAAAGTTTTAAAGCTGATATCAAGTCTTCAGAAATGATGGACAATTACCTTAGCTTGCACCAGGGGTGGAAGAACCGCAAGAGGGGCGCATGGGCCTAGCTCCCCTGTTTTTCTGGTGGGACTTCTACATTTCGATTTTTGCTTCAATACATTTAGGCAACAAATTTGGCATTGGGTCCGTTGTTGAAGTAAACCATTTAATGAGAAAAAAATTGGCGGAGTTTTGGCAATATTGTTTGTAATTTGGCAGAATTTCGTGTAGATAGGGGTCGTTAAAGGCTTATAAAACATTGCATAAAATTGCTTAAAACATGGTGGCAAAAGTAATGACGTCATACTTAAACGCTTGTGACGTCAAAGTTGCTAATTCAGACTGCCGTACAACAATTTTCCATAGTTTTTTTGACGTACACTTGTGCCCCCCACTTTGAAAAAGATTCCTCCTTCACTGGCTTGCACCCTTGGCTGTTGTGACATTCCTGTTCCACTGAAAATACATTTTCCATGAATAGATGCTTGTGTGGTTGACACAATTGTTTCGCTATCTTGTCGTTTTTAGTCAATCATGGAAAGACAGCTGGTTTATTGTTGTGGTACAATTTGTCTTCAGATGGGATATAGACCTTGCTTGCTATCTGTCAGGATGACCAATATTTTTGACTTCGCCGTGGCTTGTGCATATTTTTGACTTGTGTCAGTATGCCAAACAGTGGACTCGCGCACTGCTGTGCATGTTTGCCGCTGATATTTTTGGCTGTGTTGTAACTTGTGAAGTGAACGCAACAGCACCAGTGTTAGTGTTGCAGCTTATAGTGAAAACAAACCGTCGTCTCGCACAGTCTCTCTCCCTTGGCGACAAGCCAGGGTGCAATAACTTCAATGTATAAAAATCTGAGAATGTTATTCTGCAATTGATAGACTGTCAATTGGTTGACTCAGGGGTTGGCAACATACGGCCAGCCAAGTTTTTTTAGGTACACCTACCAAATAATTTCAGAATGTGAGTAAATGAATACACCCGCTCGACACACCCGTGTGATTTGGCACCAGGGATCTCACAAATGCAACTCCAAAAATCCCAAGAGCAATACCCTACCAAAAAATCCCTAAATCTGTGGTGCAGCATAAAATCGGAGCTCCATGATATGTGTTAAAAATAGAACCAAACATGATTTGCAAAATAAACTGAAATGATTCATTTTACACATTTTTCAACTTTTCCTGAAATCCCTAAAAATTCCTAAAAGGGTTAAAAGTTCCAATCTAGGGGTAAAATCCTTAAAAGAGAACTGGCACGCAGGCGCTCACAATTGTGACATCACAAAACGTTTTGCCGAGCCTTGCGGCCTCGAAGACTTTACTGACTCCTGGTACAGGCAGTGGCGATTCTAGATTTAAAAACTGGGGACCACTGCGGCCCCAAGGAAAAAAGCAGGGAGGCCAACATAAATGTCTCTCCTACATGGTGATTTTCCGTTGTAATGAAGATTGATTTGCTATGATTAAATCTATCAAACCTAACATAGGCTTGCGAATATCGTCAGAACCGTCGCCGGAACGTCTTCAAATCGTTTAAAATTTTGCTGGCTGAAAGTTATCTGCTGTATATGTCAATCAAACGAACTTCAACTTGAAATTCAGCAAAAAACTGGGGAGGGGGCAAGCAGGGGGCCAGCCAAAAATCTGGGGGGCATGGCCCACTCAAGCCTCGCTTTAAAACTGCCACTGGGCACAGGACTGTAAAGGTTGCTACCCTCTATTCTACGTGTAAGAACATAGCTCTGGCAGCAATATTCGAATGAATTGCATGGGTGCCTTATCATACGTCAGTACATTTCCTAAAAATTACGAAGTCCTTATTTTCTAGAAAAGGTTGGATTCTTGGATTCTGTTAAGATCAATTTCGTCCGCTGTTTTACACGAGCTGCTGCCGAGGTTCTCGGTAACAAATAACAATCCAAGCACTGAAATCAGGCAAGATTAGCGGTACTTGGCCAAGTGCAGAGTTATCAATGAACTAGTTCGTCACCTCGAAGTTTATCGATACGGCAAACCAACATTGCAAATGCTCGTAATAATACAAAAACCGGTTGCAGAAACTGGTGTGATCTCACGCTAAATCATTAATAACGACAAAATCATTTACTGCTTTCGGTTTAACAATAAGCAAAAAAAGTTACATGATTAATATGACGACCAAGAATCGTTTCACTTGTACAAACGAGGCTTTAGACTACTAGAATGCGAGTAAAAGTTGCTATCCGAAATAGACACGTCATACAAGCATTTAGAACAACTGCAATAACAACTGGTGTCAGTGTTCGCTGCACCCAACCAGACATGGATAACTAGATAATTCTAATTGTCTAATTGGACGGATTAGAGCGAAATGAAAATAATTATAATTCTACTCTATATTTGTGAAAAATTTCTGTGCACACATTTTAGTTCTAACCTGATTTCTGGTTTTACTGAAAATACCACTTTTTCCAACGGCGTTTTTCAGCAAGTGATTACAAGAAGGAAAAAACAACAAAAATATCAAAGTGCCATGACCGAACATCGCAATGGGGCTGGGCATTATGACGAACAGTAGCTGTACGACCTAGTAATAGCAGCCATAGTTAGGTATAATATATGTAATCTGGCAACGGAAAGAACACATTTAGATTATGTTTTGAAAACTGGCATGCATTACACTAATCGTAGCATTAGGCCAGTATTTTTCAACCGGGGTTCCGCGAGAGGCTGCCAGAGGTTCCGCCGAAACAACCCGAAATTGCCTGGGACGAAATTCACAACCGCAGTTCTATGCGGTTGCAGCAATACAGACACTTAGATCACTGCATAGGGTTCCATGAGCAACGTAAACATTTGCGGAAGGTTCCGCTGCAGCAGAAAGATTGAAAAACACTGCATTAGGCTATCTGTTTGTGATGATAATAACTGGAGATTTAACTTAAAGTCTGGATTTAAATAATATAAGAGAAACTGATTTATAAATTCTTCACAATAATTTAAACTAGAATGGTATCTGTAACCTGGCCATACAATAGCAATCTGCGAGGATGAGTCAATTATTAATGAGACGTTTTTAATAGTTCAACTTTGCGTTGACTATATAAAATCAAAAATGCTTTTTTTACTTTATAGCTAAGAGACCATGTAAAAATAACATGCTACTATTACTGAATTAAATATTAGTATGAATTAATCTACACAAGAAAGTATTGATTTGATTTGAATATGTAATTCTACTTCGGAGTTTATTTTAATTTCTAGCTTTTGTGAATTCAGTAATTTTAATTCTACTCTATAATTTTGGGAAAACAGAGCAACTCTAACTTTAATTCTATTATAATTTGGAAATGCTGAAAAAATTCTAACTGTCCAAGTCTGCACTCAACAAAAGCAGCAACCGGTAACGCGATAGCTGGGGATGTGGCATGAGCTCAGCACGATGGTAACGACTGCAGAGATTGCCGGGGCGACGCAACGCTGTTTACACGGCGTCGCTGCTGATCACGCAACGCCCATCTACGACAATTAACACGCATCATTTCTACGTCGATCGAAATCTGAGGAAATATTACGTGCAGGCCACTCACCAGCAGAACACCACCCAAAAGCAAGGCTGTTGTTGAAGTTTGTTGCGCATAAACTTGCTGGTCTTGCAGCTTTACTTTCGGCAGCACAGCATATTTCCACCACGCAAACCGGACACTGCTCGAGAGGAAGCGTGCGCGCGATTCGTGAGTCGCTGTTGCGCTCGCTGTCAGCACCGGAATGGCAACAAAGTGGGAGACAAGACGATGCTTCTAGTCTTTGGTCGCGGTACTCGTAACTAACAGGCTGCTTACTTATTGCTCAGCGCCGACTAGTGGCATGTCAGATGATAAGTCGGTTTGCTGCTTGCTCTAATTCAGTGGTTCTTAACCCTGGGTTCGATCGAACCCCATAGTGGTTTGATGAGTCAGCCTCAAGTGTTCGGCGGACTCTGTTACATGGTTTGTTTTGAGTCCTAATAAAACTTGCATCAGTGTTTTGAAGAAGTTGTATCAGTGGCATAGCAAGGGGAGGACCTGGGGCCTCGGGCAGCACTTTTCTGATTAAAATATAATTTATGAAAAGAATTTAAAAGTTCCAACCCTTCTTTATTATTTTTAAACAAATTTTTAAAAGTTTTAAAAGTTCTAACTCTTTTCAGTTTTTATGTGTAGAACTCCTAGTCTTGTAGGCTAGCCTAAAAAACACGGCATGTGGCTATGGAGTGAACAAATTGATGCAATGTTTACTCAAAAGTCTGGGTCAAATCCAATGCGTTAAGGAGCCCCAGTGTTTGTCTTGAAATCAGGGCTTTTTTGACACACTTACTTGGGGGCAGTTGTTCCCCAGTCCCAACACCTTCTTCTCCAGACAAAGATATTTCCGCCACCCCAGTCAAACGTCCTTTGAACAAAAGAAAGAGATTGACATTCGACCGCAGACTAGCAAACATTAGGGCTCTGGTAGTTCTCAGTTTATATTGCCCTCCTCTCAACATCTGATTAAAAAGCTTTGCATGAGGAAAGAGATGACATTCGACCGCAGACTAGCAAACATCAGAGCTCCGGTAGTTCGCGGGTTATATTTTCCCTCCTCTCAAAATCGGGTTGAAAAGACTTTGCATGAAATCACGGTAAATGGTCAAGGCTAGCTTAATCCTTTTTTTCTTATAGATGGCTCTTCAGTAACGCCCATGGCACATCATAACATCACCTGACACCTAGGCATTGGCGACGAACGTTTCGCTGCAGCGGAGGTAGCTCAGTGGCGTAACTAGGGAGGGCAAGGGGGACATCTGTCCCCGGGCGCAGCATGTTGGGGGCGCCAAATTGAGGTCGGAACGCTACGTAATAATTACGAACTGTCAAATGTCAGCGTATGCTAATACAGTAATTACGATTTACAAAATTTCGCATGCCAACGGCTGCTACCATAGTCGCGAAGGCTCATAAAGATCACCAAAATTCGTAAAGCGGGCACTTACGAACATTAGTGACGTTCTAAGGCGGAGCTTCTGTGTCTAGCAATCGATCAGCGCCCGCATGTGGTTTGACCCACGGCTGCGTCACAATGCTTTCAGATAGCCAGGTTTGTGAACTTTCCGACTCTCGCTCTCATTCTGCAGTTTCGACCCACAATGGGTCGGGAATCCAGGGTTCACAGTGTATGCAGTATGCTCTGCGTCTGCGCATGCATTTAGAGTAGCGATGAAACTTAACAGTATGTTACTACTGCTACGACAAAAGATCTGATGTTTAGGAAAATTTTTGAGCTTTGGTGGTTTGACTAACGTCACGTTGAAATGGAATTCATGTGATTCTGAAGGAAGTTATGATGATTTTTCTTTGTGGGATATTTAAACAAATGCCGACTACTACTGCATGATTCTAATTACAACTGTGCAACAGCTTGAGTTTGACAATATCAGTTATAATTTTAAACTTTTTCAGTTACTGCTACATGTCTTTTATATTAATTCCACAAATAAACTGAGAATCTCCATGGAAATGATTGCCTGAATTGAGGTCACAAAATTCCTAACCTACAGAACTTCTCACGGGGCGTCACTGGCCTTAGGCACTGTATTACCTAGTTTAATATATGTAAAACCTTTAAATTGTATCAATTTTTTTACGAAATAATCGATAAATCTACATCAGCAAAGGAAAGAAAACTTGTCTTTGAAGTTAGAAAATTACAAGTACATAATTAAACATTTCATCGCAGTATTTCTTTTATTTCCTGTTAACTTTCATGGTTATCATACCCAAAGAAATATTTTAGGATTTTGCAATTTTACGTTTGTCTAGTACAGGGTCGTAACATTTTTGTCAGGGAGCCACATAAACTATTACACAACAGTTCGAGGGCCGGACATCTTACGTAATGTAATTGTTTCGGACTATATTACATTCTATTTCTACCAAATCAACAAATTTTTGGTAAATGAAATCTTTGATTATTGACATAATGCTTCGCGGGCCGGACGAAATAGTGTTGCTGGCCAGATTTAACCTGCGGGCCGTAGTTTGGAGATCCCTGGCGTAATGCATAGGTAAGGGTCCCAAACTTTTTTGAAGCTGGCACCCCTTTGATAAAATAAAGTTACGTTCGTACCCTTCGTATTAAATGCCCAGAAATCACAGAAACAATCCGATTTTGCAGTATCTTCATTTTCAACTTACCACTCGTAATACTTACTGACAACACAACAAAATACTCTCAGTCGTACTGTTTAACTTTCATACCTTACTGCTCATTAGATTCAAATCGACTGACCTTTTGTTCCTGCTTCTCTGAAATTATCCGCTCATATCTTGGCACATAATTACTCATAGCCACGCACAAATTTTCCGTGGTATGCATATTTGTTTTTCAAATGAATACAGGGGAAAATCCAGATTTGAAGAAATATGTTGCTGCACAGAGCACTACAATAGACATGGCTCTTTTTGTTCTCAATTTCAGGTAACTTTGCATGGTTGAACGCCAGACACTTTCGAGTTCTGTAGCATCAAAAAACAATCTTTCCATAATTGTGCCATAAACATCCTCAACGTGGTAACCGCAGTGTGAAACAGAAACAGCAATCCCCGCATTTAGCAACTTAAATTGTTAAATTTGTAACGTTAGCTGAAATAATTAGCTGGCTAAAATGTTCTTTTCAGTAATCGTACTTGTAAGCTTTCATCATCTCGGTTATTTTGAAAAAAAGTACATCCAAGCTCCCACCCTCGAAAATCGCATTTTGGACCCCCAAAATTATTTTTTGGATCTCCAGGGTCCCGAAACCCCCGGTTGGGAGCATGCACTCCCAGAGTTTTAGTTTTTTATAAAACCATTTGCTTTCAGTTTTTCATATGCATTCTTCTGTCTGTCCTCTTTTATGTATTCATGAGTCTGCCCTTAGTCAGTTTTTCATGACGTTCTAAAACTCAAAACTCTGAGAGTGCATGCTCCAGAACCCCCTGCAGCTGGCACCAGCGGTGATTGTGACGAGACCTGACGAGAGAGGGGAACAATCGGGTACGCTCTATTCGGATTTTTCAAGATTCTCTGATAAACCTGTGCTTTAGAAAACAAGGTGCAACTCTGTCCAATTTTCTGCTGTGAAGATTGTCGTTCCCATAAAATTCTTTCATTATATTCAAGCAGATTTTTGCGGATGATCAGATAACTTTTTGCCTAGTTTTGCATATTCTTTCACTAGTTGCTACAATTCAAATATACTACCGCAATTTGGTATGTCGCAATAAAACAGTTTGAATCTTCAATCCTGATCAAAATTTCGAAGTGGGGATTGCTTCACGCGAAACGATGAGATTCTTAACTCTATGAGAGTTAATGCTTTTCTACGTTCAAAGGTCCCGACTTCAATTCCGTGACGTCACAATCACATGAAATTTTCAGATGGGTCTGAAAACAACCACGAGCATGCGGGACCCGAGTAATATTCTGACGCCCCTTTACTCCCAACTTACTCTTCGCATCTATGCTGCAAAGAACGGCTGGATGGGGGCGCCCAAACTGGCTTTGTCCCCGGGTGCGGGAAACCCTACTTCCGCCACTACGGGAGCTCACTGGTAGAGTGTCCGCCTCTCAATTGGAAGGTTGGGTGTTCGATCCACAGCCACTGAGTGAATTACCGTAGCGCTCCTTGGGCAAGAGCGTTCACCTGAACTGCCACGATAAAAAGCGGATGTCGGGCGCTGGCCTGCCTCTGATTGCCGTCACCAAAATTATAAAAAACATTTCGTGGCACATCTTATGCTATTTGTTAATGTTCAGTGGGATATTTTCAATAAGTGCCATAAGCTATAATATAGCCTAGTGTGGCGTGGTTATTCGCCACATAAAGCGCTGAATTCGTAGCAGCAACAACAGAGTTTACCCGGTCGAGTGAGCAAAACTCCATTGTTGCTGTCGCGCGGAGGTTCGTTCGGTTCGACTCTCTCGTTGGGTTGCTCAAGGCGACGCAGCATTGTGGCCGCAACACTAGTAGCCTAGTGCAGTGGTTCCCAACGTTTTCAGTGTCATGGACCCTTTTCACGATTTGGCTGAAAGCTGTGGACCTCTCTAATAAAACCAGTTGATACTGTTATCAGTGGTGGACTTAGGTTTGGGGACCCGAGGCAAGGATGAAAAGGGACGCCCTCTGGTAACATCATCACACGCAGTAAAACCGTAATAAAATCTTTTGATCAAGCTTAGGAAGGAGATATGCTGACTATCCAAGGATACGTTCCTAAGACTACGGGATGACTGACAACACGAAATACAAAAAGGTAGGTTATTCATGACGCACAACTTTGAAAACACTGAAAGCTGGGAATACAAAGCTAACACCAGGATTATTGGGAAAAATCTGGAAAGCCTATTGCATTCAAAATACTGAAACGATTTGGTTTGGATATATGCTATTCACTCTTTTTTGTCATTATTGTTTCAATTCATCGCAACAACTTGTTTCCGAAAAAATATTTTGAGAAATTTCGCTTTGATTTTCTTTCGTCAATACTGTAAAAATCAGTGAAAAACTGTGATTTTGCAAAACAATTGTTTAACATGTGTATTTTCGTTGTCTTGGTAATCTTTTGCTAAACTAATTTTGTGGTTTTTCTTGTTCTATTATTTGTGTTTAACTTTGTGTGCATTTTTTTGTTAGTTAGTAAAATTCAGCTTGCTTTGTATTATACATTTCTATATTGATTGGTAGGTTCTGGCGGTTGACTTTCAAGACCGCATAGTCATTTCGCTATCTCGCTATCTCCTAGAAAAAATGAAATTTTACTATTTTGCCCCACTGGAAAAATCATTTTGGCTACATCTTGGAAAAATTCACTATTGTTTCCTCCCTGCAAAAATAATCATAAACTGGGCGGCAGTTTTGCCGCCCAGTTGTAAAAATTTGCCGCCCAGCATCGCCGAATTTTAGCCACTGGGCGGAACTGAAATTTACCACTGCGCTTCAAACTTTACTAAATTTTCTGGTTATGTCTGAAAACCTTTCTACGTGCGTTAGTGCAGAAGTCACGCATTCCTTCAAACTTAGACCGACACTCTGGTATTTCACGTTTGGTGATGCAACAAAGGGCATTGTCTGTTTTCAAACCGTCACGTCGATTATCAGATCATGTTAAAAATCAGGCCTGCACAACATACGGCCCGCGAGAACGCCGCATGCGGCCCGCGAGAGCTTTCGCAATTGCAGAAAACGTTGCAACAGCCTGACTTCGGATATATAATTGATTGTCGTTCCAGAATTTCTTTCAAACTACAACAAAATGAAATAGATTTTGCTGGCCCGCGGCAAATTTGTCTTGGTCAATTTGGCCCTTCGAGCTTTCTGAGTTGTTTGTGCAGGCTTGTGTTAAATCAAGCAAGGGACCAAAGCTGCTGACAATTTGATTGTGCAGGAAGTATTCGTCAGCAGGTTGCATTTGCCTCAACCCTCGAGCGTCAGATGTCTTACAAGCTGCTAAAACAAAAAACATCAGTGATTTTTGTTGAAAGGCAGGGGCGGCTCGTCTAGACGGGCTGGCGGGCTGCAGCCCTCCCTCAAAAATGTAAGGCAAAAGATTCCGCCAAACGGCCAAACTCGCCTTAAGTTTGGATTTAGTTAC
>JGI24158J21664_10013155_pt1 | contig 10931 bp, 5 predicted proteins | sample Ectturendosymbi3_FD_21664 | JGI IMG/M metagenome (IMG submission 21664)
TTCTAGAATTTTGCTCAAAGCATTATTATGGCGTAATAATATATGACAATCAAAGCGCTTTGAAGAAACCTTAAACGGTTACGGTACGCTATGCAATTTAGGTTGATATTTGTTAGGCTAAGCCGAGTGTCTTAACCTTTTTCTACCTCAGCATCGCTTTTGGCCATGCCTAAGCAGTTCAACACCCCTACCATTGGCTAACACCTGGTTACTATAAGGATGAAGTAAAGACAAACATATTCCTTTTACCTTTTGCCACCACATATGTGTCCTTCCCCAGCACCCCCTGAAATTGATTTCAGCACCGCCTGGGGGTGCACCCCATGTTAAGAAATTGATTTCAGCACCCCCTGGGGGGCACCTCATGTTAAGAAACCCTGGGCTAAGGTCAGGTAGTTGTAAGTACTGTTTGTATTGATATGTGTTGAAAACAGTTTTCTAGGTTGTGTTTTTTGTATGAACGGAGTAGCAGTACCGTGCTGACAGATACTAACTTATGCGATCATTTTAACTAGTAATGTGCCCTTGTAAATTGTAATCTGCTGGTTTTGATAGTCATGCTTGTGTAACAAGGTTTTCGGTTGTGGGACAACTAAAAGACCGTTTTTAGATACAGCAGTATTCTTACCAATTTGTTCGCTTCATTGCCGCATCAAGGACAGTTGTCGCCAATCTCACTCGTTGGTTTAACCGCCCTGATTACTTCTGATACCTCTTTAAATGTTCTAATGACAGTAAGCACAATTAATGTTTTCTTATTAACTATTGTTTATTTGAGTTGATACACAAATAGAAGTAACAACAGGTACTCACCAATATAAAGTAAATGACCCATAAAAGGTTTCTCTGGAATCAATTTCACAGTCAAGAACAATTCATGCAACCATCCCTGCCACCAGCAATATTTGTCTTATTTCCTTAACATATCATAATTCTATAACAGAGCTTTAAAGTTACTTCTCACTACTGTGAGTTGTCCAAGATCAAATCAGCTTCTGAATAAGCCTGATCATGTTAAAGTCTTTTGACAAGGGTTTGATCGTTGATCAACAGGGTTAGCTGATTTCCATTATAACTGTCACGTTTTTCAGACAGTTCGTTTGAGAGAGTCTTAGAGACGTGATGTCAACAAAGAGGGTTTTCGTGTTGACTTGTACATTTTGGGAACTGGTGGAAACGGTGTTTTGGAGTTTCCAGTTTTACGCCCCTGAGTGTCATAGCTTCGCCTGGACAAGCCACTGATGTTGTCCGGAGAAGGTCTTTTCTCAAGGACTTATCCAGTCAAAAACTCTTGATTGTGGAGGTAGGTGGCATCAATCATGCCAGTTCGCTAGAGCTCCAATCAACTTAACCTCAGTGAGGCAGAGTTGTTTTACTTCCAAGGCAAAACCTTAAGGGTTTAAACTTCAGAAGGGGATCAGAACAGTTAGCCAGAGGCGAGGTCGTCCAGTCTGAATTTCTACTGCAAAAATCGTCCTATTTATACTGAGCTTTCTCTCGGGGAATTCCCGAAAGGTTCAGGGTACCTCGTTAAGGTACTTATCATTTCCTATTGAGTGGTGCGTCATATTGCTTAGCAACTACGCCATTGATTGTCTGGCTTTTTGCCTGAATAGATCGTGACAGGAAGCGTGAGAGAAGGCGCGCTTAATGCGTGCTCACAGTAAGGCTTTTATCCGTTATCAACGCACGTTCTGTGCTTGGTTGACTTCAGGTTTGTTCAGCAGTTGTTTTAGTCTTCTGATGTTAGATTCCGTTCGTCTATTGTTATGTACTTTTGATTTTCTTTGTGGATTGTTTTGTTGTTCAATATTTTAGTTGTAGTAGGCAATACATGCCTGCTACACTTGTCAGCAAGTTCATAGATGAGATAGAGCCCAGGCTCTGTTAGAGTCCAGGTTCTGTTTGAAGCTGAAGCGGTGGAAGCAAAAGCGATAGGTGTGGAAGCGGAAGCGGTTGACAAAATAGCCGCTTCCACATCTCTGGTTGTGAAGTATACTTCATCTCTCTTGAAGTAGTGAACCCGTAATGAGACTTGACTAACAAATATTACTGAAATCGACCCCCTAACCTCATTTGCTGGATCTGCCCCGGGTCAAAACGGGCATTTTCCCCTCTGAGGAAATTGGGACTAAGAACTAAAACTTTCTAGAAAATTTGACGTCCGCAGCTCAATTCCGATTAATTGGTTTATTTCTTGCAATAACAGTTTATTTGCCGGTACGATACTCACACGGCACAATGGCCAGTTTCACTGTTCTGGTGTCATGCAGTGCTGAGTTTGCAGTTCACTCATGTTCGCTCCTTTGCTTGCAGGCATAGACATAGCCAGGGCGGGCCTAGGGACCATGTCCCCCCCAATTTTTAGAACATATAGGCATTTGTGCTTTGTGAGGCGGCATCACAAATAAAATAGTGTTATTCGCCTAAAATCAGCCTAAAATCAAACATTTTGGCCCCCACCAAATATTTGGCCCCCCAAATTCTTGGGCTGGCAAGATACTGCCTGAAGGAGCAAGTTGTCACACTTGCGAGCAGATTGCCGTGTAATAATACCATCTTTACCGTGTAATAATACCATGGCAACAAATCTTCGAATGTTCACTTGAAGTTACGATATTAGGCGTTTTGTTGCATGTGACTCTTGAACGCAGACATCTGTGGATAGCTGCAAGCAGAGACGTCGGACAGCGGTGGCACTGAATCCCTGCCTATTCGAACGAGGGACAACGGGGGCAAAGATGTCTTTTCATACTTAATATTTTGATTCATCAAGATCGATTTGAAACAAGCTGTCATAGTTTGTTTTATTATTTTTGACCTCAGCATTATTGTTGAACTGTAGCAAGCATAATTGGCAGGCCCTAACCAGATTGGGACAGCAGTGGAGGCGAAGAGTTTACTGAGAGGGGCCCACATATTTCAAACTATGTCCAACACATTTTACCAGGGAGGGGGGAATTTTTTTCAGGGGAGACCAAACCCCTGCGCCCCTCCTAGTTACGAGCCTGATATTTGGTAACAATCTTTTGTTTTTCGTAAGTTTGCATTGCCCTCAACTTTTTTCCTCCTCCCCTGCCCTACCGACGTTCTGGCGTCCCTGGTAACGGCCCACCGTCGGATCATGACATCACCTTATACCTAGGTATTGGCGATGATAGTTCAGTGGTAGAGTGTCCGCGTCACAATTGGAAGGTTTTGTGTCCAATTCATCGACACTGAGTGAAACGCCATAGCGCACCTTGGGCAAGATCATTCGCCTCAACTGCCCCGGTAAGAAGAATATTCAGGCAATGGCATGCCGCTATTGCTGTATCCAAAATCATAAAAAAAACAACTTTTCTTGACACATCTCATGCTAATTTTTAATGTTTAGTGGAGATATTTTCAATAAGTGCCATAAGCTGTGGCCCAGTCATTAGGTGGGCTTACCAACATTAAATTTTGGCGGTTGAAGTAAAGAACCCTGCAAAGACAACTTTCCTCAGTTTCAATACAACGGCTGTTTTTCTGCATGACGTAATGGTGTCAGAAAATGACGTTTTTGTAGCGGGGTGGTGCATTTGGTGTGTTTTCGTGGGCAACTTTGGGATCGGATTGTTCGTTTGAACGACAATAGAGTGAATCAGAGCAAAAGCCTCCTTTGTTCAACGGTTTACTTAACATTTGCAGTCATAGAAAAATTCACTTCAACAAGTAAAGCTTAGAAAAGGTGTTGCTCTCATTTTGTTGAATTTGAGGCAAGAACCTTAGTCTGAAAACCTAATGCAAGGGCAAACGATATGTTTATATATGATTGTGGTGAAGACTTTTATTAAAAGGGGGCGTTAATCAAAACAGTTGCACAAGTTGGCAATGGCTGTACTGAATAAAGTTGTTCAATTCACTCACCGTCGAACGTAAGAAGTTGTAATCACCGCTTAGCATTAAAAAAGGCCTATGTCCCACCTGGCATGGTTTGGTAATACAGGTTTTGAAATAGACATCTGTTGCTAACCAGTCCTGTCGCCAAGGGGGGCTTAGCCCCTCAAACAAACTTCCAATTCTTGAAATACGAAGCACCATAAATCGGAAATATGAAGCACTACAAATCAGTAGATTTTTAGTCAAATTTTAGGATGTCAATCCCCCCTGCACAAACGTAGGCTAAAGTCCCCAATTGAAGACCTTCTGGCGACGGTTCTGTTGGTAGCGAACAAAGGCAAGGAATAACACTATACACATGTTTTGGAGCAGGTCCAACACAACAGCGCGACCAAGTGCGCAGGTCACGATGAAGAATGCAAGCCAGGGCTTCTGAACCATAATTTTAAGCCTGTTTAAGATATTTTTTCAAAATGGGTCTCCGCACCTATAAAGGGCTCTGCGCAAGTGCCGACATATTTAACGTTTCAATCCTTTTATGCATACTACGAGGATTAAGCCAGCACTGAAAGGTGAAGTGAACAATGAAACGTTCTTTACATCACTGAGATCATATTATCAGACATCACTGAGATCAGATTATCAGATCATATTATCATGGCCTGGTATATGTAGTATATATACTATTTTTAGTTAAAGATGGGGATAATATACCAAGTTTTAACATACATAAATGTTTACATCTGTAAAGTAGGTATGCCGCCATCGCATCCCTTAATTTTTTCGTGTAATCCCCTGAAATGAGTAAACTATTAAAGAGTCATGCGGTGAGTTTACTGCAGATTAAAAAGCAACAGGGAAGAAAATCTACGAAACATTTCGGGTTCGTATATGCCTAGGTAAAGAAAGCAATAAATAGAAAAATTAATGATAAGAAAGGTGGTGGCAAGCAGATAAAGCAAGACTCATAATCGACAATGAAAAACAAGACACAATTCAGTTCGTGGGTGTTTGATTGTGATTTTCAAGATGCTTTATTAATACTTATAAATATGCACGAAACATAATCTTCTTTCATCTTAAATTTTTGAAAGCAAATTTGAAGGGTGGAAAGGGCGGCATTTTTATGGTCGGCCACGGGCGGCACTTAGCCTTGCTATGCCACTGCATGAGACTCAGAAATAGAATGATAGTGTCAGAATGTTACTGAATTGTCATACTTAGACTATACTTCTGAATTTTAAAGTCAATAAATTTTGTCGTTTTGCATGTTTCTTTGTGCATGTAGTCCTATTTAGAAGATACTAAACCTAAACTTTCATAAATTTAATAATTTTAATGGAATTGTATTCGATATTAATATTATAATATTGTAATGGGAATCCCATGGGATGGGACAGGCATAAATTGCTATGGGATGGGACAGATAAATATGTCCAATGGACAACCCTGATGATCCAAACAAGAGTTTCTCAAACTTTTTAATTCAAACCCCTTTCACTGCCGACACGTCGTTTTCTGCCCTAAGCCTGATGAAACAAACACACGGTAGTAAATTTAAAGAACTTTATTTAAAGAAAGTAATAAATAGCTGAAACAAGCCATTAAATAGCTGAACTAAGCAATTGTATTATTGCGTTATCATTACGTTCAGAAATCTGTGAATGTAATTAACACTGTAGCCGGGCACATAGACGATCCAGAGTTAAAATTTAACGTTTAAATTACTTTAGGTTCCTGAAGATAACTCAATGATTGATTAATGGTTGAGCATTTTCGCCCCTTTGTGTTTTTTGCCCCTCCATAACCCCTTTGTTTTTTTGCCCCCTACCCCTCTTGGGGCCGATTCCGCCCACTTTGAGAACCACTGATGTAAATTAAACAGAGGATATATTTCGCCTGCTGATCACACATTTTGATTCCCATAAAACAGACTTTTCTTAATTGTGATGCTTAAACAATTTAAAATATGGAAAAAATATTAAATGCAAAAAGGTATGAATCAATATAGGCTAACATTGAATATTGCCAAAAGTTGCCATTTTCTAATGAAAAATCAAGATTGCCAAACATTTTGCCATTGTCATAATTTTTTTGCCAAAAATTTGCCATAAATTAGACAAGCACTTGCCATATTTTCTGTCAAGCATCTGGCAACCCTGGTTAGGCGTTACGGCTGCTATGCCAATGTACTGGTTTTCGGTTGGACTCTCACCATGCCAACTTTACTTTTTTTTCTTTACTTTTTTCAGGCTTACGTGTTACCTTTACGGGTTAGTGTTAGGTTAGCATTAGGTTAGGGTTAGGTTGGTGTTAGCTTAGGGTTAGGTAGATATTAGGTTAGGTTAGCCTTAGCTTAGGGTTAAGTTAGGATTACCTTTGCATTAGGTTAGGGCTACGGTTAGGGTTAAGGTTAGGGTTAGGCTTAGGGTCTATCTTTTAAGTTTACTTCGTTTCTACCAAGCATACTGCACTCTCGCCGTGCGTTACTGTTATGTCACAGGTGGCGTATGAATAAGTTGTCAACTTTGAAGATCCGCAGGCGTATCTATAGCCACTGCCTTTGCATAATTCACTTTGGAATTTAAATAGGAGTCGGAGTCCAAAACTTTAAAATGTTTCGGAGTCGGAATATATTAAGCCGAACAGGAGCGGAGTCAGAGTTAAAAATTTCAGACTCCGCACCCTCTGGTGTTTATTATTTTTAGATGAGATGCACACTTTCGGTTGAGGGGATTTCCGTGTTGAGCGGGAAAGCAACATTGAAGGAAGCTGAAGATTTGGGTAGAACACACTTGACACTTCTGATGTTTTGAAGAGAAATTTCTGATGTCTGATGTTTCGGCGACAAATCTTATGTTGACTGGGCATTATTTTTGTTTTCCACATTTTCTCTCCATTCAAGATAAAAAGACGTTCGATTAGGCTAATCATTTTAAAGTTTCCCTCATCAATCTTTCACCTCATCGACATCTGATCAACATCATCCATCATGATCATTATTTCTGTTTGGTTATGGTTCCAAGCTGATGAAGCTCCCTTCACTGTGTTGTGGAATTAAAAGTTTACCTTGTGCAACACCGATTTATCCATTTCTTGACATCTTTCACAATATTTCAGATTCACCGTGGTTCATTGATTGCGCATTGTATTGTTAATGCGCTAAGGACTAGGCCTAAGTGATGGTGCTCTGTAAAAGGCGAAACTCCGTAAATAGCCGAGCTTGGTTGCAGAGGTTTGATGCTGTAATCGGAGTGGATAAAAGACTCATTGTAAAAGTAATGAAAGGAAAAAAAGTGAAGGAAAAATGTTGTGTCATAAGATAATAACTTAATATGTGTTTCCCCCAACATGGAATGCATGGAAGTTTGCGATGTTAAAAAATTTTATACATTCACAACTGTTGAAACCTACTTGTTTGTCCCCGAACCCTCATGAAACTCAGATGATCAAAAATTATCAAACTTCAAAATAGACTTTTTTTACCGTGGTGTATTGTAGTAATATCATCTTTTGTAGTATACTTGCTTTTGCTACCGTTCAGTTCTCATTCACCATTGCTCAAACGCAAAATATTGGTTTTAGCGACTCCGGTTACCTTGTTGTCAAATCTTCTCAACCAAGTTACGCTGTTTACGTAGTTCCGACATTTACAGGGCATCCGTAGTAACAAGTGAAGTTAAAGTATAATTGATAATCTTAAGCTAATGAAACTTACTGTGATGTAAAAATCTAATGTTGAAGAAGGCCAATCTGATGTTAATCAAATGGCTTCAGTGGCAACACTGGTCCTGGGCTTATTTCTTTCGTATTTGATATGGTTCCATATCATTTGCTATTTTTGATTTTGGGTGTATGGCTTGTTTTTACACTTTTTTGTTTGCACCTGATGTTATACAATACTTTTTATGTGTATTGTATGTTCTGCCTGCAGATTGAGGGCTGAAGGGCCGTGTTTCCAGTTAAAAAACATGAATTTTCGGCAGGCTGCAGAAAAAGGTGGGCTGAAGAACTGCAGAAAAGGGTGGGCCCATGTCAATTTGTAGACTGTCGGCCCGCCCTAATGTGCAGTCCGCTAGGCCACCCTGTTGTGCAGACCACCATCGGCCCATTCTTTTGTATAGCCTGCCGAAAATTCATGTTTTTTAAATTAATTGGAAACATAGCCAACCGGCCTTCTCTTTAGTGTTATCCTGCTATGCTCAACAATGTTTTTTGTATTTTGCTTCAAGTTCTTGTCCTGACCAAAATATAAATTTCTTGGTTTTGATTTGTTGATTCGTGCGGTGTTCATGCATTTTTATGACTTATATCATGAAATAGCACAAGAAGTGGCAAGTGCAACAGCACAGAAGGAAAAGAAATAACATCAAAGAGCAGAAATTAATTGCATTCTGATGAAAATGTGAAGACATCAAAAACTTCACGTTTAGCAAATTGTTGTGAACTAATATGCGCATCTTAATCATGTGTATCATAATTGTAATAAAAAAAGGGTCTGGCTAAAGATTTTTAAAGACTCAGTCAGCAATTTTGCTAGCGCAAATCAGTTTTAAATTGAAGATGTTTCACATGTAATAAAAAAGCTACAAGGTCAATATTTAGCGGAAAATGTTATTGAAAATAATCGGAAAATGTTATTGAAAAATCATCTAAGCATTCGTTGCCATGCACTGACAACCAATTTATGCATGAAAGCTGTCGGAGATGAGTATTTAGATAGTTACACGCAATGAAAATGGGTGCCCTGTAAAATGCGGAGCTCTGTAAATAGCGGAGCTTGGTTGCGGAGGTTTGATGACGTAACCGGAGTCACTAAGTGATATTTTGCATTGAGTAATGAGAAGTAAATGGTTGTAAAATTAATTTTACTGCAAAAGATGATATTACACTACGGTAAAAAAAGTCTATTTTGAAGTTTGATAATTTTTGGTTATCTGAGTTTCATAACGGTTCGGGGACAAACAAGTAGGTTTCAACAGTTGCGAATGTATAAAATTTTTTAACATTGCAAACTTTCACGCGTTCCATATTTGGGGGAAACGCATATTAAGTTGCAACGATACAACATTTTTCCTTCACTTTTTTCCTTTTATTGCTTTTACAATGAGACTTTTATCCACTCTGGTTACGTCGTCATACCTCAGTAACTAAGCTCCGCTATTTACGGAGTTCTGTCTTTTACAGGGCACCATGAAAATGTTACCTGATACAAAGGTAGACTTACCGTAACCAAATATGTACAGCCACAACAACATGGCGGCAGCAACACTTGTAAGATAATGAACTGCTAAGTCTTTACGGTTGGCAACTGGTCATCTGCAGATAGCTAGTAACAACAAACAATTTAAGACAGAGGTTGGCAAAGATCCGGGGTGTCGGAGCAGACTTCATGTGCTTTTTGTTTTATCCAAAGTCAAAAATTGTCTTGCGATTCTAACCCCTATCTCCTAAACCAGTGGTTCCCAAACTTTTCAGTATCATGGACCCTTTTCACGATTTGCTTGGAAGCTGTGGATCCATTAATATAACCAGTTAAAACCTTTGTCAGGGACATGTAGATCAGGAGTGCACAACGTACGGCCGCATGTGGCCTTCAATAAAAATTTTTGTGGCCGTGCACATGATTACGTAATTTAAAATATAGAAATTATTGTGCTGGTATATTATTGAAAACTCTTTGTCTGCTGTATGAGTGTACAATAGAAAGAAGGCCAAGCAAACATGTGGAAACAGGGTAGGCTCAGTGTGTGAAAGCAGAACAGAAGCAATGCAAAATATAAAATATACTGAACTCACTGGTGGCCGTAATTCATAAAAGTAAATGTAATGTGGCCGGCAATAGCGAAAAGGTTGTGCTTCCCTGATGTAGATCAATTGGCCAAAAGGAGTTTTTAAGTTAATTGTATCATTAGTTAGAATTAACATTTTTAGCTGATTCTTTCAGTAGCTGCAACTTGTGCTCAAGCAGCCATACCGAATCTGGATAAGTTTTGTATTTTTGGGGTTAGGGATGTAAATGCTCAATCTGGCCTTTTCTTGACGTGTAACAAAGGGATTTGCGCAATTTGGCTTTGGGGAACTGTCATGTAACAAAAGGAATATATGCCTACTATGGCTCGTGGATACTTGTCAAGTAACAAAAGGATATACGACCAGGCTTGTAACCAGCTTGGGACACCAGGTGGGGCGAAGAGTTTTCTAAGAAGGGTCCAAATTTTTTTGAACTATGTCCAACACCTTTTTCCAAGGGGGATGATAATTTTTTACAAGGCCTTCGCACTCCCCTGGTTACGGGCCTGTTTATGACCACTTTAGGCATGGGTACATCATGTGTAACAATTGTTTGCGCAATAACTTTAGTATACCACAACATTTTAATTTGTTTGTGACCTAAATCATGTGGACATTTCGGCTTTGAGGACCTTATGTGGCCAAAACGTGCAAAAGTATCCTTGAAAATAACATATCTTTTTAATGTATCAACTTAATTTATATATGTTTCAAGTAGAACTGCAAGCTCAAACAGCATGATTTTGATCCTCAACCGACCACAAATATTTCTTTACTTTTCCTGCCTTTTTGGGTCTTTACTATGAGTGCTCCACATTTTTGGTAAAAACAGTTTTTCAAAATCCACCAAGTTTGTTTTTCAGGTAAGATTTTTCAGGGCAATTGCTGAGTTGTTGAAAAACTTGCTTATCCTCCTTAAAATGTTTCAGTAAACCTTGGTGATGATGGGAAAAATTTCTTGCCAGTTTGGTTCCAACAGAGTTAGTATTTATTTGTGGACCTGAGCAAGCAGAGTTGTGGAATCAGAGGTAAAATATACGACTCTGAAATTTTCTGACTCCTTAACATGAAGGGAATGAAATTTGGCTGTTAAAATCAATGGAAATGGTGGTTGGTTGTTGAAACCAATGGAAATGGTGGTTGGTTGTTAAAACCAATGAAAAGAAATCTGTTTCAACAAAAGTTTCAAAAGAAATTGTACCATTTCAACAAGCATTCCCAATTTAAGAATGTGATGTAAAAAATGATCCACTTGGACATTGCAGTCGGACAAA
>JGI24158J21664_10013156_pt1 | contig 10930 bp, 4 predicted proteins | sample Ectturendosymbi3_FD_21664 | JGI IMG/M metagenome (IMG submission 21664)
ACAATAGAGATCACCCGACGAGATCACTCTCGTCGTCACCGTTAGCAAGCACCATCAACTGTTCACCAGGTTCACAAGCATTATTAGAGGTCACTCACCAAAATCACTCCATCGGGATCACTCTGTTATTTCTTGTTCGCGCCACATATATATGGGTGGGTGTTGTTCTTCACGCACATTCCGTTCGTGGTGAACCGCGCATTCAGCGCAACGCCACCGAAGTGGTTGCAACAGTACCAGGCAATTTCGCATTTGTCGAGATCTTAGAGAGAACAGTGGTTATAGCTACCAGCGCTGCAGTTGGAGAAAGCAAATTTTAACTGTAGGCTTTAACAGAAAAACTGAGCGTGCATTCTTTCATTCCACCAGGCCCACGTACGATGCACCTTCTATACCCCTCTCTCGTAGGCCCTGCTTTGCGCCACATTAGTGTGTTAGCGTGGTCAAGTTCTCTTCTCAAGGCCACCATGCCTAGCTGCTATATTTCCTGTATGTTTTTGTGGTGCTTCACCATGTATGCATGCAGGTGCACGAGGAACGCATCTACCACGAGAGTGGACAGTGTGTCGTCACAGACGAGAGAGTTTGTCGAGTCTGCAAGAAAAAGATCGGGACGAGGTGAGCGTTCCCGTGGCCGCTTTCACGTATGAATATGTCCTAAACTTTTACGATTGTTGCAAAGTTTCGATGGGTCGGTTGTTGAACGCCGATAACAGTAAAAACGTGGATGTGTAAGCGTTGATCTTAAAACGTATTTTCGAGGACTGTCTGTGTTCGACGGTGGAATGCTGCCCAGTGGGACAAGTGTTTAGGAAGATGTGGCGGATATGGTAGTGGTGGTGGGATGATGTGGAGTAAACCATGGCTGGGGGTGCAGCTTTCACGGGTTCAGCCGAGCTAAAAGCATTGAAAATGACATACTTCCTGCTCTTGATGCTGCTTCACTGCAGTTGCGATCGGGCTTAGTTCTAAACAGTTGAAGTCTTCTGGTGATCACACTTATTTCGTTTGAAAACAATTCCCAGGGCCATTTTTATGACCTAAAAAATCGAAAAATCTGACTTAGAATTTTTTGAAGTACAGGATGTCCCTGAAGTACCTTTGCAATTTTAAAAATTTAATACAAAAGCAGTTGACACGATTTACTAACTAGGTCAGTTCTGATGTGATTAGTGTTTGTCAAAGTTACCACATTTAATGCTCTGCTGTATGGCCACCATTAGTTGCATAAAGCACATCAAGACGGTATTCGATTTCTTGCCATGTTCTCTGTGGCATATCCTCACCAATGCCAACAGTGGCATCAGAAATCCTTTGCTTCAAGTCAGTGCGATATCTTTCACATAACCCCATAGAAAGAAGTCCAAAGGAGTGATGTCTGATGAATGTAGTGGCCATGGGACTGACCCACCCTTTCCAATCCACCGGTCCAGAAATGTTTGGTGGAAGAACTCACAAACATGTCTCACCAGTCCGGGGATGCACCAACTTGCTGGAAGCCATTCAGTTGTGCTGCCGCATATTCGGTCATAAGGTCAAGGCATTTGTGTGCAGTAATGAATGTCTCGTGGAAGAAAAATGAACTATTATTTTATTGCATATGATTCCACACCACACATTAACTTTTGGACTAGCCCTGTGAAGCTTCCTGGTCACGTGGGGGTGTTCTGACCCCTGCATTTGTTCAATTTCGCCCAAAAATAAAAGGTTAGCTCATCACTAAAACAAACTCGCCTGAACAATGTTTCGTTCCGAGATGTTAATTGCAAACTCTCCTCGTTTTGGCTTTTCTTGAATAGTAGCTATTTTAGGGTTACATTAAACAGTAATGGAACAACACATTTAAAAGAATACCTGCAACACAAAATTTCAATGTAATCACAAAACTTTAATAAAGACGGATTAAAATAAAGTAAATCGTATCAACTGACTTGTAATTAAATTTTGTAAATTGTGAAGAGACTTTATGGACATCCTGCATATGGCAACGTTAATTTTAGAGCGCCAAATTTATGCCGATCTCCGTAAATAATAATAAGTCGTATGTATGCTTTTACGTGTACTTTGAACAAGAACACACTCGAACGACGAGCAAATAACTTCTGTTTAACTTGAAAATCACTGCAAATATTAATATGTCTAATACATCTCATCAAGAACCATTGAAGGACAATATCATGTAGTATGCAATGTCCGTCTGCGTCCACCAGGTACTGAAGCAGACTGGCGTTTCAACAATTTTGCATGCAATGCTGGAGAAAAATCTGCTCCACTCAGCTCCACATTTTTTCCAAGCGTTTCTTTATGTACTTGCTCAGTTGCATGAGAGCACTTCCCAAATCAAGAGAGTTGATATCATAACAGACCTCATGTACTGCGCAAGCATTTTGAGAAGTAAGTTTGTCAGCTCACTATAACACTGGTTAATTTCTGTCAACTGGCAACCCACCGTCACCATCCCATGAATTAATAATTTATCGGACTCGTGCAAGTTACTCAGCGTACAAGTAACTTCACTCCACAGGTAAGACAAGCAAGGAATTTATCGCAAATTTATATTAAGATGTAAGGACTGACGAAGCGTAGTGCTGCGTGGGATCGATTTTCTGTTAAAAATTTTGCGATTGATTCCTTGCTTGTTCCACTTGTGTGGTGGTGAAGTTGCTTGAATACAGACAAGTACAAGTTTGAATCATCACAAAAAGATGAAAGCAGAGCCCAGTCGGCTGATTACTCGAAAGCTTTCAGCAAACCTGGAGTTTTCAAGACTCTGCTTCTGTTCTTGACAACACTTGCTTTTACTGCACCGATCAAATTGTGAACTATAAAAACTTTTTACCTTTCAAATATAGTTATGCATTGAATGTGCAAGGCAGGTAACATGCAGTAGGTTTGGATAAACTTTTTTCAAAGCTATGCCTCACGACACAACGGCTGCAATGAAGTCACGTGATCCCTCATTGCCTTTAATTCCTTTATGGCATCATGCAGTTCGTGAATTATCTTTTGGCTGTTGGACAAACTATCAAGCACAGAGCATTTCACCAATAAACAGGAGTCAGGTTAATCCAGCGTACCACAGAGTATGTGCAAAAGGTTTTCACCTCTTAATTCAGTTTCGTCTCCATAGCAACGCCGTCTCACTCGAATCTTCTGCACTTCCCGATCATCTGTTTGAATTAGTTATTTGACATTATGACGACACAGTCTTCGGAAGGTTCGCTTTTTCCAGATCACGAGAAATCTTTTGGGTGTACCTCGGAAATGTTCTGAACTTATTTGGTCGTTGTTGTTGCCTCTTTTTCTTGAAACACCGGTCTTGTCATTATTAATATTTTGACTCTTTTGCCGTTGCTGATTTTCTGAAGTTGTGTCTGTCCTTTGCGTATCGCTACTGTTACAGCTGAGTAAGCATATGATGACTGACCCATGGTCAGTTGACTTTGATGACCTTCGGGTCTTTTCGTTGAATATGTAAAACAAGCATTGTCTGCCTGTCTGTTAGTAGCCTAGCTTTAAACCAGGGATTCCCAACCTGGGGTTACCCCCCCTAGGGTACATTTGCCTATGTGAAGGGGTACATTTAAGGTTAGCAATAGGAGAGAAAAACATATTTACATACCATTTCTTTCCAAATATTTATACATATATCAGTGAATGATACATTCAAAAATCCTTGTATGCTTATTGTCAAATACATCTGTGAATAATCATGACAAAATATTTTGTCCTGAGAAATTTTAGGGGTACATGCTCATCTGTCAGAATGCTAAAGGGATACGTCGTAAGAGGAAGGTTGGGAACTCCTGCTTTAAACTAATGGAACAGTCTGCGTCGATCAGTCATTAGTCATTATTAGCTACTAAGGCAGTGTTTCCCAATCGGGTTGCCGCGGCATCCTAGGGTGCTATTCACAAACCCAGGGGTGCTACGACTTGTTTTTCACTATATCATTAAAACTACATTCTGTAAACGGCGTCAAACCTGACAGCAAATTGCTGTGAGTTCGCCACCACCACTGTGAAGCCACCACCACTGTGAAGCCGGTGGCACAAACCAAATCAAAAACAGAAAGTGTTTCAAACTGAAAAGCAACATTGAAAAATCAACGGATCCACATAAAGCGCATGATGCTTTGCACTGAAAATCGGTCGACTTAAAAGTAGAGCTGCGGAAACAAATTGTGAAAAAATGTACAATTTAAAAGTGTGAGGTTAGACTGCAAGGCTTATGTAGAGAAAACATTTGTGGAGAAAACAAATTTTAATTCGCCTTCACAAGAAAAACGACAAAGTATACCCGTAAAGAAGTCGGTTTTACCTCGTTTAGGGAAAAATTTATAAAAATTGAAAGGTTTGAGGTTAGAGTACAAGACTTACATTTTCAGAGAAAACAAAGCAATACCTTGTCGTTTTTCTCGCCAGTCTTGGGAATTTTTGCTGATGTTTCAATTTGACCTCGGTGTTTGATCGGTTCTTGATGGAAATGGTGTAGTGAAGGAGACATTTTATGTATTTTATCTGAAAATGTAAGTGTACTCTAACCTCAAACCATTCATTTTTCAAAAACTCCTCCCCCGAGCGTGATAATGTATTTAGTAGAGCACAATCCTTTTAACGCATGTTAGAAATGTTGACGCCATCTTAAATCAAACTCGCAACATGTGTGATTGAACTTCATGCACAAACGTGAATGTTGAAAATGGCTCCTGGGGCAACATTCGTTGCAGCTACAGTACTGTGTCGGGAATTGGTTCCCACTTCTCTTCGGTGCGTATATGTGTTTATTTTAAAACTGCTTCACACCTGGTTTTGTCATACCCTTGTCCTGATATGAAAACGTGCTGTGTCACAAACACAAGCATTTTAAAGTTGCGCCGTCACTACTGCCCGAGATCTCCTTTGAATTCCACTCTCCATCTGGAGAAAGTAAAAGTTAAAGAAACTAGCAGTGCTATTGTAAAAAGCCCGGGGCAGTGGTGGGCGTTTCGTTCTAAGAAACAATTTTTATTGTTGAAACCTAGTTTTCATTTTATCCTTTGAGGTTAAATGTCCTGAGGGCTTCAGAGTCAGAGGGGACAGAAACGCAAGAATTGTTGCTCACGAAATGCCCCTTAGCTCTGAAACCAGCAATTATCTAATCCGCTGATCTGCTTTGCAGTGCCTTCGCCCGGTACCCGAACGACGTGGTCGTCCATTATTTCTGCTGCAAAGACCGTAAAGTCCTACCCGTGATCACGTGATCGACGATTCTTTGATCGTGCCGACGTTCTTTGTTTGTTCACTTCCGGCCTCCCCGTCTCGCGCGACTTACGTCGAGTCCTTTGTTGTGGAGGCTCTGTGCGGTTTCGGGTATTTCGTCACATTTCCTCTGAAGACATTTGTTTTTTTACGAAACAAAACAGTTGTTTCAAACTGAGAAACCCTCACATGTAGAAGATATCAAGCTTCCGTCCAAGCATTTTATGAAGGTCTTTGTTAAAAGCTGTCAGCGCGTTACTGAAATGCGGCGGTTTGTTCAGCAAACGTCCATTACGCGCTTTGCTTTGTTTACATTGATAAAATGAATTATCACTACAATGATTTCAACCTTGTAAAGGACTTCCGACTCACGTGTTAATCTGTCGATTCACAGCTTCAACTGCTTATTGACAATTTGCGACGGACCTTTGGTTGAAGCAACGGTAACCAGTCCCTAACTCGTAACAGTCAGGCTCATGCTTGTTGCTGAATACACCACTTGCTCCAAGAAAGGCCGTCATTAGGATCTGTATTCGTGTATTTTGTAAACACACCATTCTTAGATTCTCATTACCAGTATTTTCGTCTCTTGTACCTTGACCCGCAAGCGGCCAGTGTATTTTTCTTTAAGCTCTTGTTGGAGAAGGTCGCCGATCGAACACTTCGAACAACCAAGGGAGGGCCAAGGCCCAGCCTGGATTTGAAATTTAACATTTTCCTATCAACTTCTTAGCAAAAAAACAGTTATTTTCCTAATTTCGAGTAGGTAAAATAAAATTTCATCACTTTTGGTTCCACCCTGGAAAAATCCTTCCGCCACACAACTATTTGCTGGGATCAGACTCCTTCATCGGAACATTCCGTTCATCAAGGTCCTGCAAAGCAGCTTGTGGCTGCAGGCACGGGCGTCGTCTGAAGAGGGGTCAATCCCCCTGCCTCCCTCCGACGCCCATGGCTGCAGGTCTTTATCTGATGCGTTTAAGGAACTGGTTGCGTCGTGGAACTTGTGTTGTACTCAGTTCCGTCGCCATGGGGGGCTTTGGTGGGCATAGCCCCCAAACATAGCTCCAAGCCCCCCAAATTGAAACATGAAACACTAAAAATCAGTGAGTTTTGTAAACTTTTAGAATGTCTGGACCCCCTATTGAAAACATTCTGGCGACGGTTCTGGTTGCACTGTGTGTAGCTATTGCAAATTTTGTTTCCGATCCGTGCAATAAATACTTGTTGTGCAACACATCGCGCTCGCGTTTTCAAATCGATACAAAAAATGAAATGCGATCATTTCTGTAACGAATGAATGGGTGAAACCGGAGACGACTGTTAATCGGTGAGAACCTCGTTTCTATTATGTCGCGAACAGTTGAGAGCTTTTGTCTGCTGTGAAGTGGCGACGCGTCCTCAGCATGGAGTGATTGTATCGATTTGATAGCAAGCTGTAACAACGCTTTTCGAAAGTTAACCGAGCCCGAATACAGTATCTCTTGTTGCGTTGCATGCCGGCGATGTTGATTAGTCAAACAAAATTGAGAGTCTGAATTCACAGAGAATTAGTTGGAGGTTGAATGTTTAATTGCGTCAGGAGCATCGTTTTAGCACAATTTGAGGACCAGGTGTAATGAATCCTTGGGTCACTGTGAGAGTAGGTGAAAGTAGCGGAAACGTTATCCGCAATTCCGTAACAGGTTTTTAATCAACACAAATAATTTTGACGTTAATTTTAAGCAGAGTTGCTAGTAATTTAAGTCCTGGGCCGGAATTCGCAATTAGGCCTAGTTTCGCCAGCAGCGACTACAAAAAGGTATCAACTTGCCTCAGGTCATGCCACAAAACAGCACATGTCAAGTTGTTGAACAAGTCAAATATCTTGGTTTACCACTTCAATACTTCACTGAAGAGTGGCATTCAAAGACAAGTTACATCGTTTTATAGTGCAACAAACAGGCGTAGAGGCACCTTTACTAGTGCTCCATTGCAGTAAAAACACTTCTTGCCAGTGTATATACCTGCCAATTGTACAAATACACATGGTGCTAAACGTGTGAGCGTTGCCTAAACTCATCACTAGGTCAAGTTTTTGCAACGTTTTTTGCAGCTTCCTAAATACTCTCAATATATGTACTGTAGTTCAATGTTTTGAGCTGTTTCCAGGAATTTTATCTTGCAAATTTTTCGATTTTTATGTGCAACTTTTTACTGCGATATTTATCAAGTATTGCGCAAAATGTGAAAGTGTACTTTAAAAAAATACTCCAAAAAAAGTATTTCAGTTTAGTTCTATTCTCTTTGATTATATAAAAAAAGAGCTATATGACGCATTAGCTGCGTCTCAATATTGTCTATGACGGAACAGTTGGTTTGCAAGCTGGAAGTTTTACAATCCCAACCAAGTACGACAGTGCCCGAACTCACTGTCTGTGGAAAGAAACCCTTTCTCAGCAAATAATCAGTCACTTTAAGATCTTACAGAGTATATATTTCGCCTACGATGTAGGCATCATCAGCTCTTATTCAAATAAAATCTGCCCGAACTCAATTAGAGGTGGAAGTGCAGAAAATCTTGGCTTTTGTCCAAGTCCGCGCAAACGAAAATAGGTTGTGTCAAGTCTTTCGCAGTCAAATGTGCGCATAAATGCAACTTTTGTTGAAAATAAATGCAACTTTCTCACTTTTTTACTGCAACAAGAACTTGCCCTGCTCATCACGCATCGATTTTTATTTTACATTCCTGGAACATTAGTAGTTATTTCGTCAGGAAATCTGATGCCCAGTTTGTTGCTTTTGTTCAATTATAATAATTTATTTCAGACGCATGGGCCATATTGCAGGAACAATCAAACAACGCAGAAGCACAAAAAATGGTTAGCCATAACACATTACAGAATAGGTGTTTGCACGCCACCATACTGATAGGAATAAAACATTTTAACAGCAGCCCAACTATAGCGTCATACAGCCATCATAATACAGGGATCCAGTTGTGTGAGAGAAATGAAGGCATTCCAACATCAAAACTTCGAGGTGAACAGCAAACCGATAAAAAGAAAAAGTGAAAGATTTGTCAAATGGGAGCGCACAGAGGCATACAAACTGTTCCGATCAAGGTTTCAAATGCTTTGCAACGCATTTATCATGAGATAGACAGCCAAATAATATAATATAACAATTTATTACAGACTCGTGGTCTGCATCACAGACGCAATCATGCAACACAAGAGCACAAAAAAATGATTAGTCATAATCATAACGCAACAGCGCCCAACTATATCGTCATTCAGCCATCGCAATGCAGAGATCCAGCAGTGTGAGAGAAATGAAGGCATTAACTTTGAGGTAAACAGCTAACAGAGAAAATAAAGTAAAAAAGGTAAGTCAGACGGGGTGAACATTGGCGTACAGAGGCATGCAAACTGTTCCGATCAAGGTTTCAAATGCTTTGCAACGCATTTATTATGAGATCAACAGCCAATTAATTTTCATGAATTTTAAAGCAGGATTTGCCAATTAGCGTTTTATCTGCATCTTCTAACTTTTTTATCCACTTACTTAAGGTCCGATGCTTTTCACAAGTCTTCATTCTTTCCACTGTCTAACTCGTTTGTATGACAATCCCGAATGCAGCAGTTGCTGGGGCGGTGTTTCAGTTTTTGTTCCCCTTACGTATTGCCTGCATGTGCATGTATCACCTGACACCGACCCTGTGACAGGCGTGTAGCCAAACATTTTCAGGTTAATCATGATTAAGCCAAAGAATGCTTCAGTGGAAATCAACGAAACTGCTTAAGGAACCTATCCTACTTCAGCATTTAGTCGAACCTGTTCAAAACAGTATGGTTTACCAATTGCCCTTGTTTAACCAAACGTTGTATAGGTTGTAGTCAGTGGCGCAGCAAGGAGGGGGGGTCGGGCGGCACCTTCTGGAGGAGCAGTTTGTTGATTAGACATTCCTTTTTAAAAGTAGTTTCAATTCTTTTCAGTTTTTGCACTTAGAATCCCTAGCCTGCAAACTTGTAATTGTAGTTGCGGAGTGAACAAACCGATAAAATGATTACTCAAAAGCTTGTATCAAATCCAGGATACTAAACTATCCCTGTGTTTTTCTTGGAAGCAGGGATTTTTAACATATTTACTAGGGGGAGATTGCCCCCAGTGACTGCATCATCTTACCACAAGCGGCCTCAGCGGGGAAAACGAGCATTTGCTTCCCCCCTGGAAATTAGGACTGAAAACCAAAATTTTCTAGAAAACCTGAAGTCAACAGCTTAATTCCGATTATTTGATTTAATTCTTGCAATGACAGTTTATTTACCAGTATAACACTCACACTACACAAGAGCCAAGTATGTACTTTCCACGGTGGGCGTGAGCAAGGAATCGATCAGCAAATTTTTAATAGGAAATCGATTTCACGTAAAATTACGCATCCTCAGTCCTTATTCAAATTCTGGTACTCGATATCCACAAAGTCGCAATAGTCTTTTCACCCTTCTGTGCACACTGTGCAAGTGCAACAACACGTAATGCACTCAGCTTCAAAATCATGTCATCCTTTTCTGAAAAAGCAATACTTCTGACGTAGTTTTTCATTAAACTGGGAAACTGCACACTACTGATTAGCTAGTAGAAACGACTACACTAAGCTATGTACAATACAATACACCGTTTCACCGTATCACGGTTCACCAACAAACCAAGTATAGTATACAAAAGAAATAATTTACTCAATCAAAACATAAATTAATTTGACAATTTGTATACCCTCTTATACACAAAGCCAGGAGCGCAACCAGGGGGGCATTTGGGGCATTTGCCCCCTCGAAATTTTTAAAACATTACATAGCAATTTTGACATTTGCAGACACTTTCAAAGAATAAAGATGAAATTTTATATTCTAATCATTTTTAAGAAATCTTATTGGAATTTTTCTTTGTCCTACTGGTAAATTATCTCCTTACAAGATTTATCTTCAGACAGCTTATCTGATCGAAAATTTCGTAAATGATTGGCATTTGACCACAAATATGCTGGAAGTGTCAAAACTTGGGAGATAATTTAAAATGTTCTGTACTATTTTTGTTAGACAGTCCTCAATTTGCCCTCATGAAACTTTATAACATTAGGGTACTGTTACACTGCGCAAATTGCTGAAACTTTCAAGTTGATAAGAGAAATCTTGACATAACAGTTAGTATCTCGTCAAACCACTTGTTCTTCTACGACCTTTTGATTATTTTTGTTAGGGGCAAAGCGGATCACCATTATTAACGTAGTGCATTTCTAAAAAAAACATTGTTTAGCTGCATTTTCGCTTCGAAATCTGGTAGTTTTTAACTAAATTTAGGTTGAGGACTGTTTCACGTTTTAGTGTCTTTCTGGGTTGATACCAGTACCACGGCTTGGGAAAAAGATTTAGTAAAGTGTCATACGAGTGCTAGTCAAGTGTAGAACACACCTACCTACTAGACCACTTTGGCGCCAAATGACACTTTACAAGACCCTAACTTTTGCAACCAGTGCAAGTCCTGAAAGCTCATAGCTTTAAACGTGCTCCTAAAAATTTCACACAACTCATGGATGCCAGAAAAAACCGTTTTGCCGAAACACAACTGATCCGTTATGCGCCAAAGAAACAAGACACCTGATCCGATTTGCCCGAAATAGTAGCATTCAAAGATCCCCTCACTCTTGA
>JGI24158J21664_10013157_pt1 | contig 10930 bp, 7 predicted proteins | sample Ectturendosymbi3_FD_21664 | JGI IMG/M metagenome (IMG submission 21664)
AAACATAAAACAGTTTGTGCAGGCACTCAACAGGAAAGGATGGTGAGGTGACTGTTTCAGATCAGATGCACTTGCAAAAATTTTTGATCGGTAATGAAAAATTAAAGTTAGTAATATTGATAGCAGTCAAACAAGAATATTAAGGCCATGAATGACTCTTTTCCAACTTCTTTGAATGAAAAAGAATGCTATTCCTGGAGTGCTGTAGTGGAAACTGTAAAACTGTTTTGGAGAATAGTAAAGCATCTACCTGCTAAAGCAATGTTGCCAATTTACTATGCAGATTTTTAAATAGTGATGTCAACATGAGTAAAGCTTCCATTGTTTGCACAGTCATTAGGACTGTTGGGGTGATGTGAGTGATGAGTAAGTAAAANNGTTACATCAGAATATCAGTGAAATGGGAGCACGTTNCCAAAGGAGATGGGATGTTGCTATTGTTAGCTGATAACAGCTGATCAATTAAACATAATGATGTTTCTGCTACGTCCATTTGAAGTGTATGATTATGTCTTACATTTGACCATTTATTAAGATAATCCAAGAACTGTATGCTTCAGCAAGAATAGTGACATAGTTTGACACCAAGTGACAACAAAAGTGAATGCGTGATTCTTCTCATATGATGAAACTTTATTGCAAAAACAACTGAATGCTTGAATAAACATGTTTTGTCAGTGTAGTGGGTGCAATACAGAAGGAAAACTAGACTGTAAAGAAAAGACAGCATTTTTAGAAGCTGTAAGTCAAAANTAATCAAAAGCAACCAAAACATGTATAGCACCAAATTTCATTTTCTTTANTTATTGTTCGAGGCACAAAACAATTTTTGTATTTTTCTACACTATCTCATTGCTTATATCTGCTAAACAATNCACCNGNGTTTTGAACAACAAGGCATATTTCTCATACACTAGGAAAAATAGTCATGGTACACATGTTAGTGAAGTGAAACAAGCAAAAGGTTGCAAGATGTATCATCTGTTTTAATGTAGCGACAAGCAAGCAGATACAGTGGTTTTCAAACTTTTTTGTACCTTGTTCCCATTATAGCAACCCACTATAACCGAACGACCCCCATCTAAAAGTGGAATAAAGCAAATGTAATGCCACTGTTCTCACAAAATGTCCACTGGCGACCCCTCCAAAAATGGTTCATGCCCCTCTGGGGGTTGTAAGTCTGTTGGAGCACAGGGTGTATAGCTAGAATTTCTTTACCTGCACTTTAATGGGGATAGCAACACGCNGTAAAGATTTTTGCCAGGGGGGGGAATAAGTCGATTTTTCCAGGGGTAGCCAAAAGGATTTTTTCCATGGGGGGCCAACAGTGGTGAAATTTCATTTTACCCACTCGAAAGTAAGAAAGCAGTCTTTCTTGCAAAAATGTTTATAAGAAAATATACAATGTCAAAATCCAGGGGTCCAAGGCCTACCCCCTCCCTTTCTGACACCTATGGATAGCAAGAGATCCTCTCATGGCTGTTATGGTTGCAAATGAATTTATTATGGCATGGCTTGAAACCCTCAAAGTATGACTACTGGCAAACGATCTTGAATGCTCAAAATTGTGCATAATGCATGTGTTTAGTATTGAACATCTGTATTCAACAGTTTTGAGCTTGTAAGATATATATAATAGTGTGTGAAAATGTACCAATGTGTGAATCACTGAAAATGTCCAACCATATTAACCTCTTTGATTCGCTTGGCTCTCGCCGTTTTACTAGTCCAGTGTCCCTGATTTGATGCAGCGCTACGTCTAGTAACAAGCTTTGCAGTTTTCCGAAATGCATTAACTCTTTGTGTGGAGTACCGAAGTTTACAGAAAGTTTTAATCAGTGAAACAGTGGATAAAGTAAGTTGTAACTAAAGTGATTTATTTATGTTCTGCCTGTTATGTCATATTTACAACTTAGCACTTATAGATGTTTTTCTAATTTCGTATAGGCGATCGTATCGGAATAACTGCAAGGGGCTTCACGTGTGCATAGATGCAGCGTTTCAGTGGTCATTGTATGATTGGCATTGCTGTAGCAAGATGTGCTACGCATCCTCGATGTGATCGCTTTTCTTCATGATACTCTGTGTAGACTAGTTATCACTCTGGACTTCCTTAAACCTCTGAGTGCCAAGGTTTAAAGAGCTTGTATACAGTGCATTGGTGTTGTTTTGTTCGGATTTTTAGAAATGTTCGTTTATATTGCAGGGAAGCTGCGGTACAAAGGTCCTATTTTCAATAGAGTTGGGACTCACTTTGGTGTGGAGTTGATCAATGCCAGAGGGAAAGGAAACTCCAATGGAACTTGCAACAAGCACAGGTATTGCGCTTTTTTTATGCTGAAGCCACCAGTGAATATGAACGCGAGACGTTCGTTGTATCAGCGGCGCTTGTCTTTCAGACGCCTGTAACGTGCGTTCCAATTCGCTTGAGATCGTAAACTAACGTTTATGGCCCATCTTTTTGTTTAATGTATCATGACTACCCTTTAAGTCCCATAACGGCCAATTCTTTGGCCAGACTTTGCAACTTTTTGCAACTCCATAACTCGCCAGCAGATTGAGCTAGAGGGCTGTTCAAACCTTCTACGGATCCGGCAAGTCTTCTAGTTTACTTTGAAAAACTTTTTTTTCGTTTTGGGTTTTGGCTTATCTGTGGGTGACGTCATAATGGGGGCATGTCTTCGCGATTTTATGACTGGGGTTACCTGGCCCTGGGCGCCAACCGAACGGGCTATTTTTTGGAATCTAGGTTATCATACGAGTCTTAAAAAAACGGGTTTCAGTATAAGGTTTGACAAATCTACAAGGATGTAGCCTGTGTTAATCATTTATCGCTGATTGTGGCGCCAGGTACCGGTCACGCGCGTCGCCAGTTTTGCTGGCTGTAGAGGAGAGGCAACACAACAAATGGGGGGAATGTAGCATTCAACAAAAAATCAAGAAAGGGTCATTGCTACCTGCGATTAGAAGGGACTCCAAGTATAGAAGAGCGGCGCCACCTATCCCCTACTGCCGAAACAAGTAAAGATTGGATTATTAGCTCCGGCTTAAGCCACTGCCATCAGTGGCGTATTTAGGGTGAGACAAATGAGGCGCTTGCCTCAGTCCGCTTTTTTGAAATGTTGTAGAGCTCGCTTTCTGTTAGAATATCGATTAAGTTTTATGCCTTTCTGTTTTTTTCGTATGTTTATTTTGTGAAACCCAGAGTGCAGGGAGCTTAAATTGTGAATTTCGAACAAAAAAGACATATCCAAGGTATAAGTCTAATTTTGATACGTACCATGTTCATTTACATTAAAAAGTACAATAGCGGCCGTTTGAGCATACACGAATTTGCAGTGTGTGCGACAGATACAGGTTTTTGCCTGATTGTGGCAGAGACGGAGGGCTTTGGTAAGGCAGAACATAACAATCTGAGGAACGAAGATTAATAACATTGTTGATGAAGGGCAGAAAAAAATTGAATTAGCATTCCATAATTAGCAGCACTTACAAATGTAGGTTATTATTACTGTATGTTCGAGTAATTGCAAATAGTAGGATATGCAATATACATACCATGCGATCTATCTAAGTTTGATATTTGCGGTGATTTTTCAAGTAGCCTGAGCGCGTATGTCTATATGGCCCTGCCAATCTTTTCTGCGGCCTCAAATGCCTGAATCCACCGCTGACTGTGAACGCCTACCACACAAATCGTTGTGAGGCGCTTTGATCTCAAAGGTTAAGCTCCACAAATTGAACCATTGCATATGCTTGCTGATTAGGAAATCGAGAGTGTGCTACACGACCGAAACTTGGTGATCTCGGCGATTTTTAGCGGTTTTTGTTATTTTGCCCATTATCCTAATGACATAGCGATCTTGAAGTATTTAAAGCTGTTCTTTTTCTATTACTAAAATCAGCGCTTCTTAACTTTTTTCTTTCACCCTTGTCATCGATTGTTGCATTCCCATTCACCTTATTGTGAATGTATAACCGATGGAGCAATAAGTAGGCCTACATCTAATGTCCATTGTTATAGCACAGTATTTGCTCTACTTTATCCATATCCACAGCATGCTTTCCGCCATGCAGCAAATGGGCTACGATCTTCAGTTATGGTNTGATTACAGATTAAGCTTCGCAATATTTTTCTTTCGTTTAATCANCCCAAGCGCAATTTGAAAAGGAGAAAGGAGAAGAGGCCTTTTACTGACAGAGTCATTTACGAATGATGAATAGAGAGAATTTTACTGTTTGCACAAATATTCGTGCTGTTACTTGAAAAATTACGAGGACTTGTTCTGATGAATGCCATGTTTGGTTTGTAAATAACTGCAGTTTTGAATGAGCCAAAAGCTAGTTGCTATATTTTAAATAGCAAAACATGCATTGAGCAGACGACTAATGGCGTGATTCTTCACTTCTGGGAAGAAAAAAAAAACATACTTAATGTAATCATCATTCAGCTTTCACGTTTTAATTTTTGAAGGGGTCATCTTCTCACGCCAAACTTCCTTTTTAAACCTAATTCTTTAAACTGTGAAGCTGATGAAGCTTTCGTGTCCTGATCGATTCATCTACATACTTACAGTTGCTTTTATCAAAATTCATCTACATACTTACAGCTTTCCTATCAAAAGTTTTTCGTTTGTATTTTGTAGACATTCTGCAGGTACTATTACCTAAGATATAACCCTTTCAAGGCTGATTTTAAACAATTCCATTTAGAAACCGTTTATGGTGAAAGCTTAATTTTTATGAACAAAATCTGACGTATATTTTAGTTTCATATTTTATTACCTAATACGCGTAAACCGGAAATGGGATGTATTCGTCCCAACAGTACCAACGCAGCACTAACCGCTGGGATAAAAACATCCTTGCAGTCTTCATTGCACAAACATTNACTAATGTTACCAGACAATTTTATAGAAATAAAAAGTTTTCAGTCGATCGCAAAGCTCATTTTGTTTCATCCAGTTATGTGTGATGTGGCGTAACNCAGTCCATGCAAAGGACCATACTGGGATTTTGGCACAATATCCATTTCTTTTTNCTATTTTCCATGCGGCATATCCAGCACGCCGTTTTCTTTTCCTTTTCAGTGACAAGTNGTCTCCCACGTGTGCTTTTGCGCATGCAACGTTTGATCGCCTGCCAACTCAGATCGTGCTTAAATAAATGTTTTTCTGCGACAGTCCATTATTTCTTCTCCATAGTAAAATTTTGAAGTAGCTTGTGGTATGTGGGAGTCATTGAAATGAAACTTTGAAAACAAAAAAGTTTGAAACCGCTCCTAGCAATTGCATTTCGGATGGATGTGTTGACCATTGTCTTCATTGTTGACCAGTACATTTGTGTAGGAGGTAATTCGTTATAACTCTATATCACTGAAGGTTTCATTTTAGTCTATCAAGCTGATTTCACTCTAACGATCTGATGATGTTGGGTAATATTCACTGCTCTCATGACTGAAACGTTCATCAGAGTCACTCAAAACAACTTCAGATTTGTATTTCAGTTGCAATTATTATTTTCATCTGTCTGGGCAGTTCACTTGAAACATTATTGTACATCAGTGTTTCCCAATCTTTTTTGGCTAGCGCCCCTTTTTCTGGCAAACAAATTTCTATCGCCCCCCTACCATGCTTAGCACACATATCAACACAATTTTTTCGTGCATTTCACTATAAAACTTAATTTAGTAAAACGCTAAGTTTTTGTTTCCAAATTGCATGCATACATGTTAGTTGATCATAATGATTTTTATGACATTTGGTCGCTCAAAGTTAGTAAGACAACAGAAATGTAATTATTAACTGGGTCTCCTATCGCCCCCCAACCGCCCATTTTTGCTTCGCTGCCCCCTAGAGTTTCTCACCGCCCCCAAGGGGGNGGTACCNCCCACTTTGGAAACCACTGTTGCACATTATCGAAATAAAACAATTTTCTAATGTAGTGCAACNTGTACTGTTGCGGCAAATTTNACCCAATGTCAAATACTGCAGGGACAGATATCCCATACTGCAACGAAACATGTTAAGTTATGCAAACNTTATCACAAAACTCGCATAAATACCTCTTACTGGCTTTCAGTGCAAACACATAAGACCTCCACTGCCACAATAAAAATCAACTTGACAATTTTACCCCCAAAAGTTACGAAATTAACGTCATTTTGCCGAAGATCTGAACCTTGTGGTCCACAATGAACGTTGCAGGCCATGTGCAGTCAACTGTAACGGAGTTTGGCGGAGGAACATACATCGGTAGCAACAACAACAACGCTCAAAAGCCTGAATTATCCCATCCCAACTTTATTTGAACGCAAAATTTAGGCATAAGCACAGAAGAAACCAATGCTTGGGATGAAAATAACCCTACAGTCTCCAAAGGTGTCGTATTTCGTAGACATTCTAGAGGTATTACCTGAGATAAAAACGCATATTACTGTAAATGTTGGAATCAAAACCAAACTCGTAACAAACGAATATCACAAATAAGCTACTCCATCGCTTCGATTGGTTAGGCCTGCACTTCGACTGATAAAGCTACTCTGATAAGCGTTCAGGTATCTGGTTTTCACTCGAGGTTGAGAATGAACTTCCTAAAGTACTGCGATTCCAGCAGATCACCTTTGCGCAGGATAAGCCTTTAGGAAGCTCTTGCAGAGAGCACAATGGAGAGATTACACCTCTCCATTGACTGAACCATGCCATCTCTGCAAAATCTATCCCCATTAAGTGAAAGACGCAGTTAATTGCACTACAGTACGGTTTTTCTGAACTATTAAGTGGCTGACTGTTGAAGACGCAAGGCCAGAACGCGTGAAATTCGCCATTTTATTCACGATTGTTGATGTGTTTTGGGTAAAAAAAAACGAGAGTATTGCATGTTACCAGAGGATACAAAATTTAGTAACACAAAGTTCATTCACCCCTCTTCTTTCATTCACTCTTGCAAAAATTTTATTCACCCCGCTATGAAGCACTGACTTAAATGTAGGTTGGCGTGTTGCCCGGACGTACCGTTGAAAAGACAATTGTGACACTCCTCAAGTGAACCTTTGTACTTCTGTGTCTGTGTTTTCTGACAAATAACACATGTCGCTTGTATTTAGGTATTTTGAATGTCCTGAAGACTGCGGAATATTTCTCGCTCTTAATCGCGTCACTTCAAAAGATTACTATCACTTGCAAACACCTATTCCTGCTCCGAGAAAAGGAGTAAAACAAAAGTATTCCAGTGGTTCGCTTTCGAATTTCCAAAACGGTTCTTCCTACAGTCGATCAAGTAGGTTAGATCCGAGTCCGTGAGATGGTTGGTTATTGTAGTTCTATCACGCAATCCGATTGCTAATTAATGTTCGTAAGTCATCTTTTGCGCGCCGATGGTCCGGTTGGTTGAAGATACTTGGCAGTAAAAAAGTCCGCATTTTACAGTAATTTAACGCGGTCCAACGTTCTGATGTAATGTTGCTGCAAAAATGCCAAGTGACTCACCATGACTACGGCAGGGGTTCCCAACCTTTTTAAGATCTCGTACCACTTGAGCACCCCGTATTGTCAACGCGTACCACTTCTTCCGGAACAACTAATTTGATCGAATCTTAGTTTATTCAGAAGAATAACATACATTAAAATAACAGTGAAAGATCACAACTAAATTTAATGAGATTTTTGTTCTTATTTACCTTCCACTAATTGGCTGATGCGTAACGTAAGTTTGCTAACAGTGCATCGAAAGTCATAATGTTACGATACAATAGGAATAGCAGGCTACAGGAAGACTTATTTTCTTTAGAAACAAAACCCGATACGTAAACTAGAAAGCTGGGAATCCAGGTTTTTGTGAACAAATGAAAGTTTATCGCGTACCACCTGGAAGACCTTCGCGTACCACCAGTAGTACGCGTACCACAGGTTGGGAACCTCTGGGCTAAGGTCAAGATACGTGCGATATATTGTATTTAATTTGTGAAACTTTGCCTGGTCCCGTGATTATTACGCAGCTCACAGTTTTGCTGCCACAGGTAATTCACACACAACTGATTCTGTCATGAACGTCAGCGGCGATGAGTTGAAAAATCTTAATATCCATATTGGAATGGAGGTTTATATATTCACCGAAGTAAACGGCAGAGAAAGCCAGGAGCGTGGAACGGTGAAATTCATCGGTCAGTGTCATGATTTACTCTGGCTTACATAGTCGTCGATTTTCCGCCTGTCAAAGCGGACCACTCGATATCCCGTCAGGGTTGCCAATTTAGCGTTTTTTCCACTAGATCTAGCGTGTTTTAATCCTGTCTAGCTGGAAAAAATTGATCTAGCGGATTTTTAGTTAGAACTGGAGGGTTTTTAGCTGTATTATAGACGGTATTTCAAGACCAGTTTGTTCTGTTTTATTCTGATCTACCATACATTGATCGTTGTGGATTGTGTACGAATCGTGCCTGATTTTTTGCCTGATTGTATACGAATCGTGCAATTATTTCGTTTCGCATGGATAGTTGTAATTCGTGCAATTTAGTCACTTGGATTCAGTGGTGTCACTCCTAGTGTTTTTCCACTAGATCTATTTTTTGTATTTCATCTAGTGTTCTAGTGGTTTTTCATAGCTATCTAGTGTTTTTTTATCATAAAATCTAGTACTTTTCGGTGACAGAGTGGCAACACTGCGTAGATTAGAAATTATTCACAGTGCTCTCACTTTTAGGGATTTTGTCCCTAGATTGGAACTTTAATTTGACCCTTTATAGGGATTTTTTAAGGGTTTATGGATTTTTTAGTGATTTTTGGAAAAGTATGAAAATGTGTAAAATGAACTATTTCAGTTAATTTGGAAACCATATTTGGTTTTATTTTTAACATTTGTCATAGCACTCTGATTTTTTGCTGCACTCCGATTTTAAAGCCTTCACCAAATCCCTAAAAGTATGAGCAAAAATGAGGCCCAAAATACCATGAAGCTTTTTTTTTGGTGGTCACTTTTTTATGGAGTTTTTTTCGGGCAAGTTTGGGAGAAATCGGGCAAAAATCCTTCGCACCCCCAAAATTTGCCTGCTCCTACACCTTGTGTGTTGCACCACCACATATTTAGGGATTTTTTGGTACTGTTCTAGGGATTTTTGGAGTTGCCCTTGTGAGAGCCTGGTTATTCAGCACCTGCGGTCAGTCAGTGAGCTCTGAGCAGTTGAGCAATGCGGTGTCGGCACGTGGGATTGATGACTGGATGAGCACCTAAGTATGATACTGTGATGGGCCACGCTGTTGTACGTCTAGGCTAGCCCACAGTGCACAGGATAGAAGTGCACAGAACACGAGTTGCGGTAGGCCTTTGTGTGCAGGACCTTTGAGTTTGGTGGCAGGTAGTGGGTGCATAATAATTTCTTATTCCACTTTTGCCTAGTTATGCTTTCTCTGGCTAATCATCCTCATTGCAGTCAATTTCAGCATTCGATTCAGTCGATCAAAAATTTTCAGCAGTGTTTTTTTGAAAGGTTGATATTCCAAGCAAAAATTTTCAGTAATCTTTTTTCAAAAGTTGCATATTCGTAGTATCTGTCGACTTAACTGTCCTTTGTTGATTTTTGAAGGTTCAGATTTAGAAGTTTTGTCTATTGACTGCTCTATATGCTAAGAATTATCTCTACAGTTGCATCTTTGTGTTTCCAGCTTTAAATTTAGCTTGTGATGAAAAAAATTTAGCAGATTTTTGCAATTTTTCTAGCTTCAAAGTTGTGTTTAGACTTGGCAACCCTGTATGCCGTGTGTGTCAAAAGTCGCTTATTGTCAAAACACAGCCACATTTTAAAGTGAATGCTCGCTGTGTCGGTTTTATGAATTTGACTAACCAGTGCCTGCAGCGATGACCTGACATTGCTTCCACGATTGTTGGGCACCACCAGTTTTGTTGGGCGTGGACGTAGCTCAATGTTGTTGAGAAATTTGGCAAGCTATCTTTTCAATGATACTTGTAAGTAGGGCTGTGGAGCCGGAGCCCAAGCAATTTTGGATGGTCGGAGCCAAAAATTTTTGGGTGGTGGAGCCGGAGCCGCAAATTTGAGTTCCGGTTCAAAAGGCATAGTTTGTGGAGCAAGCTAGTTGTACCAATAATACAATGGCTTTCAGCTTTTAATGAACCAAATGGTTCTGGAGCAGGAGCCAAAACCTTTTTAAGAGGTTGGAGCCGGAGCCAAAACATTTAGATGCCTGGATACGGAGCCCGAAATTTGAGTTCCAGCTCCACAGCCGGTTGTAACTCGCGAGTTCGCGAGGTTAAATGCTCACATTGCTCATCCATTGCAGGTCGATTACCGGGCGAACTGCCTACCGACGACATCTACGTTGGTATTGAGTTGGTCAACCCTTCAGGCAACGGTCGCGGCGTGTTTAATAAAAGATCACTATTTAAAACCAAACTTCATCACGCGGCGTTGGTCCCGCTGAGTGGGGTTTTGCCTGCGTCCACCTTCGACGCTGCCATCCCGTCAGCGGCACTTGTTAACCAGGTATGGTGGTCGATGCTGTGAACAACCACCTTGTTGGTTGTTTTGTTGGTGGTGCGTAAGCCTTCTCGCTGTTCCATCTACAGAAGGTTGTATCCGTTGGAGTAACGGTGTAATCTTTCTGTTGCTTTTACCAGAAAGATTTAAGGTCGTGCAGCTTGGTTCAAACGATACATGGAGTAAATCTATGAGTAGATTGTTAAAGTACATTTACTACACAATAACCAAGATGAATTAAAGACAGAAATTGTGTCGTGGTGCCGGGATGTCCACTGTGCTTTTAAGCACTGCACTTTTTTTTCATAGGTTCTAAACATAGCTTTTCTATTTTAAGTAGATAATTAGATTACGACCCATTCCTCCCGAAACAGTTTCATGACTTAGTTTCGTCGCAGTAAGTTGTAATTGGTTTGAAACTGTGCAGTTCATAAAAATCAC
>JGI24158J21664_10013161_pt1 | contig 10928 bp, 8 predicted proteins | sample Ectturendosymbi3_FD_21664 | JGI IMG/M metagenome (IMG submission 21664)
TGATTTGGAGAGCTGTGTTACCAACTTTTCAATTTGAGGCTTCCAATTAAGTTTATCATCAAGTATAACGCCAAGATATTTTAAGCTGCTTTGTTTTAATATTGGGTGATGATTAATTGACACTGAAAAATTGATATTTTTATGGTTGTTCATGAGCATGAAATTGCTTTTGGAATAACTGATACATAATTTGGTACCACGAACCCAGTGATTGATTTTTTTGAGCTCGTGGTTAACTGAACCTGCTGTTATCATTTGCGTCAGCTTCACCATGCTGGCCCATCACATCCTTGAATGAGGATCGTCGATTTGTTAGCTTCCTCCCTTCGCAGGGCATCACTAATTTACTCCATAAATTCCCTACAATGCACTTGATCTGAGATATATACAGAGCCTGTGTCAAACACAGGGAGCGCTCCAACAACTTCAACCTCAACCTATACGTAACCCTTCATTTAGTGGGATACATTTCATCCACACATCTTGCCAACTGAGGGCTTCAGAATATCCCCACTCCATCCTAGGAAAACTTAACCGGCTCAATTCCTGAATAGACACATTTCCACCCATCGTGCAGCTCAACAGGATTAGAGCCGAGGAAATACCAACAATATCCAGGAAAAATGTTTGGATTCCTCGACCAGTTCGAGCTCTTTTTCAGTGATTGAAGTGATCTTTTAATCTCCAAACATTACCAGTAGCGTTACTTCCGGGTGGCAGAGGGGCGAGCCAACCCCCCTGACAAGCTAAATGTAAAAACGAGTCCCCACTTACCTTGCATTTTGATATTTAGTATTCTTTCGATTTCCAGTAGGTTGTTGTCTTTTGCGGTTCTCGGGGGGTTTTTAGCAAGTATAGACATCCACATCACATCCGGATTTGCTATCACTTCTTAATTTTTTCTGAAGTGTTGGCTAATGACTTCCCTACGATTACAAGTGTTTCCCTTTCAGCTGCGTCTGCTCCCCTGGCTCAAACATCTGGTAACGCCACTGTATTCACTACCTTACGGCAGGGTCTCCAAACTTTCTTGTCCGCTGGGCCATCTAAGTTTCCAAGTTATTACACAACACATCGAGGGTCGGACATTTTACGTAAGGTGATCGCTTCGAGGTACGTTACCTTCTGCCAAACCAACGACTTCATCGTAAATATTTTTTGCATTGTTGACAGCTGTCTTCGCGGGCCGCATTCGACCCGCGAGACGTAGTTTGGAGACCCTGGAGCATCACAAGATTGCTGTTTACGCGTGGTTTTCAAGTTTACCAGCGTAGAAGCACTCTGGGCTGTCTCTGGTCGCCTCTTCAAATTCGTAGATAGGCGCAGTGTGTGGCCCCCAGCACTTGTGAATAGCTGGAGGAGACTGTCGCGAATTTTGCGAACGGGCCCTTCTTTTCAAAGCCCAAGCGCGGTCCTTGATCACACGCGCGACGACCGTACCGCTGTAGTGTTGAGTATTGTTGTGCATTTGGTGGTAGTGACTGCCTAAATTATGTGTTTGGACTGACCAGGCGCACACTTTGAACATAAACTTTTGCCATATCAGGGGGTACCACAGTAAGGCATTGCTGTGGGTACAATTCCATAGTAGATATTTTGCATTGATTCTGTGCAAGTGCGGTTATGCGGCAATCACAACGCCTGATAAGGGAGGCAATGTAATACAAATAAATAAATTCAAAAATACACCCTGAACAAGTCTATTTATCACACACCGTTGGTTATTGCAGTTTAATCAAAGTTTTTAATTATTACACCAATACACCGTATTTATTGAGGGTGAGACTACAATATCGATATTTGTGTCGAATAACCTTGTAACCTAAACACACAGCGAAATCGGTCCAACTTCGTTCTTGTGATTCAGAAAAACAGACAGAAAATTTGGATTTAATATTTGATGTAAATGGACTACTGCATAGTAGCTGCACCGTCAGCTCAAACTCCCTCCAAATGCAATAGAGTTGAAATAAACGTAATGTTAAAAATAAGCTGCAAAACAAAAAAATTGTCGTGGAGGAAACGAGCACCAAAAATCAAAGAAACTTAGACGAAGAGAAACATGCAGATTTAAACAGAAAACATGTGCCAATATTACTACTACAGTAGAATTTGCCTAATTCGTCACCTCAAGGGTATTAGAAAAAAGTGAAAATTTAAGCGAAGTGACGAATTATGCAAACGGGTGAAAACTCTATCATAGCAGCTCGTAAACATTATCATATTAACTCGTATACACAGTGCTTATATTTGCAGTAAAATACAAGTTTATGACGTTATGATTGTTCACTAAATTAAACTCCTTAGTTCCTCTACTGTATCTAAACTACCCCATTTAATCTTACACCATTTAAATCTTTAATAAATTTTAAAGACTTTCCGCTTTCTTTCAATGGGGAGTCGGGTCGCTCTTCGCACCTCCTGTGCAAATACGACAAACAAATTGAGAGGTGCAACAATTCTCAAACAAAGATCCTTAATTTGTTTGAATTCCCACAAGTGTTAAACTACCTGCTTAAAACATCAAAAGCGAAACTGCACATGATGTATTAGCCGAACAAAACGCTTCTAAGGATAGAAAGAGGTGACGAATTGAGCGAATTGACGAATTAGACGAACAGAAATGTACACAAAAGATAGGAATTCTGCCGGGACCGACGAAAAAGTAACGAATTGAACGAATTGACGAATTGAACGATGACGAATTATACAAATTCTACTGTATAAAATTCGTCATAAAACGACGCGAAGGAGGTTAAGAACTAAATCGTGTTATGCTGCATATTTTTCAATACACAAAGACAATCTAGAAAGCTTGGATCATTTATTTCCTTTGGAAAACCATCCAGAGCTTAGCTGTTTGTTAGTGTGGTTTCGTTTGTTTTTGGTGTTTGTTGAGGAATGTGCAAGATGTTTTTCTTGTTTTCACTTGTGCTATTATCGGGGATGCATGCTTATATTATATGATGTATTACACGTAAGAGAACAACCATAATGCACATCTGGAAAATGTAGGAAAGTAAAGTTACGAACCAGCAACACCACTGAGTAATGCATCACAAAATGCAATGAATAACCTTACAATTGCAAACGACCGTGTTATCGTCCAAGGTTTCTACCAACTTGTAAGGGCAGTCGAAGTCCCAATTGTAGTTCAGCGCGTGGTAACACGTAATTGAGGGGGGATCGCATGCGGATTGATTAATTATAAATGCAATAAAGGGAGCCATACGTTTGCAATACAACATCATATACATGATCGTGGGTGATACAGGTGGGAAAATACTTGATTTTTGTAAGAATGCATCCTTTCGTTGGTAGAAATTAGCTGAAGTGTAAAGCTCTTCAACAAGTTTGAAGTCACGTCTTTTATTTTAGCGAGATAACGTAATGTTTGATATTTTGTTTGTTTACATCAAGCAAAGATGTAGCATTAAACGTTCCATAAGCTAAAATTCTGTGCACCAGAACGCTGTAAACAATTGCATTGCAAATGACACTGCACAAACAATCAGACACAAGGGCGTAACGACGTTAGATGCCGCCCTGGGCAAGAAGCAAGTTTGGCACCCCAGTTCGAACCTGAGGTCTTTCGGAAGCAAATGTATAGCAGTGTATATATTGAAAGAAGTACTTGTGACATTGTTGGCACTTTTCGGCGCCCCCGCAGTCATTCGGCGCCCCTCGCAGCACCTGGGGGATGTTGCTACCCATTCTCCCAATCGTTACGCCCCTGAGCTGACATCCAAAATAGGCAGTTAGCAGTATGCTACTGTATATAAACAACTTGCAGTAGAAAACATATTGCAACGTTGTGTATTGACGGTTGTTATTATAATAGTATCATTCAAAACACGGACGTAATCCACGTAAATTGTCTCAAGTTTTTTTTAATCCCGTAAAAGTATATATATTTCGCTTTTTAACCATATAGAAAAAGTTTCAGTTTTTGAAAATCGTTTGTTTTGCAAACTGCTGTTTCGAAATTGACATCCTTGTAGTGGAAACCTTTTGACTTTTGAACTGTTTTGGCAATCGTTGATAAAACATCATTATAGTTACTATTGGCTTCCAGCTAACCAGAGAGTGTGAGCACTTACTTTTAACGCTTTCGTTTGTTTGATTCTGTAGTTTATTTACATAAGGCGTATATGAACTTGCTATTTTCTACCGCCATAAACGCAGTGTACGCAATAAGTAATTCCTCCGATAACAGACATCACCATTAACCGATTTAAAATATATTTCCACATATCCATCAAGCTTGGTGTATCACGGTAAAAAACAGGAGGTTGATAGTCAGATGGTTGCTTTTGATGAAAGCCATCACTGTCAGCAGCAACAGACCTGTCTGAAAAAAGGATTAAAAAAGTCAAATACAGAACACATCCCAATACACCAAAGTAGAAATTTAGAAGAATTCAAGTTTTGTTTTGAAAATTAAATATGTGGTATGAATATGAGCGTCATCTCTAATTTTCTTTCAAACCGTTTTTTAAATATATATGTTTCTTTTCAATTTACTGAAAAAGATTTTATCAAAACCACTATTCACGGCAATCTATTTTTTAGAAAGCAAACTTCTACCCAACATAACTTCCAATCCCATGATGAATTACGAATTAAAGAGGGTCTGTACTGCGTTTATTTTCTGCACGAGCTTTCAGCTACATTCACTGCTTGTAATTCACAACCGCCGTACTATTGAGACATTTAAAAAATGGTCTGTTAGCGATTTGCTCAAAAACGTCCCCTTGCAATAAAACCTTAGGTCACCAAAAAGGACAGAAGATAGTAGAAATAGAAACGATTCACTAATTTCGCTTGTTAGTCCCTTTGGATTATCGCGAGAGGTCAGCAACGCCAAAAGTATTTTCGTAGTTAACGCTGCTTTGACAACACGTCAAAGGCAGCACGGTGCATGTTTTCCTTTGCATACATGCATTATCTCCGAGACTGCAAGTGCTGTTTTTTAAAGGCTTCAGTATGACTCGACCAGAAATTGGAAATACCCTGCCACGTTCCGAGGCATACCACATAGCAAGAGGTCCGCAAATTTCATCGGTATCTCTGAATAGAAAAGCATATCTGATTTATTCATGAAGATTATATATTGCTCTCACAAAGTTGCAAGAACTGCAACCTCATCTGATACATATAATATCACCAAAATAAATCTATCTGGTATAGAAAAGTTAATATGCAGATGCCTGTTTGGCATTCGGTAGGTAAACTGCTAAACGAGAGAAAATCAAACGCAACAAAATGTTTCAGGGTTTCTCAACCGGGGCCCTGTGGACCCGTTGGTGACTTTTGCATGGGTCTTTTAGATGCTGATTGCTGCAATGAGCAGGTGGGCATGAATGGTTAGTGTCTCTCCCCCATGCATTGTCACATTCGCAGTCTCCCACTCCATCGTGTATTTCATAAATCGGTCTACTTGGGAGTTATCGCCACGCTCCATGGTGATAATCGTGATGACGTCATTCATGCGTGCGCCCTTTATGTCTGTGTTTCATCAAAGTAAATGTATTAGCACCATCAAGCTTATACTTTTCTACTACCACGTATGTATCCTCGTGTTCTTCCATGTACTTGTGTGTTCCTTGTTACTGCTATGCATGCTTCAGCCTATTGCGTTGCGTGTGGGAATGAAAACATTATACAGTACAATATCTGAAAGGGGCCCAGGAAACGTAAAAAGTTGAGAAACAGTGTTGAAGTATATGCCATACTGTTTATTATTTGAAAGAAAAAAAACGCAAATGAATATACCGAAACAAAACCAGAGGTAAGAACAAAATTTCTGGGCCACGGTGCTAGAAAGGTGTGATGAAATATCTACGAAACAACTTCTCTTTAATGATCATATATGGTTTGCAGCAGATATTTGCTGGCATAGGTGTACGGGAGAGTATATTTTTGGGGATGCAAAAAATTTTTGCCCAAATTTGATCTTGTATTTCCCAAGCAATATGTAAACAGCAAGTGTTAATGTTAAGACTGAAACGAACCATTGTAAACAAATCAAGGTGTCTGCATGCCTAACTACCAAGTACCGGGGTTCAAAGCCGTACGCCCTCAACTAGCAATCAATATTCTGCATAGCCACATTTGAACAATGGTAATATTTATTGTGTTGAAAAATGTTAGCTAATTACAATATAATCCCTCAAAAATTGCTGTTCATGCCACCACGTGTGGAAGGTGTTCAGCACCTGCATTTCCAAGTTTTTAACGTTCTAAACTTATTCTTTCAACACGATCATCTTAATCGCTAAGATCTGTTCTTCTCTAGCATATTTGTTTGCAGTTGTGTTAGCCACAATCGCATTCAATCTGGAAAAAGAGTAAAATGTCAGGTTACAATGTAAATTATAACATTGCTGCAAGTAGGTCAAGTCTCAAGTAAGGAGAGGGAAAGGAGGCAATTTAATACCTAGCACATAGCTTAGCCTTTCATATTAGGCAATCTTCACTGCTATGTGTTGTACTTAAAATACTACAACTTGCTTAAACGTTTACAGCAGGGATCACCAACGTGGTGACCGCGGGCGCCAGGTCGCCCGCAAGGGCAACGTAGGTCGCCCGCGGGCATAGGCGTGGCCAGGGGATGGCATTCTCGTCAAATTTTTAGCATTTTTTGTCGTTTTGTGCTTTGAGAGGTGTTGTCTTAAACAAAATAGTGAAACTCGCTGAAAGTCAAAATATTTGGCCTCCCCAAACTTTCGGGCTGGCTATGCTACCGCCCGTGGGCCTGTTCTAAAAATAACATTAGCGTGAACAGTGTCTTAACAGTGCGGAATATCCTAATTGTTAATAATGAAATAATTTGAAGATAAATTGAGCAACATTTTCATTTCAGAAGTGTGTATCAAACTAGTAGCTCTTCGCATTAATCTGAACACACGAAGTAGCTCTCAGCTTCAAAAAGTTTGGTGAACCCTGGTTTACAACTTCTAAAGTCACATTATGAAAACCAAAACTCCACTCCAGTGTAGACAGTTGAATGAGCACTAAACACAGCATGCAAAGAAAAAATAACAAGATGGGTCTGATACAGGCAAATACCGCAACCTAAATGATAAATGATCAACCACCAGGGAATGTGTAGAAATGCGCATTTCCAGTGACAAATGGCTTATAACCTCAACACGAATATTTTATTAAAATAGCAGTGCTTTGGGCTGTATTATCATTAGTGAATTATGCAGTACAATAAATAGTACAGTTGCTGCTGTTCACGAAAGCTTCACTTCACAGCATTAAATTGAAACATTACAATTTGGCAGGATGCAACACAGGAAAATCATTACATGAAACAAACGGAAAATATGAAAACCTAAAGAGTATCAAATCATAGTTACATTACTCCCACACAACATATCAGTCTACAGCTGCAGTTACATAGTTAATTCTCTTCATGAATACTTCGGGGTAACAGATTCACACTTGCAAATCTCACAACATCAAGCAAGTTTGAAACACGAGAATTTCACAGTATCATGTCACAGCGACACCACGTTACTACCACAAAACATTTTGCAGCTACATTTTGGTTGTACACTTTATAGCAGCAACAATTTGATGTTTCCAAAAATTAGAGTTAGATGGAATAGTGGGTTAGCCCTACATGTTCCTAATTTAAAATGTTTCTAACTCTACCCAAATTTGAATGAGGTTGTTTCAGTTGTCCCAAATTTCATTTGGGCTGTTGTAATTTGCCCAAATATTTATAATATACGCAAATCTGAATGAAACCCTTCCAATTTGCCTAGGTAGTTCCAATTGTAACCAAATTTGAATGAAGCTGTTTCAATTACCAAATATGATTGAGGTTGTTGGAAATTTCCCGAATATTTCTAATTGTATGCAAACTTCAGTGAAGCACCTGTATATTACCCAAATTGGATTGAAGCTTTTAGAAGTTCCCCAAAAATGAATAAGGCTGTAACAAGAACCCCCAAAATGAATAAAGCTGTTCGAAGTTAAATGAAGATGTTCCACTTGGCCCAAATTTGAATGAAGTTGTCCCAATTTGCCCAAATTTCATTTAGATTGTTAAAATTTACCCAAATGATTCTAATTTTATCCAAATTTGAATAAAACCATTATAATTAACCCAGACATTTCTAAATGTACCAAAGTTTCAAAAGAGTTATTCCATATAGCCCAGCTTTGAACAATATGTTTGAAGTTGCCCACAATTGAATGAAGCCGTTGCAAATTGCTAAAGTTTGATTTGACTGATGGACTTCACCCAAATGTTTCCAATTTGTCTAAACGTTTTAAAATGAAGCTTTTCTCATTAGCCCAGATTTAATTGAACCTGTTGGACTGTTCCCAGATGCTCCTAATTTACTCAAATGTTTCTGATTTTGCCCAAAACATGAAGGGATTTTTTTAGTTGGTCTAAATTTGATGAAGGCTGTTGGAATTACTACATGATTCCAGTTCATTCAACAGCAGTGTCTATTTTGGCATCAGGGCAAAAAAGTATAGCAAAATAGTTCTAGATTATTTTTGCCGCTTGGCCAACTATTTTGCCGTTGACTTGGCCATTATTTTGCCTTAGTTGGGAAAATAGACACTCCCTCACTTATACGTGAATGTAGCTGCACACTTTACCCAAATGTTGACATTTTTTGCCCGAACAATGGCCAATGTTTCAGCGTTGGGGATGCGACAGCATCCCCATGCCGTACACTTATGTTGGCTTGCAAAACGTTTGAAACAAATATGAAAACAGTGTTTCTGCATTTCTTTCAATTAAAAATACCTGCTGAAAAAACAAATCTCCTGCAAGAGATTTGTACAATACAAAGTAATTGTGAATCATTAGTTTTTACACAATTGATCGCTTCATCATTTCTTTGATGACCCAAGGGAACACTTTTTTGGTCAAATTGTGTTCCATGAGATTTTTCAAATGATTCGTGATAGATTTTTTACGCTGATGCCAAATCTGAAGTCGGTTTTCGTCTACATGCTCCAAGTTTTTCACAATTTGACAATCCCGATTCCCATGAAAACGAATCGATTCATACCTATATTGCTACACGTAATCAGCCTAACCTTGGTCTCGAAGTCACGACTAGTCTAGCGCACCAGCTGACAGTCGCAAACGCTCAATTAACTTTTGTCCCCATTACAAATTATCAGATTATCTTACTGCGGCACCTTAAATACAATCAGTGAAGGATGCAATTGGTGCGAACAAAGGTCAGATATGTCGCTGTAGTGAAGAATGTGCAGTCGGTGACAGCAAGAAGTGCTGGAAATGCAATCGAAACGTCAAATCAGAGCATCAATACAGTCTGTTTATAAGGCACAGCAGCTATACAGATAGAAGTACCTGTAAGGAGTACTGACTGTGTGCGGTCATGTAAGACTACCAGGTTACTAAGCAGCCAAAAAGTGTTCGATTATAGTAAACTCCTTGAGTTAGCAGTCGAGAGTGTGCACAGCACTGCACGCGTTGTTAGCTAGTCTAGTCCCTCCGAACAATTTCCGGTCGCGGTTTTTAGTGTTTTTTCTCATGTGAAGACAGTGATCATGATCAGAGAGAGCATGAGGGCTGCAAAAACGAGATGGTTTCTGAATCTGAATCCTTTTCAGATGACAACAATCGGCTATCAGCCCCTGAGCCGTTTAGCCAAACGAAATTGAATGACGTAGTTCGTGATTTGGGACTCTCCAAGAAAGCTGCAGAGCCATACTTCTGGCTCCAGATATGCTAGAAAGCCAATCAAGTGCTCTAAGGACGCGGATTTTAACTTAGTTTTCAAAAAACATGACCAAAAAATGACTCGTTGGGTTGGCGCCCAGGGCGAGATAAAGTTGGCTAAAAATTCGAAAAAAACATGATTTGTGACGTCACCCTCAGAGAACTACAAACCCAAATATGAAAAAGTTTTTTTTAATCAAAGAAGACTTCCCGAATTCGTAGAGGGTTTGAACAGCTCTATTCATGGCCAAAAAATTACTGGCCACTATTAGTGGTGTACGCAGAAAATTTTCATGAGGGGAGGTTTCATTCAGCGGCATATGGTGGTTATTTATATCTGATATGGGCTGTTTGTGACGTCACAATTTAACGTCATATTCATGTTTCCAAACCAACGTTTTGACTTCTTTCGTATGAGCAGCAATCATCAAGGGGCCCCTACAAGTCGGTCCAACCAACATACACCCTCTGGGCCGGGGGACACCAAATCGTCAAGGGAGTTCGGTGGCCGGAGGGCTTCGCAGTTATAAATAATGTGGTGTGCTGTTTGATTTTCTTCCCCGCGTATGCAAGAGGGTGTCTTTCTCAGCTCCCACTGACACATGTTAGAGCCGAAACGTCCAACGCCAGTTCTGAGCCTGTTTAAAGGTGACCCAGAGATTACGGGGGTGGTTGGAGCCAGGTGAAAGGCCGATGTTTGGGCTCAAGCAAAACTGGGAGGGAGGTGCAATGTCTTTCTATGTGTTCATCCATGCTCGTTTGATCTCAAACCAAGAGCCTATTAGGGTGGCAGCCAGGGGAAGATTTACGCATAGGCCAAATAGGCCATGGCCTCGGGCCCCGCGCTTTCGGGGACCCCGCGCAACTCTTTCCTATGACGACTCAATATTAACTAAAAATTTGCGAAACTGCGCAGAGGCATAACTTCACAGTTTACCTTGAAAGGAGCGGAAATTCAAAATGTCAGACCCTTATGAGTACAGCAGCACACTAGACCCTTATGAGTACAGTAGCAACACGATAATATTATGCATCTGGGCGTGAGAGAGATGCAGGCCGTCTTTATGAAAGTGGTTACAAAAAAGAATGAAAACGAAAGACGGCACTTAATTGATGTTCAATTTTCCACTGACAAAAAGCTCGCAACAGGGCAAGACCGCCAGAGAAAAGCAATATTTTCAGTATTGGATCCTACGTTTGG
>JGI24158J21664_10013162_pt1 | contig 10927 bp, 11 predicted proteins | sample Ectturendosymbi3_FD_21664 | JGI IMG/M metagenome (IMG submission 21664)
CAAATGTCATGCTTGTTTCCACACTGACAGAGCACGGCAGCACCCAGCTCTTGTTATAAATGGTAGCGCAAAACACGCAGGAATGAAGAAAGCTGCTTCAATATTTTTCAAATCTCGAAAAAATTCATAACCGCTTGGTTTGATAACGAATGTGTGTTGCTACGCCTGTGGGACTGCCAAAGAACATTTTGCAATGCACCCGATCTCGACTTACTGTACAGTGTTGGTGAAAAACTAAGAAAATAAACATCAATATTCTGATCGCTAAGGGGGGGCTTGAGCCCCTTCAGCCCCCCCCCCTGGCTGCGTCTTTGCTTACGCATAACAATATGTTTGGTGACGTAACACATGATGTAGTTGATTACACAAAACAAAATAAGCTGATATATTTAAAAAATAGTCTTGCAGAACCGTTTATCTGAAAAGGGTAAGATACACTTTTCCAAGCAAACTTCAATAACGTAAAGTAATTACTTTCTCTGGTAAGATATCCGTGACTTGACCCATGGTGTCTCCAACAACATAAGAGTCAGCAGTCTCCTTCCTCATAGCATTCATTTGCTAATAAAGAAACAAATCAGAGAATCTATTGTCAATGCAATTAATAATTGGGTGCTGGACAAAAAAATTGGGAAAATTCGATCCGAATTTGTGTTTTTCTCAGGTTTTTGTTTCGCCAGTTGAAGTCAAACCACCAGGCATGTTACCAACTTCGAACACCAGGGGGGGAAAAAGTTTTCTGAGTCGGCCCAAATTATTTAAACTGTCCAGTAGTTGTAAACTATGTCCAACACATTTTTTCAGGCGGGCGAAAATATTTCCAGGAGGGTTTTCCCCCTGTGCCCCCACTGGTTACCGGCCTGCAAACCACAATCCATACTACTAGAATTTTAGGGATTTGTTTAAAAAATCAAAATAATCTGCAAATATTCTTCTTCCCTTTGAGCGAGTTCTTGCAATCCACTGCTATACGCCGCACTAGATCTCGGGAGAGGTATTGAGCAGCCATTCGATTGTCTCGTCATCCAGAACCGTCAGGTCATGCAGGCCATGGGGAGGTCGATGGATTGGATATTGGAGGACAACATGGTTGACGGTCTGCTCTTTTGCGCCATACTCACAAGCCGCAGAAATAGGCCATACCCATTTGTGTAAGCAGGAGTGGAAACGTCTGACAGGGGTACGCAGGGGTTAAGCCGAACCCGTTCTGTTATTGGCAAGGCCATTCCGTGAGCGTGAGATGTTGAGGATGAAAGTACGGAGTCTCGTAGTGTTCTCCGACCACTCCGCTTTCCATCGGTGATCTGCCTAGGGCGCCGCACTTTGGTTGTTGCTGTAACCATATGAACTGATGAGTTGTTGTGTGGCGGGTACAAATGGGTGCCTCGATTGGAGATGCCGTTCATTTCCATTCAGTGGACAGGTGAGCGCTGAGTGGAGCAGATGTCTAGGCTCCATTGCACGGAATGCTAGAGAAAGTGTGGTTCTATTGCGACGAAGCTCAGCAGGTTGGATGGCTGTGAGGATAGGAAGGTTGTCCGCTGGTGTAGGACACATGGATCAAGTCACAATTCACGAGGTGTCGTTGATGACAAGGTCAGTGAGGCAGGTGTGAGCACTGCGGCACTGGGCAGGAGTGCTATACACTGCTGTGTAGTGGACAAAGGCAAAGGTCACTCCCGAGCCAGAAAACCGCCCTACGAGTGCGACGGATGATGTCAACCTTTTGGGAAGTGAAGGAAAGTGTCAACGATACGTGAGCGTCCTGTCCAGCATTACTCTGGGGCTTTTGTGTGCGAGGCAAAAGAGCAGGATTTCGTTGTTGAAGATGGCCTTCAGCTTACGTTTAGCTTCTTTGTTGTGGATATGGAATACTGCCGACATCATTCTTGTAGTGGTGAGCTTTAACTTCCAGGTTCTGGAGATATTTACTTATAGGTGACATGTCTTTGCTGAGCACTTCTTCCGCTGCTTGCCAGTTTCCCTCAGCAATGCATGATTGCTGTATCTTCGGGTATGCGCACTTTCTGGAGACCATGGTTGGCAAGTGTGAGGTGTAGATCTCGAAAAGAAGCTGATCCCTGTGGGACGCCATTCTTGAGGTGGATGTTGATCGCTGGCAACAAACACTTGAAACAAATATCTCTTGCAATGTCACTACACGCTGCAGAGAACTAGATCTTGATAAAACGTGAGATGCCACTGATTTGAAAATCTGGATGGAGATTCCGTACATTGCCATCTCTTGAAATCACACACTCACTTTGCACAGTTCAGTAAAAGTCACTCCAGAGCGACTTTGAATATAATTCAGAACATCTTCAAAAAACTAATTCTCCTGCTTTTTTAAGAACTATGTATTTCAAATGATGATGTCTTCAATGATGACCGTTTGTGAACAGTCACTGAGAAAAAAGCGTTTGGTAATTTACAAAAATTAGGACAGTTAAACTGGCCGTGCTATTCTAGTGCAGATACTACGGAAACTTATTAGGACTGCTCTAACACAGTTTGCAGACACTTCAGATTTCATAGATTTGTGAAGAGTTTTTCTGATGCAAGTGTGGTGCAAATTCTCATTATTTTTAAATGTTTGTTACATATATAATGCTGCTTCTACGCACAGAAATTCAGATTTTATTATGGATCTAAACAGGTTTTTTGAAGTTCGAAAATGACTTGGGCTTGCTGACTAGGTCATCTTTTGAAGTTTAAGCTATCTGCCAAACAATTCCATCTCGATATGCTTGGTGGCAGAACACCTCACTGCAAGGAATCTCGTGTCTTCTTTTCTCGAATATATAAGATCCCCAACCATTAAAGAATCTATGTTGGAAGCACCTTCTGAAAGTTTTTGAGTGGTTTACGCCGTAGTTAGAACGAAAAGCGTGAAATACGTTCAGTTGCTAGAAACCGGATGGCAGCTTCTTCTTCATTTGAGCCAGTTCTTCAAACCACTGTTAGGCCGCTCTAGATCTCTGGGCAAGTGTTGAGCAACCATTCGATTGTCTCATCGTCCAAAGCCGTCAGCCTGTGCAGTCCATCGGGAGGTCGATGGATTGGACACTGGAGGACAACATGGTCGACAATTTGTTCTTCTGCGTCACATTCACAGGCGCACACCGCCGCAGAACAAGCCATACTCCATCTCCACAAACAAGAAGATGGAATCCAGACCCGGAGACTTACCTGGCCTCAGGCGCCTGAGGGCGGCAGCAAGATCCTCTGGCATGAAAGGGTCAAAGATACTGCATCCCTCAGGTGTCGGGACCTTCCACAAGTGGGACAGATTCTTGTTGACGAGTCTGGTGGATTTGCACCTCCCAGTCAGTCTTGTGTGCCCCGTTCTTCCTGAATTGTGAGATGGAGTTTGCCGAGACAGGGCACAGGTGAGATGAGCCGTCCAGCCCTGCCAGTGAGTCCATTCATGGTGCTCCACCTCTTGCGGCGAGAGTGCGAGAAGTCGATGGACTTAACAACTTCCTCCCGTCGCTCCTGCTGCTGTTCTAGCGGAAAAGGTAGGGACGAAGCAGCTCTGTCAGAGTCAGTCCCCACTGAGGACTCACACGCTTTGTCCCAACATGGCACACAGTTCTTCCCACGGCCATGTGGGATACATTGTTTGGCTGTGGATAGCAAGCCCTTGCAAAATTCTTGGTATGCCTTCTCAACGTTTCTTTTGTCCGGAGGTGGCAATCTCTCAACGGATCCACCTGTGAGAAGGCAGAACCGGTTCCAATCAGCCTTGCGAAAGTTCCAACGCTTTACCAGATCGCTGTGAGCAGGATTTCTGAGTCTTGGTGGCGTTATGAGAGAGGACCAGATTTGTGACCGCTGGAACTTTCCTAGAACACGTCTGTCCAGCAGTCGGCTGTCCTGGCCGACACTCGCGAAGGTCAGGTACGCATTGGTGCCGACGTTCCATCAGTGAGAGGAGAAACTGGACGCTTCATTTGGGTCACAGAGCAGTCCAACGTTGTTGGCTGTTGTCCAGGAGTCCAGGCTCTCATCGTCAGGAGATGTTTTGTTGTAACCCCAGTTAACATGTTGGCAGTTGAAGTCGCCAACATACAGACTGTGGTGTGAGAACGTCAGGATAGCCGTAGGTGACAGTCGCGAGCGTGGAGGTTTGTTGACGTTAATGATCTTATAATATGCGACGTCTACGCACAACCACTCAGTCTCTGATTGTTCAGGAGACTAATCGATCCGTGACCATTCCAACCGCTCATGAACAATCGTGGCAAGGTCGTGTTCCTGCTCAGGACTGACCCAGCTAGTGAGAAGTTGGGAATCATTAGCTTTGCTGCAGTTGTGCAGTGGGTCTCCTGTTGGACGAATGGACAATGATGAATGCCTTGTTCTTATAAGCTAGTTGTTCACTAACGCTCATCTTGTTTACGGTGAGCCCCTCGGTGTTCAGCTGGAGTTTCCTGGATCGTGGATCATCTTCAGCAGCATCTCTGCTTCTGCGCCTTGCGCCAGGCGTTTCCCACCCAGCCCACGCTGAACACATCCAGCACAGGTAGCAGTGGTTGCTTGCGTAGTGACAGGTTTGGTTGACATTTCAAGCAATGCCATAACAGGGAGGGCCACATGAAGGCACTTGTCATCCAGATGGCAGCTATGAGTAGGAATGATTGTCTCCACAGTATAACTGAGGCGAGTTATAAACATAACAAATTCAGTGAGAGTCGTAGCACACTTGATACTACAGCGGTTCCCAAACTGTGGTACGCGAAGGCCTTCAAGGAGGTACGCGAATAGGCCTACTACTTTCTGTTTATCTTCCCCAATATATATTTATAGCTCTGTTTTTTACTTATAGTATTCTGTTAACTAATTCCTGAATTTTTGTGTATTTCCCTTGTTGGTTTTTAAAATGGCCATTATAATTTCTCACAGCCATTATCTTCATGTCATATTTGTGTCAATTCTGGTTTTCCAAACTTTTGATCGAATGCTATTTGGTAGATTGAGTGTTTCTGGAGCAAGGTGGTACGTGGTGACAGTACGGGTCCAACAAATGTTATGACATGTGAAAAAGGTTGGGAACCACTTGGCGAAGATGCATATTCTCATCCACTTTTGTTGAGGGATCTCTTGTGAGGTCACTTTTTTGAATGATCCCCAGTTTGTTGTTGCAACTGGTTTGCGAATGATAATTTTGTGAGATACTTCATTTACAAATATTAAAGTGAAGCAAGAGTTATCTGTGGATAAGGATTTGCAGATAATTTTTCTGAGAATAAACTTTATGCGTAAAACCTTTCTGACCTGTACACCTAATCTCTGAGGCAAAATTAAATATTAAGTTTGGAACAATAAACCAGCCATGTGTGTGTCTGCTACTTTGAATCATCATCGCGCATAGAGTTTTACAAATCTAGGCATTTGCGACATAGATTTGGGATTCGACACAGAAACGAGTGTCTGAAAAAATGTGTGCAAAAAAACAACAAGATTACCGAAAACTCGTTTTCAGCAACATCCACATCATTTACGTTACATTCTCCTTCAACTTCCTCTGGTACAGATTCCAACAATTGTTGCTTCTGACCGTGAAGCACTGCACCTTCGCTTTTCCTGCTGGATTTTGCAGAAGCTGAATCCTGTGCGTCACATGCAAAAAGAACGTTATCAACTCTAGTGCAATCATGTGTATATAAATTATTGTTCCATTTGAAGCTTAGATGAAATAGAGCTGCCGAGCGCCATGGCCAAGGTTGCATGTTCGTAAATAATTTTTTAGAGAAGCAGCAGATTGCTGTAAATGTGGCACAAATGAAGCTAAACGACATTCCTGAAAGGCGAGCCATACGGCAACAACGTGTTGCCAGAGAATTAATGGTGTTTCATGGAAGCATTAGGGAAACCAGCTACAAAGAAGATAGATTATGAAAAAAACTGGAGTGGGGCGGGCTTAAATTTTATATGGCGATATAATTAGTATGCCAACAAGAGAAACAAATTAGTGCGAAGACGCCAGGACACTAAAGGAACCATCAGGTGATCTGGTAAATGCCCCGCATTGGAGCGTTTGCAACAGCCAGCATAAAACCCTCAGCTAATAGAAGTCAACCTGGACCCCTAATCCTCGTTTTTCGTCACATGAACTGCAACCTGGGTTTAATGTCACCCGTTATAAAAAAATAAAAAAACAAAATTTTCATTGAATCACGTTGATTACACAAACTACACTGGAAACGTAACTCTTATTCAGTGGTTTGTGCACTAATAAAGTTACTTTGTACTTTAACGTGAGGAAAACCGTTGATAATTATAATCGCTAGTAATTTATTACTTTCTTCGACATAGTTCATTTCGAAATTTAGGATTTAGGAAACCATCAGGGAAGTTCTGATTTTCTGTCATGCTACCTGTGCCATTTTCTGCATCATTGACATTTCAGACACAGGGAAGGTGCTGTCATGAAAAGTTCGATTAAAATGTATTTCCAAACAAGACAAACATTTTCAACGAATATTCTGCTGAAATTGTTCCTGGTGGGATCAAATTAGTCACCACTTGGAAATATACGAATATAATCAACCATCGTCCTGGGAAGAATAACCGCAATGCGAAAAAAACACCTATAATCCTGTGCCATTAACGACTTTAATGAAACGAGAAAGGTACAAGATATGCACAAGCATATGAGTGTGATACGTGGAACCTGCAGCATCAACACTGATCGGAACTCAAGACAGTTCAATAAAATATTTTATTTTCTCAGCAAAGGCTGGCAACGTAATTAATGTGCATATATAGTAAAGGCACGATCGTGGCTACACTACTGAAAACGAAAGATCTGCGACTCAACGTTTTCTACGTGAAGCTGGTTTCTGACATACATCAAAGCATTTCTGACATACATCAAAGCATACATCTGACATACATCAAAGCATTTCTGACATACATCAAAGCATCAGCGAAAAAGGAACTCAGAGGTTCAGCAATGAAAAGTTGCTTTTTAGTAAAAATGGTTGTCTCAAACTGACATAAAAATGAGAAGCATTAGCTAGATCAAATCTACAAGATAATTGGTGGTTTTATTGTATGACAGACGCCACAACCAGTGGGACAATCACGTGTATAGGGCCAAATTTCACGTAAATGGCGCATGCTGTGTGTTCAGCATGATAAACGGCAAGGCTCTCTTTGCCCAGGGGGTACTTTCGCATTGAAAGCGGGTAATTCCATAAACTCCTGTTAAATGTTCCCAAATGAAAATTGTGACTGCTTCGTTACCAGACTTAGAAGCACTTCTCTGACAGCTGTGCCTTCACCAGAGTGCTTACTAAATCCTGATTGCATTTTGCACCCACCATCAATCACCAGTGAAAACACATGAGGGTATTCTGATTGACGTACAAATGGAAAATGATTTTCTGAAAAATTGGGTGATTTTAAGATCTGGTTTTGCATATCCGCAAACAAAGTTTAATATCGATGCGACAAATCCACCAGTCTTTCCATAACAAAGCGTTTGGATGTCTGGTTTTATCCGAACTCACCATTGGTTCTCGATCTTCTGCCTCTTCTTCAACGTAAGCTGTACTTGGCCAAGCACTCGAGTCTTCTCTTGAAGAACTTCGCTGCTAAAATCAAAGGCACATATCTTAACTGTTGGGATCTGTGCACGTTTCGGAGATAGCAATAGGTCTAGGGGCAGAAAATTTTTTGGGGATGCAAATGATAATTTTCCCGAATTTCCCCAAATTTCCAAAAGAAAACCTTTATGCGATAAACTATCAACTATCTTCCCTACAAATTTTCTGCGGTTGTTGGTACATTCTGTTTTCCTCTAACATGTTGACATAGACTTGAAAATAGACAATTCACCTGAAATTTGGTTCTTAAGCAAATTGAAAAAAGGACGATATAAGGCTGTGCAAAAATATCGTCAGAAGCCAGCTGACTCAGTGTTCTGAGCATCTGCCCACAGTAATGAGGTTTGGCGTCCCATTCACATTCCCGCTGTTGCTGTCAGCAAGAAACCTCACTCCTAACTGAGGACATATGTGCAGCATACTCTGTGGCAAAAATGTGTTGATGCAAAGACTGTACTTCAAATTAAAAATAGCTTTCTGTACTTGCGTGGCATGGATTGATAGAATATATCAATATGAAGTAGTTGCCCTCCAGCATACTCGATTCACACAGTGTTCCATTAACAAAGCACGGAAATGAAAGAACTTTTTTGCCCAAATTTTCAAGTGAGTTAGTTACTCATCAACTCTCACAAACTGAAACACGAGGTTACTAGAAACAGTATGTTGATTTTTAGAGAGACTTATTAATGTGCTTTATTTGACAAAACACACCTTTGTTTATGAACTCAATAAGAAATAAATATTATTTCATGAGTATGGTTAAAATGTCGAAACATTTATGTCCAACTTTTGTTCATATTTTGCCCAAATTTTCGACAAATCAAAACCACTGGGGGTGCGCTTGCATCCTCTGTACCACCAGCTCCTACACCACTGGAGATAGTGATTAAAGGAGAAAGTGTTTTTTGGAAAACTGCACAATTATTTGCGTTTCTAAACTTTTACAGAGATTTTTTAAAGCAATGCTGTACCACAAACATCAACTGTGACGTCACATTTCATCATAATTCTCGATGAATGACGTGACGTCGCGCTCCAACATCACAGTTTTGGCACCTATGTACCTGAAATTCTTCATCTCCAGCCCTATTCTCTGTGACTTCAATAAAGTTCTCCATGACATTAGGTGATTCTTGGAAAACAAGATTGGCTGTTGGTTCTATCGCAGGTCTATCCGCCGAAGCTACAGATGCAGCCTCCTCTGATTCACAAACCTGAGGGCATTTTAAATACAATACCTGAGACAATTGTTACTCAATTCCAACATTGGAAAATCTAAAACTTAGAACTTTATTAGAAAGATGCGATAAAAATATATTCAAATAAAATATAAAATAGATTCACAATGAGCAATTTCTTGGGGTGAACAAAACTAACCACGGGGTCAACAATCTGTACAACTTCTTCAATTCCTAAGAGGTTTGATGATGAATGCGAGAAGTCTTTCCTCGAGCAGGAAGACTACAAACAACGATCTTTGAATTAACCAGTGAGCTCACAATTTTCCCAGTCATCTCTTGTGGTGATATACATACATTTGTCCTTATTTATGATAATCACGACAAGTCAATTGGTTCTTGGTATTTTCTCAGTTTAAAGTGAGCTATTTGTGCTTTGAAAATATTTGCTGATTTTTCAACGATATTTTCTGAAATGAGAACTTTCTGAAAAAGTAATAATTGGGACATTTTTATACTATGCAGAAATTCATCAGAAACTACGATTGAGCCGCCTCTTTGTGTTGTGGTGCAATCTCTCGCTCTTAACCATCATGCCTTAGTTCATCTTCCTGTAGAGGTTGGTTGTCACACACTACGCATGCCTCTGTCGCTTAGATTTATGAGAAAACCAGCTGTTGAAGGGATTTGCAGGTTGCTGCTAAGACCTGTATTAGATCCAGGACAATATGTCGTTTCAAAAATTGTGCATTCCACAATTTAAAGCAATCATATCAATTGTAAGATTATACTTCCCGAAAAAAGGTTAGGCAATCCATGAAGGTATTATCGGAATAAAGACTTACCTCCACTTCATCTTCAATATTAATTTTCTTGTTACAACAAAGCAAATTCGATCTTTCCTTGGATTTACCTTCCAAAGATTTCCGTTGCTGGAAAGATTAAGGATGTTTCAGGTGCGCAAAGAAGAGATAAATATTAAAATTGAAGAAAGTTTTAATACTGCAGGTTATCCTTTTACTGTTGCTTTCGAACATATTTATATTAATATTTACTTAAACCATGGCATTACCTTCGGTACAGCATCAAACACTGCTTCCACCCCGCAGAAGACTGATGATACACGGGATGCTTTCCGAGCAGCTTTGCATGGCTGATGAAAGAAAAATTCGTTTCTTTAAATAAGTGTATATTTCTCAATATATTACTTATCAGTTTTATGTCTCTCAATGCCTAAAAGAACAATATTTTAATTCTTTATTATATCATGTGTAATTTCTTTTCATTCGCGTTTTATCGTGCTGTAATAATGACAGAAATAGGTTGAAATCAACCTTCATTAAAGTGAACGAATTTTTGGTGATTGCTTACATGAATGTGGTAATGACAGAGAATATGCCGAATGGCACATTTTGAGTATGTCAAGTTTATATAAAAAAGACAAGTTTGTAAAAAGGCTTTCTTTTTTGTTGGCACTCCCCCGCTTAGCAACCCCTGCTGAGGGGATCCAAACAAAAAAGGCTCAGACTTTGTTGGCCATAGCACTGAATTCATTTCGAGTAGTATATAACTGTATGTTGAAGGACCGCTCCTTTGATCCCTGTATTTTCTAGGGGTCAAAGGGAAATAATATTTGATCCCTATATTTATTTCCTTTGGTCCTGTTTCCCTTTGGCATACAGTATGATACTATGACCCCCATATTATTTCCCTTCGGTCCTATTTTTTTGCTCAGATGTCCCCATGCATGTATATTTATTCGATCTGGAAGAATGATTCGTTTGTCATCTTGACCTGATAGGGCGACCTTGTTGACAGTTTCTGTGAATATTTCATGTTGCCGACTTCTGATCACGTTCATAGTTCTTCACTGTTCTTTGTCATTGAAAAGACAATTTTTATAATCATCGAATGAAATTTTGTTTTTTGCTACACCTTTTTTTATACCTTTACATTTCTTCTCTTCATCTCCTTCCTTTTCATAAGCATACAGTTTTGCTCGTAGACCTACAAATTCAGATATGATCTTCCCACTGCATTCATCTTTCATCATCCCAGGGACTTTTTTATTCATTCTCTTAATTCCAGATGAATGATCTTTTTCAAAGTTTGATGTATCAAATTTATCTGATA
>JGI24158J21664_10013165_pt1 | contig 10926 bp, 7 predicted proteins | sample Ectturendosymbi3_FD_21664 | JGI IMG/M metagenome (IMG submission 21664)
GTTTAACAAAAACGTCGTCGCTTCTTTTGAACAGATCACGTGATTCTCTCCGAGCAACAACAGCGATTTTCAAGTCACTTTCATCAGAGCAGACAAAAACATCATATTTATTCAAAATGTCTGCAAGCATTGCAATGCACTCTTGTTTGAATTGCTCAGTTTGGTCTTTCTTCAACTGCAAATAAAAAAGTTAAGTTTGATTGTGACACAAAGTGACTTCTGATCACCGTTGACATGTTCAATCAAAACAGCGGCACTTCAACTTTCATACTTCTGCGACGCTAAGCGATAAATATTTGTAAATGCTAGCAAAGAAAATACTACCCTGTCTCTGAAACTGCGACTTCTGGAGGTTGAACCCAGCAACGACTTCTAACGTACTTAGCGCAGCACAAAAAACGAAATATCTAAACAACCGCTCGGGGACACTTTGTACAGAGACTCCATGTTTGCTTTATCAATAAAAAACAAGATTTGCTTCAATTTGTGCATAGTTTGCAATTTGCGACAATCTATGCATAGATTTTCCCTGAAAATGTTAAGGTTCATGCACCGTTTCTTTCACCGGTGCATGGTTCATTGCCGGCCCCATCGGCCAGTCCAAGCCATTCTGTTCCACAGGCATTCCGAATTGCAAGCGCACAACCTTCATCTTTCTCTAAGGACCCTGAGAATTTCAAATCTGATACTCCGTTTATTGAGAGTTTAAAATCTGTTGCTTCCTTGGAAAAGGGCAAGGTATCGAACATAGTTTCCAGCGTTTTTAAGTGTTAGGTTAATCCGCGAATCCCATCTCATGTTAATTTGCACTGCAGCACCTGTTTTTGAGATTTAAATTTTGCAGAAATGCTTTTCGTTTCTTCATTTTCTTCAATGAAAATTTGGCTTAATGGAGAAAACTCTTTTTTCATCTCATCTCTGTGCTTCCGTGAATGCAGAAGAAACCTTCCAATGACATGAGGCTCTATGCAATGCGAGAATTGATGATGAGAGGTTCTGCAAAATAAGTACAATAAATAAAACAATTCATACAAAAACACTTTTAGAAAACAATGAACCACACCCGAAATGAAAGTACAACCCTAATTTGAAAGTGCTTTAAATTTTCGGGTCACTCTCAGGCATCGACTGTTGTTTCGTAAAACAAAGGAATGCTGTCCCTGCTCAGGTCACGCTAGAGCCACATCAGGCAAAGACATTTTTCAGCTAAATTTTAAGAATACTTACAACACACTTACTAAACCTGTTAACCTGTTTCCTTCAGTAGTTGATTTTTTCGAAGCGTTCTGTCGAGCAGTGCTATCGAAATATGCATAAGTTTTGTAATTTTTGAGTAGGGGCGGGAGGTCACGGCCAAGATGGGAGTGATTTCCTAAACGGTGATGACAAAATCGGTACTGTTGTACACCATCTGGTCTCCTTTACCATTTTAATATAAACAAGTCTGGCATTTTGATCGACGCAGAAGCTTCGTAACTGCGCCCCATGTTTTTTAAAAATATATATATATATCTATATATTTTTCATGTTTGTTTTTAAAAATATACATATTTGTTTCTAAAAATACATGCATATTTCGATTTTCGAAATACAACAAGTTTGTTTTTTCATGTCATATGAGGTAGAAAATAATTGCTGAGCTGTTGGAAAATGCGCCTGTGCTCCTAAAACGTTAATTTCAATTTTGACATCCGTTACCCATTTTGTATGGTCAGAAATGGTACCTGAGCAGATTTCTGCAAGATAGAAAAAAGGCTTTGGTACACGAAAACCGGAAGTGCTTTTTAGCCTTATAATGAAAATCACGGCCAATGAAAACGATATCAACGACGTATTGCAAACGTTTCGAGAACTCCTGTCATCATCATCAGTGCATTGCAAATTGAAGTGCAGTGATCATGCCGCAAGTTCTTATGGGTCACTCACGAGAAAAGCGCTGTGAAAAATGAAAAACGCGAAGGGCTGTTTCAGGAGTGACGTAGTGGCGCGAAGCATACGTCGTCACATAACTCAGCTGGATACTCGAAAAAAGGCTGTACTAAAAATCCACTAAGGCACGATACACTGAACCTATAATCGGTAAGCCACGCAACTATAATTGAAAATCTCACAAATTTGAGCGACTCTGATTGGAGAGAAGCACTTTGAAACGATACTGGAATGACATCACAATTGGAATATGAAATCAACTGACATTTGGAGCTATTATAGAATGAAAGTTCATTGATATGTCAGTATGCGTTATAACTAGAAAATAACAATATTAATGCAAATGTTTAGGTGGAATGTTGACAAATTTACTAAAAGCTAACATTTTTGTGCACTTGATTGTTAACCGACTAACGTTGCGATTGTAAATTGTAGAGTCGCAAACATATTTAGCGAATTCAAATTTAACCAAAAAAGGAGCGCAACTCATTGACTTTTTTACAAACCGACATTCACAATAGCTCGAATTGAAATGATGTACTATCCAGTCAAGTATGAATCCTGAAATGTTTAAGCGGTTGTAAACTTACTAATGTTCCGAGGAAAAAGCAATCCTTATTTTTTACACTTTCAAATCTCTATTTTGAGAGGGGTTTGATTAAAAAGGGGAAGTTGGCATGATTATTGGATAGTTTATTTAAAACTACCGTGAATCGGCTAAAAACCGCATTGCGTCAGACTGACCACTACTTAAACGTTACATCATAAAAGCATATTCTTACCTCGTCCCACCACCCAAATATTCTTATAGAAGATGGCCAATCGCACTCACATTGTCAGTGTGTAAAATTTTTCAAAACCTCATACTTAATTTCCACAAGAAAGGTACGTTCCGGCAATTAATCATTAAAAAATTTATTAAATTTCGTGAAATTTGCGATAATAAGATCAACCACAGTTTGTCTTTCAGCGATTTGAAAGAGCTGTTCAAACGCAACTCTTTTAGTAGTGCGACTCTATGCCGTCCTGAAAAACCCGGCTGAGCATTCGCCACTTGTAACATTTGAACATAAATACCGCACACAGCGCGTCATAATTAATTCGGGAATTTTTGGTACTATTTCTAAACATGCAAACCTTCTAGAAGAAACGTTATAACCCAAGTTGAAGAGCAAATTTTCATTTTTGCATTTGAAAAATCAAATGGAGTTGATGGAAACACCAAATCAATGTGAGAAACGTTACTACAATTCGGGAAAAACACGCAGTCAAAATGTTTGAGAAACTCGGGGTATGGGTTCAACTGAAACTTCGATAAGAACGAAACATACTAATTCTTTTGGACTGGTTTATTAGATTAGCTGCCAGGGCGTTTACTTGCAAACTTGTAGGGCGGAAGTTCAAAGTGAAATAACGTTGGAAAAAGGCCGCAAAAACACTGAAAAAGACCGCAAACAATTGTTGTCGCTGTCAAGCCATCGTCATAACCTACATCACAGTGATTAAAACCAAAATTTTACCTGGGAGCGAGCGTCTCTATACGATCAACTATTTCCGTCATTTTCAGTTCAACATCTTGAACAGTGCCAACCACTTGAACTTTGCCATCTTCAAGAAACCAACGCACAAAAATCTTGTGGTTTGCTTCTCTGCTTTGGTCTCCAAAAAATTGTTTATCCATGACCCTGGCTCGGGACAGGCGCTCCTTGTCAAAATATTTTCGCTCACTTGTGTACCCAGAGAGAAACGTTGACAACGTCTCCTTGCAGGATTTTTTGAACTTCGTTGAATCCATATACTGCAAGAAAGCGACTAATTGGCGATCAATTTCCAAACGTACTGCATAAAATCAGGTGTACCAAGAATTGTTTATAGGCAGTACAACAATATTCCCTTCAGTTTGTTGTTCACGAAATAAGTAGTACGTTTTCCTCTAATTTAAACTTCTACATTTTTCCAATAAGCAAGCTAGCAGCAGCTCGAGGGCAGTAAATACAACAAGAATTCATTTTCAGACTTTGCAATAAATATAAGAAGAATCTATTAAGACTGTGGCGTTAATTCTACCCTGCAGAACATATGGTTGACAGTAAAAACGTAGAAATAAAGAAAAGCAGCGACAAAACAATCGCTCAAAACTTGCTTTATGTACCAAACCGGAAAGATGAAAATCTTGCGGGTTTGTAAACTGAAGTGGTTTCATCTGACCTCGGGGCCTAAAACGTTTGGAAAAAGTGTACATTTCCACAATTTTAAAGAACACTTGAACACTGGAAATTTAATTTGCAAAAGCAATATGATTTTCTGCATTTCGAGAATTTGATCAACATCGCTGGCGGCAACTAATTTTTATGAAGATTGGTAATATGCACAAGTAGTTCTGTGGGTAGTCAGGCCAGCAGCTGATCCTCATTCGGAAAATTAGTAACGCATTTTCAAAAATATTCGATTACGGTCAGATTTGTGCAGTTCCACCTGTGGAACACTACGACAGGTTTGGCTGATAGAGATCCGCTCCGTACTGGAGACTAGGGCGGGCTGGCTGGGCGACGTTTACAATGATTGGCTTTCGGTGAGTTATGGCAAGTTGTTGATAGAAACTCAGCGCTTCTTTCATTTGAAAACTCAAATTGTCAGGAATTGAACAGGGAGTAACTGAAAAAACGTTGTCGAAAACGTGAGCGCACTAAGAGATTTTTTAGTAGTTAGCTTCAACGTGAAAAAGGCAGAAAAATAGTGCACGTTGTTTACTGAGGAAGACAGGCACCATGTATTTGTCTTTCTTAACAGCAAGATGCAGTTTGTTATGATGTAGTCTAAGATTTGGTTCCTGATAATTTTGCCGCATTGACTGAAAAGCAATGTTGCGAAAAAATAAGCTCAACACATTTAGAAACAGCTTACGTTTGTGGGTTTACACACGTAATTCCACTTTTTCTCCACATCCTGTTCAATCGAAACATCACAATAGCATTTCGACAACGAATCTTCTACTTTTCTTCTGTGTTCAGGAGAAAATTTGACGAACCGAGCAATCGATGGATCATCAGCAGAAATGTTAAACGTAAATGCAGGAGTAAAGCTGAAACAAATAGATTCGGACTAAAGGGTGAAACACTCTGCTCCAGCGATGATTTAAATCGATTTCGCTCATCTCGTCTGATGCGAACAGGGCCGGCCTTAAGCCGATGCAGCCGCGGGGCCCCGCGCCATGGTGTTTGGGAAGGTTGTTCATTTTTGCCAGATATTCTTTGCGTTTGAGAATTGTAGAAATGGCTTGTAAATCTCATTGTTAGCAAATAAATTTCTTTCCTCGAACGAACGATGAATTTCTTCTCATGCTAGGGCGTTGTATCTGGGCTGTACCATGTCCCACTCTTCGTGTATGGAACTTGGTTGTCACTAGTGCTAGTTAAGCCTGCAGAAGACCTACAGTTTTGCAAACAAGGTGTGTAGTGATTCAACTCGCAATGAACAGGTCAGGACGAATGTCTGTCGTATTAACTTCCATGGCAGTTCTGCCAAGGTAACGTCGCTCCGTTCTAGAAAGATCCTTCTGTTTTGGAAAGTTTGTGGTTAGTTGCGGACCATCTGTAATTTGACAAGGGCTTGCAGTTTTGCTTCATGGCAGGTTTTAACATATATTACTTATTTCAATATTTTGTCAAACAAAAATTAACTCTGCTACGTGGAAACAAATGACAAGAGGTTGAACCCGTAGAAGCCAAAAACCTAATGCACACCAGCGCAATATTTTTTGAAGTGTTCGCGCTTAAATTTTCCTAGTTCCCTTTGTTCACAAAATTGTTCGGCCTTTTATTGTCGGTCGTGCTAATACTTGTGGCATTTGTCGCCCCACCAATCTTTCATTGTGTTTTGCCTACCTGCGAGCGTAAATAGGTAGAAAGAACACTACTTCGAAGTCCAGGTTCATAAACGTGAAGGACACTTAAGCTTCCCTGCACCTAAACTGGGCAAGACAAAGATTGTGAATGTCATCCAGCACACTCGTTCCTGCATATCAATACATTGCGCGACTACATGATTCTATTTCATCAATCAACCATGGGCATTATATATTGCGTTTCGCAAGTGTTTCTACATTTGTGACGTGGTAGTTGCAAAATCTTCGTACATTACATTTTTAATTCATAAGGAACAGTTTGCATTCCAAGCCCATGCATATGAAATTGGGTTTTTGGGAAACGGTGGGCGGATGCATGGGTTGCTCTCTTGTGGAGTCTGGTTCTTTTTGTGTACTGGGTCATGAAGCGGACAGTTGATCGTGCGCCCAAACGTTACCTTTATACCAGAACACGTCTATGCCTGTGGTTACCGACAGCGAGAAACGTAATCAGTTCATGTTAGCAGTTTGCTCCAAGTCGGTTGCCCTTCGAACGAAAGTGCATTCAACAAGAACGAAGCAATTGCATTGGAAGTTAAATTCACTTGTCAGTTCAGTTTGATTGACGTAACTTTGCACTTGTGCCCGCCTATTGGATCTCCATTACGGAGATTTCTTTACACCTTTCGACTTGATTACGACAGATATCAGTATGCTGTCAAATTTCCACCGCAGCACCATGCTATTTGTCATAAACATGGACGTAGCCAGGGGACACGTGAACTATGCCCACGGCCATTCAAATACAAAAAGTGTTGCGTCATCATGTGCATACAGACATACACATCAACTCCAATAATTTGTCGTCTTTTTTGATATTCATATAGTTATTTTGCTAAAGCATCTTCAACAACAAGGTCGTAGAACGGTTGACTGAGCACGATGACATCATAACACCACTGCTCAAAGGGGCCCCGCTCCTACATCTTGCACTGGGTCCCACACTTGCTAGGGCTGGCCCTGAATCCGAAGTTGGGCGTTGATTATAAGGCAGATATTCTAGTGGTGGGTTAGTATCCCAACCTTGCAAGTTGCATTCTCAACCATATAATTTAATTCAGCTCGTCTTCTTTCCGCCTGCCCGTGACCGACAAGCACCATTCAAACTTTAGGCTTTAGGTCTGACTATCCTTAAGCTTTATTCATTTGTTCAACAAAAACAAAATTACAAGTGACAACCAAAGTTCACATTATTAAACTAAACATTGCCCATCTTCTCGCTAAATAATACAAAGAAGGATATTGTAGACTTCCATTAAAAGTTTAAACAACCCTGTTATCGATGGCTCAAAGGAAGTAACTGGATTGGCAATTCGTATCTACATTGTACACATCGATAACTACACTTCAAAAATGCAAGACACAATAAAAAGATCTTTGCATAAACAACTTTCTATTTAAACAACTTGAAAGTGCAGATTCAGAAGCATTGAAACGCAAAAAACACATACTAACATCAGCCGTAGCCTAATCTTTGCGAAATCTCATAACAAATACTATAAGTACAGAATGAGCCATTGTAAGGGTCTCTTTTTGGAGACGTTACATCATGGACAAACAATTTTGTTCACGATAACGTAATGAACTCGGCCATATATTATGGCAAGATAGTGTAGTTTGGCAACCAGCCACAGCCCTACATGGTATTACCAAGTAGCGACAGAGCTGCAGTTTTTGTAGCCGATGTGAGAGATGTCAATGCATATGCATTTTCAAAAATGCTACAAGCAGTGGTGGCACTTGACTATGCTCCTGTAACGGGCACAAAAGCAGTTCAGCTACTGTATATATGAAATCCTATTTAATATTAACAGCTGCCTAATATGTGTTTCCCAACGTTCGTCAAATACGAAATTCGTGTCACGAACACATTGGTGCGCAGTAGTTAAGAACAAGAACCAACATTTTCACGAGCGCTCTGTTAGGATTTCACTATACACCGTTTCAAGCAGGTATTAAAAAAGTCTAGTCGTATACCTTTCTTCAACAGAATTACGCCTGGGATTTGTCGGCAATTTGACATCATGACCTTGTTGAAGTTCTGATGATGCAGCTGTGGGCAGCCTAAAATTAAACAGACGAAGTTTTGCGATTGCCCTGAACGAAATGAAAAATCACTTTTGGTGTTAACTGTGAGGATAAGCACACAAAAAAGAATACGACAGCAAGAATGAATCAAATTGCACTTGTATACTAGATCGAGAAGAGCCCATAAAACACATAAAAAGTAAATAAACGTACAAAACAAATTGTTTTTTTAATAGATCACAAAGAACTTTTCAAATTTCCGCGTACATGGGAATTAACAAAAAGCAAATCGGTAGAAATGTGATTACCGGCGATATCGCGATTAAAACCGAGAACGTTTGAGCAAAATACCGATTTTATTTGGAAATAACATAAAGCAGGAAGCCCTCGCTTTGCAACCGCCCTGAAATTAGCCAACCATGTCTAGTTATCTCAAACTTACTTTGGAAGAGTAAGTTCCTGTTGAAATTATTCTAAATCAGTTGGAAAATACGAATATTGGAATTAATCTATTTTTCAGAAAATTCACCACTAGTTGTAGTGTTAAGGAATAACATTTATGACACTAACAGTTCAGCATTTATTAAAAGGTTTGTGAATGCTCACATTTAGATGCACGGTCTTTGAACAAAATTAGGCCACAAAAATGTTTGAATTTAAGTTTCATCTCAAACATTTTATTATTATCAAGATTATTGTTAACAAGGCAACACTTTCCTTGAAATTAATAACATGAAGAAAGAAATTTGTAACCAAGAGAACAAACTGTTGTTGTGACTACCGTACGTTTCCTAGCAATATTTACACCATAACGTCATTTCAACAATGCCATACTCATAAGTTTCAGAATAAAATTGCAAAACTAATCATACCGATAAAGCGAAGCTCGTTTCGTAGAACTAGAACCAGACGCAGTGTTTGGATCACATGTAGAAAATCCTGAGCTTGACAAATTTGAATTAGAAGTATGTGGAAGAGAGTGTAGAGCGTTTCTTCTACTTCTGCAAAATAATATTAAAAAGTCAGTGAAATCACAACGTGTCAAGAAAAATGAGAGAGAGGGACATTGCTCATCATCTGAAATAAAATTTGGGAAACATTCAATGCATGATATGCTCTCACTGTTGTCCTTCAGTCTCAAATGCAAATTTACAGCTTCTTTCGCAACTGAACCAACCAGCTATGTCGTGGTTGTTCTCGAATGCAGTGAGATTCGACCTATATATTGTGACAACAATTAGACGAACAGCTTTCAACTTAAGGTCGATGTATAAGTTAACCAAGCTAAACTATTTTGAGATGCAATCAATACATATTCCTTAAACAATAGAAATTTAAACAAACGTGTAATAGCACAAGACAAAAAATTAATTAGTAATACGGTTACTCTTCTTAAACTTACTCTTCTTGTTGTCTTCTGATCTCACCCACAATTTTATGTACAGCAGTTTTAGCTCCAATGATTTGAATAGAACTTCTCAATATGTTTATGGAACAGCTGCTGTATGACTGCCTCAGTCGGGAAATAAGCATATTAACATTGGAGTTCATTGGCACTGCTTCTTCAAATATCAAAAACTGATCCAAAAATCCCTGAACTTGTTGCTTGCACTGCATTGCACGTATGGAACTACCCTATAAAATCAAAAACTAATTGTTGCTAACATGCACACTTAATTGGAATTACAAATTGCCAAGCAGTATTTGAATGGTGTAGATGAACTGCAGTTAAATACCTAGAAAGTTCTATTGAAATCAACCATTTTGAGGTTTAAATGATATTCAAATATACAAAAAACACCTGAAGATTTACAAACATGAAACAACATTACATCTCACATTCAAACAGTTCACAGAGAAACATGTGCCCAGCAGAAATGTAAGAGAACAGTTCACAAGCTTCAAGTCTTTATTGCGCACTAGCAGGGTTGACTGATTTAAATCATATGATTTATGTATATGTAGCCAATGGTACCGCTTGGCCAATGTTTCCGGAAAATTTGCTGTGTAGATGCTGTACAAACAAGGGGCGAGAAAAGATCCTTGTGCGACTCCGTTTTTGGTTCTGAAGGGGCGACTTGCTTGTCCGTCGCTGGTATATAGCACAAAGGATCTCGATTACAGCAGTTCCATGGTGAAGTTAACCATGGGTTGACATGCTAGTACTTTTAAGAGCTTCTGGTGCAGACCAAGATGCCACATAGTATCTTAAGCTGCCATAAGATTGAGAAAAATAGCTCCACAGACATTTTTGTCATTGAACGCTTGCTTGATGTTCTGCGTAAGACAAGCAACTTGGTCCACCGTAGAGCGCCCGCTGCAAAACCCCGCCTGTTTGTGATGTAAGAATTTTTCAACTATAGGGTTGATTCGGTTTAGGATTAAGCGTTCTGTAAGTTTGAATGTGGTACAGAGGAGGGAGATGGGGCGATAGCTCTTCGAAGAACTATCTAGCTTCCCTTGTTTTAGTAGGGCTATAACAGATGTTCTGCTCCACATCTTTGGAATACAATTGTTGTAGAAACATGTGTTGATAAACAGTATTAGCCAGGTTATAACATTTTCACCAAGGTTTACCAAGAATTCATTATAGATGCCGTCTGGGCCGGAAGATTTCCCAAGTTTAAGCTGATTGAGACCAACCTTAACCTTTTCAACGGTAAACTGCTTGCACAAGTCAGGGTTATCAGTATTGCACAATCGTAGTGTCTTCGTTTCTTTAATTAATTGTCTTTCAAACTTTCTGTCTTTAGATTCGGTAAGACCATTCTGAACTGACTCGTCTACCAATGTCGTCTGGGGTGATGGGACACACCTTCTAATCAGAAACAGTGCCTGTTAGGCGCATTACAGTCTTCCAAGCTTTTCTTTATGAGTGTGTGAAATCGATGTTACTGACCGTGTCAATCCAGCGATTGTGTCTTTTTTTATCTAGTAGATCTGTTAATGCTGATGCCGAGGAATGGACGGTATCTGGGCTGTCCGCGTCCAGGTATTCTTTGCATAGTCGACTGAACTCTTCAGCCCATGTGGGGATATAACTTTTCCGAAAACCTCTAGGGATT
>JGI24158J21664_10013166_pt1 | contig 10926 bp, 5 predicted proteins | sample Ectturendosymbi3_FD_21664 | JGI IMG/M metagenome (IMG submission 21664)
AAAGGTATTTTGCTTTTGGTATCGACCAACAACCATGTAGCGTGGCTGTGAGATAATTCTACGATCTGTAGTGGTACTGCAGTGCATTTTGCTTGTCTGCGTTGTTGAGAAAAGTGCTGTTGATAATATTTCGTGACAAATAATAGCCGACTGAGACACCAGAATCTGCTGGAAGTGGTATGAAGTAATGCTACTATATAACATAAGAGTGCTTTTAAAAACAATATTTAGGGATACTAAGTATGTTATAAACTTCCATAAACAATGTCAAAATTTTGCAGATAAGTGCCACACTACATCGCATAGTACTTTAACAGATTAACAAAATCACGGTAGCGGGGAAAAACGGGCAAAGAAAAACACGTCGCGGCTGGACCTGGTCAAGAAAAGTGTTGATGTGTTAAAATTGAAACAGGGTTTTATTTAAGGCGTTTTAGGGACCCGATTCGGGTCCCTAGAAATGAAAATCGGGTCCCTAAAATCAGAGAAAATCATCATGGGTCCCTAGAATCAAAGAAAATCGGGTCCCTATAATCAGAGAAATCGGTTCCCTACAGGTTCACATCGGGTACCTCACATTTTCCTTAAAAAAAACTCTGATTAAAATAGCATATATGACATAAATGTTATAGTAAATAAGGTAGCCTGTACTTTAGTGAGAGCAAAATATTTTTCTCGAAATTTTCTGCCCCCCCCATTAAAAATTTCCTGCGTGCGCCCCTGGACATGAGTGAGCTGCAAGCTCATCACACCAGAACAGTGAAGTTGGCTTTTGTGCAGTGTGCGTGCCATACCGGTAAAAAATTGTTATTGCAAATTACAATTGATTATGGGAATCGAGATGCTGATACTGACTTCAGATTTTGGTTCATTGTTTGGTTTTACTTTACATTGGTTTTACACAACATTGTTTGGTTCTTAGTCCCAATTTCCAGGGGTGGAAAAACACGTTTCGCCCCCCCCCTGCGGACGCCCATGAAAGTCGTCCACTGTATCTCTTGAAAAACAAAATGTCCTTGAAAAATATTCAAGTGATCTGGCAACCCTAAGTAGAGTGAATCTGTTCGAGTGGTGAAAACTCTATTATTGCTGTTAAGTTGAGGGTCGTAAATTCGACTCTCTAGGTGGCTCAGGGCGACGCAGCATCATGGCTGCAACAAATGGCGCCCGATGTATCGGTGGCTGGAATCCCCCGTTGAAGGTCGTCTTGAACTTGAGAAATGGGGAAGTAATGTGACGACGTGATTACGTCACATATAACGTTGAATTTGTAGCAACAAGAGTAGAGTGAACCCGGTCGAGCGGGAAAAGTTCTATCATTGTTGTTACGCAGAGGGTCGTAGATTCGACTCTCTCTTTAGGTGGTTCAGGGAGACGCAGCATTGTGACTGCAGCATTAAGGCATCATATCAGGTCTATTTGTATTATGACTATGCTGTGAGTTTCACAACATCGTCTGTTCAACTGCTTATACTATTTATGGAACATGCAAGCTTCATGGCAAAATGTGTTCATCCAAACACTGCGGGTTACAATTAAAAACAAAAGCTTTTCTGCACTTGCCTGGCAGGGACTCTACTAATAGTACAGCACACAAATGAAATGCCTTATTTTACCCAAACTTTTAAGTGAGTCAGTTACTCATCAATTCTAACAATCTAAAACACGAAGTTACTAGAAACAGTTTCTTGATTTCAATTATTTAATGCTTTCTGTGACAATTTACTCTTATAGGCCTATACTCAATAACAAAGGAGTATAATTTCATCAATTATGCTAATAAATGTTAAAGCTTTATTGCCCAGATTTTTTCAGATTTTGCCCAAATATTTGACAATTCAAAACTTTTGGGTGTACGCTTGCACCACCTGCTCTTTCACCACTGCGTGCGTATCTTGATTTTTGCCTTTTCGTGTAATTCCTCTATCACCCCCACTATGTCGAGGATGTGCGCAAGCGAAATATGTAATCGTATTGATTTTATAAAACTAGCAAAGTACCAGTCATTAAATCCTGCTTCAAATTTAGTGAAACAAACGGTTGTGAGCCTCAAGCTAATAAAATGTCTTGCAAAAACAATTGAAACCATGATTAAAACAATCCACATGCTTTTTGTGCAGTTCTAGCTGGTGCGTTGTTTCAGTGTTTATCATCTCCCTGTGTTCATCATATAACACTTGCTCTGTACTGCGCTATGACTAACCATTTTCTGTTATTCGAGTACCCTTGTGATATGAACCATGAGTATGACGCAAAATAAATACTAATATGTCAAGTTCATTTGACTCGACAAGGACAGGTGCTTGCAAACCAAACGACTCAAAGTGTGTCGACAGTTCGTGTGACTCGAGTCCACACACTCATGACTTGAAAAATATTTAGGTAACTCTGACCAGGAAGGGCTTGTGACCTGACAAATATGACTCGGTCATATCACTGTATAGGAGGCAGTCGTAGTCCGTGCCAATGTATACATTGCTTTGTAGCCACTAGCCAGTCATTTATTTTTAGGTGTTCGTTTGGCACAGACCAGCGATGTGCCCGAGTCATTTTTGTCATGTCAGAATCAAGTCAGAGTCACAAGCCTTCGAGTCAGAGTCGAGTTATAACTTGGTCGAGTCAGAGTCGGGTCACAAGAACTGTCGAGTCGTTTGGTTTGCAAGCACCTGTCAGTGTCAATTGTCGAGTCAAATGAAATTTCACGTTTTTCCTCTTTTTTTGTTTGTGAAATGGCGACCGATAAGTTGAAAAATGGTGCCCACTGTTGTTTCAGCAAGTTTGATTGAAGGGTATTTATAGGCTATCTAAGTTTTTTGTGCAAGCAGTTTGCATTTTACTTGTCTCTTTCACTCTCAGTCATTTCCACAAGTCTAGCCCAACCTTACCGCAAGAAACATTCTTCCTTGTCTTTCGTACGCCCAATAAATTAAAATGACCACGATTTAAATCTTGCTGCATTCTAGTATTCTGATGGATTTGTACGTTATCATTTGTGCTTAACGACATTTGGATTGGAACTGATGATATTCTTTTGAACTCCTTCACGGTTCAGTTTTGGGACTGCAGGTTACAGTATTAATAAGAGTTTCTCAAATGCGTTGATAGTGTTTATTATGTTTGTTTACATGTTGAGCCTTGTCCATGACCAGCGAAACAAGTCTGCTCTATTGCATATGCTATCATGCCATCAAACTTGATCCGTCTTTCGCCAATCTCTTGTGATTAAAAAATGTTTGAACACAACCATCAATTTGCTAAACCTGAAAGTTTGATGTTTTTATATTCTCCCACTGCAGGATCCCCGTATGAAGAGGAGTGAATGATGTTATACTTGGGACGTTGTTTTAGCACTGGTGTAGGAGGCGGGGGTGCGATCGCACCCCCAAAAGTTTTGATTTGGTGAAAATACGGGCAAAATCTCTGAGAAGCTCACTGAAAATCTGAGCAAAAACAGCGCCCAACATACTTTGATTTGAAAATAATGGCGCCCGACTTGACATGAACAGCTTTTTTTCGGAGATGACATGGCGCCCAAATTGACATGAAGAGCTTTTTTTGGAGGTCACTTATTTTGAAGTATTTTTCGGACAAGTTTGGGAGAATCCTGGAAAAACTCCTTCGCACCCCCAAAAATTTGCCTGTTCCTACACCTAGGCCTGTGTGTTGACTGCGTTTTTCAAATAACACCTATGTAATGTGCTATGGCTAACCATTTTTGTGTTCTTGGATTACAAGCGCTCGAATCCTAACTGCAATGGTACCGACTGTTTGGCACCTTTACCTACTCCGTAAGTGTGATTTCCTAGTCAAGTTTATTGCCAATGGAACAAGGGTAGAGATCAGAAAACTAGCAAAAACTTTTGCAACAAGGTGTCAGTGGACATGGCAATCTTCCAGTGCGCAGGAGGCCTACAGACGATAACATGACACCGAGGACCACCTGCATCAAAAATGTCAAATTTAAGATTATCAAAATAGGGACAAGTTTAGGCTACTTATATTGCAGCGAAAACCTAAACTGGGCCGCACAAACCCGCGGTTGGACATAGCTGTTGTAGCCGAAATGCAATAAATCGTACCTAAAATGGCTTTATAGTTCAACGCCAGAGGAGACATGCGCATCGGAAGGTGGCGTTTCCCCCGGATTTTGAAACTCGACACTGTCCTACTAAATTTTTAGAAGTTTTTTGGTTTCGATCGAGTAAACTGGTAAAATCCACTATTGACTCCCTCCTGGAAAAAATCCTTCCGACGTCCATGGCAAGGGTAAAAAATGTTCTTCGGTTAGGATTGCCGCATCGTGTTTTCGCATATAGTCTGATCAGTGGCGTGCAGAGGCATCCAAAGATTGATACGGAACTGTCGCCAGAAAGTTTTCAATAGGGGGGCTTGACATTATAAAATTAATCATAACTCCACTTATTTAGTGTTTCACGTTTCAATTTAGGGGCTTCAATACTAGTTCACCGTTACGTTTTTTTGATGTGGCAACCCTGGGTGTGCGCTTATACAGCCGCACACATGTGCTTGTGATATGTGCATCATTTCGAGCTTCGTCATTTATTTACAATTCAGGCGGATTGATCAGAACGGCCCATACAAGCCCGTATTTGTTCTTCCCCACCAGTAGAAAAGCGCAGCCCGATGTTTGCGCTGACGTAGCACAGACTGTGTTCTACTCTCCTGTTTTGACGAGTTGCCGGATATTTTGCAGTAATGAACTGCTCTGTCCCAGCGATGAGTGCTGTCGTTTGCTCCGGTCTCCAAACTTGGAGCGCTGATAATCTATGTTCATTACAGTAACACATTGTACAACGAGTAACGAAAGTGCGTGTAGAGTAATATGCATGTTGTGTCAACAAACTTCGCCGTAACGTTGGTTTGTAAATGCATGACGGCATATTGTCACGTCGCAAACAGCGAATATCCAGGGACAATGATGACCACCATCTGCAACGGCTCAATACTAGAATTTTGTAGGAGGGCATACAATCAAGCAGTCGCCCCGGGCATTGCCACACCTCTGCGCGCCACCAACTGATAAGAAATAGCGAGAAATTATCAACGTCATTGGTATATATCGAAATCTCTTGCAAGTTTTGCCACTTTTACACCATTTTCGCTGTTGAACAACACAACGATGTCATACTTTTTCCATAATGCAATACCGCTTCTTTTGTAAGACAATTTACGCACTGCTCCACCAAGACAATCGATCAAACTGACTACAGTCGCGACAATGCGTGATGCTGTGCAGTAAAACCCATGCAACGATTTGCCTCCATAGCTGTTAATGGCGCAACCTTTGATGCCATTCTCACGCCACACCTGTTACGACTCAACTATTGGCCGCTTAACTCAACTGCGTTCCTACTGGGTCATAAAAGGTTTTGTGGTGGTACCACATGGCCGAGCTTACACTTCAAACTGTAAAGAAAACTTGCAACTGTCGGTATAAACGGACATTCTGCGGGGACCAAAAAGAACGTTGCAACAGGCGAACTGCAAGTATAGCCGAATTCTACTGTAACAAAGTCAGTGTTATCGAACTCGATGTGAAATCTGTCTTGAACTCCAAAGCAGTTGGAATAACATAAGTCGGTTTTACAAGTTCGTAAATTCTTACTTCACAGATTTTTGGTCATACATCTTAGGATTGGCGATTCCAAATGTTCAGAAATGTACAGTAATCACCAATGAGTATCACGATGTTTAACGAATGCTCTGCATCACACATTTTCCTAATTTTTTTCGAAAGATACACGACAACAAACCTCGGAACATATTATTTTACTCCTTCACACACTATGTACAAATACCACGACCTCCAATAACTCGCTACCACCACTGACAGCATTTAACACTACACGAGATATTTCTGAAACAAAACGCAATTAATAAGTCCTTAAACATATGGTTTTAATGTTCGACGCCGGCAGCCATTAAATCTGTCTTCAAACAAAGAAAAGCATATCATTTACCGTGCAACAGATCCTGCTTGGTTTAAAGGCAAGAATGTGTGACACAAATCTCAGGTTTCTCAAAAGCAAGTTCAAAAATTTTCGATGCCCGGGCCACCGCAGCACAATTATTTCGATTTGGCCAAGCAGCAGTGCGAGTCATTGATCTTAACGATAAATCCTCATTCAACAACCAAATACATAAGAGTCTTCTGTATGTTCATAGCGTGTTCGGACCCTTCCCGGCAAAGCAGAATAGATTTGTCTGATACATCAACCTGGAAAATTGAATCTTCTCCAACAGCTACTTTGTGCTTGAGTGGCTGATCGCAATTTGGTAAACTTCGTGGACCGGCCGTAAGATCGTCGAATCTATACAACTCGATCCTGTGCGTATCTGAAAAAAACGAAAACCACGTTTTTTCAAATTATTAAACACTCACATTCGTCATAATCTAAGAAAATAACGAAACTAATCACAGCTGTAAAGGCACCCATTTATTCCCGTGTAAGCCCCTTTTCCGTGAAAACATCTGCGCGACGAGTTTACCCGCTCCAATAAACTCGCAGTATACGGGTAACTACCATATTATTTTGGGCCCGATCCGACACAACCCGCAAAACCCATCTCAGATAAAATGTGCACAAACATTAAGTTGCATTTCACTGAGCCATTTTCATAGCTAATTGGAGAGGGTTGTTGCAATTTCCACTGATTGTCGTATAACCATGGCTGCAGCAAATAAACTACCTATTTACGCTAATAGATGAAAACAAGCCGAAAAAATTCAATAGCCAAGATTGTTTATTAAGTGTATCATTTCGCCTTATTTGTTGGGTGTGTTGTTACACGTCAAAAGGTTTAACCTCATCAAGAGAAAATGCATATTAATCCAATATTTTAAACTATTTAAAGCCAAAATCATTTGAAGTTTAACAAAGGTCTGGCTTAGCTTTGTCACATAAACTGAAGAAATCAAAAAGCAAGATGCCACATGTCTAAAATATTTTCTACTTGATTTAATCCTTCCTACACCACAAATTAATTTGGCATATACAGCGCCACAAGCGTACAAGACCTAACAACTTCAAAATCACGTAACAACTTAACACGTGACAATATTAGATCGAAATTTCTCAGGAGATCATAACGCCGACATGTTTGAGCTAATTACCACTTTTAGCACATCTGTTGACATATTGTAGCCGACTAAATCCGAGCCAGTTCCATTTGTATTTAATGTGCATTATGATAGCTTCCCAGCCTGTTCCTACCAACTACCAATGCCCTCGCATTGTATCTATAGTATCAAATGGTTAGGTGTTTTAGATATGCACGACATAATGCTTAGAACACTAGGCAGAATGCATCAGCTCTGCACAAAGATTTTCATTCATAATGTCTGCAGGTCCACCAAACCAACACTTATTTTAGAAAAGCCTATCCTAAATCAAAAAAGGTTATTTCATTCGTAGTGCCTGTGCGCTACTACGACAACTCGTTCTTAGAAATGTGGCGGGCATCAGCTTTGCTTCTTACAACGCTGAGAACGTAGTCATAGTGTGCGCAAACAACTTCATATTGACCACTCTCATGTAATAATCAAGTTAGTACTCTCCACGATGGATGTAAGCAAGGAATCGATCAGCAAATTTTTAATAGGAAATTGATGTCACGTAAAATTACGCATCATCAGTCCTGAAAATTGCAAGCAAAGCTTACGGGTGAAAAGTTTAAAGGCTGAAGTGACAGCAGAGAAAACAAACAAACTCAAGACTAAAATGGGTAAATCATAACACAAACCAGAACATTAACTAACTGACTGACATCAAGAACACAAGCTGCGACAAAAAGAAACTGACCATAAAATTAGAAAAACATTTACTCAATAAATGTTATTACTAAGACATTTAGCTACTTGACGCCAATAGCTAAAATCTACTCCAACTTATAATCTAACTCGTGGTAAAATGACTTAACAACGTTAGAGAAATTTAGCAAACCATGCGTAGGGAGCAATTTCTAGGTCCGCATTTAAAACCTGCCATAAGCTCGCTTTAAACGTTGCGGTGGAAGTAAGCAAGCTGTGTTGGGAGAAAAGTCAACACACAAAGCGGAAGACAACGTCGGATTGAGTCATACAACACAAAGCAAAGTTATCCCATTAATTATTTCGCATGGGGAAGGATCATGTTCTGAATGTTAATTTGCGCGTCAAGTTGGTGATACCATTTATTTTCAGAGATATCCAGAGAGTGAGAACTTGGTTGTTCGACAAAAATACCAGTGTATGCTTCGTGTAGAGGTGGTTTGTTTAAAGTGCTATGGCTCTTTGAATAGTGCCCGCGACAATACCATCTGGTCCTTGCCGCTGTCAGTTTTACAACCCTATTTGTTCCAATCACTGCGGTGCGCAGACCGCCTTTAGGAAAATTTGTTGCTAGTTTGAAGAAGAATTGTGGTTGGTCTTTTGTAGGTAATCATTGCCTTCGGATTTAAATTTTTTTGTGTTAGAGCAAGCAGATGGGGGGAAGATGTAGGTAGCCCAAACCTGTCTTCCTGTCGCCTTTTGGGGGGCGTAGTCTTTCTTCCCAATTATATGCCATTGCTATCATGTCATTTGTTATGTCCAAAAAGAAATTTGAACGGGTCGCTTTTTCTTTGAATCGGTCTAATGTAATAGTTGCATTTGCGAGCAGAAACGGCTATTGCTCCCAATTATGCGATGCATCTCAACTTTTTGCGCATTGTTTTTTTTGCAAAGAAAAGCAAAATTATGTAAAAAATTGATTCTATCGAGTATGATAGAAACTTCTCTATACGCAAACCTTTGACGGAAACGGACTTCGCTGCTGACTAAACATGTTCGTTAATAATACCTGATAAACGGTGCTTCTCTAAATGTTTGTTACGGGTAATAATCATCAGACGGTAACATTTTGAGATTCGCTGCCTACCATGGGTGATAAGCTGGGAATGAACCAGAAAAACATTTTAAGTTGTCCTGTCGAACGTACCTTTGATAAATCGGTTCATCTTTCGTATTCTCGACACAACTTGCGAGAAAGCGTCACCGCTTCTGACTGGAACATCAACAGTAAAGAACCCGCTGCATGGCTGTGGGTTGATGACCTGAAAAAGTCAGGTTTCAAACAAGGTGGAAAACGCGTTTAGACAGTTTTTAAGACTCCAATTACCGTTAAGTTCACGGAAGGGACGGCGATGAACTCGCACAATGGTTTGCCCGGACTGCAATCTTCTTTAACTTTGACATTGCCCTCTGTGGAAAACTTTACTTCAACGCCGTCCAACTGCCGAAGAAAAATGTTGTCATAGTGGAACACTTTCAACAACCAGCCCATAATTTTCTTGTAATGTAATAGACTTATGTCAAAGTGAACATAACCGCTCACCACGCCTGCGAGGAACAAGTAAATACCTCGGAAAATTATGAGCAAGCGTTCACATTTTCCTAACGTTAACTGGTTTAAGGCTTGAAGACTCTTTGTCTGTTTGGAAAATAACTGAACCAGGTTGAAAAAATTTCCCCAGACAAATACAAAAATCTAAGAACTTAATACATCATAGAAGATTGGAGACGAACTGTCAAGCTAGCGTTTTAGAATGGGGCTACCATTACTCAACACCGTCAATGCAGCTTGAAATTACCACTGCCTAAAAGCGTTGGCTCGAGTGGCTAATGATGAGATGAGTGTCAGAAGCGTTTTATTCAGAAAGTTGTGCCGCTGTCTCTTCGTGATTTCTACTTTGCCAAGTAAAAACGATTCATTATTCCCAGCTGCATAAGTATCATTACTAATTTGTAAAAAAACATCAATGAATGTGAAAGCTCTGAATCACCAGCCAAGAGCTGGAGTAATTTTGCTGTTGGTTGCTTTCATAATAATCACATAAAACAAAGATTACTCTTGTCCTTAAACGAAATGGTTAATGGGCGTCATGTGCACGAAAACAACACCACAGAAAAAATTATGACTCATGGTGTGAGGTTTTCTGCAATTGGATGCTGTTTTTAAATTTTGTCAGTAAAAAAATTCACCGTTTATCGCAAACATTACGGAAATCCGTGTCAGACAGGACTTACGAATTTCCTTTCCGGTTAAACGAATAACACATTTCAGTACTGAGCAAAAATCTGCAGAAACATGCCTAGTTTTTCATCAACGGCGGAGGACATAGGTTCTCTGTCAAATGATTGATAAAACATTTCTATAGTCAAGCCAGTTTCCATGCCAGCTTAATTAATCGTTGTTGCTTTTGAGGTTAAAGCTTTGATTTCCAAAGGAAAATTTCCAAGTTTCATTGAGGATAAAAGTTTGAATACATTTTACACACTGAGATTAAAATAAATTGCAACTCCAAAATAATGCTCCCCCTGAGAGAGTAGCCCAAAAAGTGGGCGACTAATAATCAAATCAAGGTTAATGTAGTCGGTCACAGGAATACCACCAGCACGTAATCTACTCATCACTTGTTACATCAAGCGTGTCGGCGAGATAGGAGGCGTTGTTGCTGAGAACCTCGCGCTCATCGAATGGTGAAGTGAGAGCAAGAGCTCGATCCGCGCCATTCTCTGCAGCAACTTGTTTCACCGTAGCAACTAATGGCATCACCTGGAAAACAAAATCGGTTCGATAAATAAGAACAAAACCAACCAGCATGAAATTAGAAGGATTTTAGTCAGCCAACCTTTTTCATGTATTTCTTCAGCTCCGGTCGATTTTTAAGTTCAGCAGCAATCAATTTGTTTTCAGGAAAGGTTCTGTTGTTCTTCTCGTACAAGCATCTGAATAACGAAATTAGCAAAAAAGTTGAACGATGAAGTTCAAACAAAAACTGTACTGTTTATAAGCGTTTGGTGGTACAGAACTTGAAGATGGCGTGAAGTAGGAGATTCATCCCAAAGCTTTTCGTCTGACACTCTTCAAGGGACATCGTCAGAAT
>JGI24158J21664_10013167_pt1 | contig 10926 bp, 3 predicted proteins | sample Ectturendosymbi3_FD_21664 | JGI IMG/M metagenome (IMG submission 21664)
TATAGTATTTTTAACAGCCTGGTCCAAATCATTTTATGTGAACAAAATAGAATCACTTGAATTCAAAAAGGACTTTACAACGAAAAGCTTTGAATGGCAAACTTGAAATAACCAGAATTAGAGTATTCAAACGTATGTATCACTTCCCACTCATTTCCATCGACGCTCCGAAGAACCTGAAATCAAACGAATAATGCTCAGCACACAAACTGTGCCTTTTAAAGTTTGCTGCGGTTTAACGGTCCAAGTTCAAGCAATACTGCTTTTACTTTTGTGTACCATTGAATCTCATAAGTTAATTAAGGAATTGGATACTGCAAATTTTTTATTAAAAACATTAGTTTTAACGTACAAATGAATAAGTATGTTAAATTAATTTAAAATTTATCATGACAAATCAAAATATCGAATTAAAAGAAAATTTACTGAATTAGAAGTAACGCCTCACCGAACACAGTTTTTAAAAAATCTAAGCTCTAATCCGTAACCTACAATATCGTTTTAGTCTTAAACGAGTGATTGCGTGCATGTACTCAGCGGGTAATATCACAGAATTTTCTCGTGTCAACATAATAATTTTGACGAGTCTTTGATAAGACCTAGTTTTCGAGTTGTTGTTAGGTCAAAAAACACATCACGCCAACCTTTAGTTCAACCAGTTCTGCAACTGGTTTATGTTTCTTTATTTTTGTGTAGTGAAGGTATTTCTATGACTTCTGCATTACTTCAATAGTGATACGATTACCGATGCCCTTCTTTAAAAGGTATGTATCTGAAGAAATTAGTAATGCCCCGATACCGAAGGTTCTGCACACTGCTTGGTCACTGCTTTTCTGACAGCTGTACTGCAAAGTATTAAGGCGGGACTCATCCGCTCTGCTAAATGCAGCTATGTACAACCCAAATGGCTTACTGAGCCAAAAGGTATGTCACTATCTTAACCAGGGCCGCACAATTAATGACATATTAATGAGGGCCGCACATTGAAAGGCTTAGAATCTTAGATAATGTACTGAAAGCGTTCGATTCCTAACTGCAATGGCAACAAACGTGATAAAGTGGCACTGAGGACCCCTGCATCAAAAATGTCAAATTCAACATTATCAAAATAAGGGCAGGTTGTCAGTATGTAGGATACTTTTGCTACAGCGAAAACCTAAACTGGGCAGCACACAACCTTTGACTGGGCTGCGGGTTGGACATAGCTGGCTAAATATAAGTACAGCCGAATTCTCTGCATAGTTATTCCAACAAAAAAACAGACGCTACTGGTGCTCCTTGGCACATTTCGAGCGGTAAATAAAATCTTGTACTGGGATGCCTACTACACTGTATTCAGCTAAAAATACTTTACCTGCGCAGCTATCAGGCAACCAATTTGATTTATCAACACCTCTCCTTGTGAATAAATACGTTAAATCAGAACAAGATGATTTCTTTGCAGAACAAATAGTAACTAAACCTTGTATGTGGTGTCACGCTTCGGACAAGCTTACCTCAGCTTTTACCGGAGATGTTCGGCTGGTAATAAAGCAAGTTGGCAAGCTGACTTGGACGTCTTTGGAAAAGACCCAACTGTGAGGCTCGCAAGTCAGTACAGGGGTTACGATTTCCTGAAAGTACAAAAACAATTAATAACATTATAACTCGAGTTTTCATGGTCTCCTAAAAAGCTTGTTTCACAGAATTTTAGCAAAAGTCTTTTCAATTTTTGACGCCCAAACATTTTTAAACCGTAACAGTAAAATGACCTACATGCTGGAGATAAGTTGACTTTACGCGGTCCACATTCAAACACTATATTGCTTTCATTACGCTGGCAACTTCTCAACATGTAAGCAACAAATTACTTACAAGCAAAACTGCAAAGTATCATATCAGAAGCAAAAGTATCATAAGCAAAAATAATGTATAACACAGGAAAACAGACTTAACTTCACTGATAGATAACGACGTTGGTAGAGTTGAGTTTATTAGCACAAACATTAGGCAATTTCATGAAAATTAACGTTAACGCACTGGGACATCGAAAAAAAGGGTTAAACGAGTTTTCTCGTGAGGCATCTCTCATTAGTTTCATGAAATTCTACCATGGTTGATGGCCGAAATATTGGGCAGCGCCATTTATATTGTTTTATCAAATCTAGCGACGAAGGTCACAAGATTATTAACGTAGTCAAATAGACATGCACCTGTTCAGGAAAAGAATGCTTGCAATTCCAAAATGTTACACATAGTATTTTGCCAACGGTTTAGTTTAATCTGTTTGAAAAATTGAAAAATTCTACGGTCAGTGGAAACATTAGTTGCTCTCTATTTCCTTTCCACAGAGTTTCGGCAGAGGAATCTAAATGCCCAAGAACATTTGATAATGTGCTCGGTTTGAAACATAGGTGTAGGAGCATGCACATTTTTGGGGGTGGGAAAAATAGTTTGCACGAATTTTCCCAAACTCGCCCGAAAAAATTGTGTGGCAAACTTTTCCTAGAAACTTTCTGTAGTTTGAATACTCATTACCAACACTTACGAACTCTAAAAACACGAAGACCTTTTTCATGAGGTCATAAAAGCTTTTTCTTTTTGGGAGAAAAATAGTCACAGGAGTCAAAGTCAGACTTTTTTATTCACTTTATTCAGTCAAACTCATTGATCACACAAATAGGAAACAAAGTTGTCGAAACATCTGTGCCCGAATTTTCAGGGATTTTGCCCGAATTTCCGACAAATCAAAACTTTGGGGTGCGTTTGCAACCCCTGCACACCCGGCTCCTACACCACTGGTTTAAAACAATGGTTATCAATCTGTGTGCCGCGAGAGATTCCAGGTGCGAAATTGTTTTGAAATAATTGCAATTATTGGTGTTTTTCAATGTGGAAAATATCTAGAACAGGGGTTCCCAACCCGGGGTACACGTCCCAGGGGTACAGTTGCCTGGCAAAAGAGGTGCATTTAAGGTTAACAATTTAAGGGAAAATACAGTTATACATTATTTATTTCCAAATATTTGTACATATATCAGTGAATATTATTTTCAAACATCATTATCCTAGTTCTAAAAACCTAAAAGCTTTATTGAAAATTCAGTGGATTATTATTTTTCTAAGCCTTTTTGTCATAAGAAATTTTAGGGGCACATGCTCATCTGTCAAAATGCTGAAGCGGTACGTGGTCAGAGACAGGTTGGTGACCCCTGATCTAGAACAAACGCAACTATCCCACCACTGCAATTGAAACATAAACTATAGTAGTCGCACTTACCTGCTTGGTTTGTGTGATCTGACTATGCTTCGCCATTTCTATGTCACAACGCATTTTAAGTGCTTCATAGAAATCCATTACGTTGGTTTGTACCCTCAGCAGTCGAGAGAAAGAGAAGGAAAGAGGGTGACACTAGTGGCGTAGCCAGCCCAAACTTTTGGGGAGACCACTTCTTTTGACTGTAGGCGAGCAACAGTATTTTGTTTGGGACACCGCCTCTCAAAGCACAAAATTACAAAAGATGCTAGAAATTTGGGAGGACATGGCTCCCTTGGTTGCGCCTGTGAGTGACACAAAAATTTATTAGTCTGATCAATATGATTAGACTCGCAGACTTGATTAGTTATTAAAAATTTTCATTTAAATCAGGATGTTACATCGCAAATTCCTGCGTTACTTATAGAAGGTGTTGCTATGATTGGGCAATCCCGCATGCTACGCTTGCGATGATTGCCTTACGTTACTTTGCTTTAACGGTTTCATTAAGTAGTCTCGACTCGATTTGATTTTATTGCCAGTTTTAGCGTGGTGTTAACCATTTGCACGCGGTTCTGTAACTATTTAAAACCGCACCAGACCGTATCATTTATCCTGTCGTCTGTCGGCCGTTATTCCGACTTGTATTTAACCGGGAGTTCGACAGTTACTGGTGAGTTTTGAATGTTACCCATGTTAAATCTCAAACACGGTGCGAGAGCACAATGTAGACGTTACCCAGGGCTAAGGTAAATACACTAAAATAGTGAAAAAAAGCTAACCGTGGGAAAAAGATGCTGATAAGTATGGTATGCCAAAACTAAAAGATACAGCTAATGCTGTCAAAAAACATGCAAGCAAGGGTGCATAAACATTACGAAGATTGCAGGAGTATGTTTTATAAATTCCTTCTGGACCTTACAATCACCGACCGCCTTTCTGCATTATTTGCAACGCACCCTTGTCTACTGAGCCACTTGTTCCAAGCAAACTCAGCAAACACCGAAAAACAATCAACGCTAAATCTGTGGTTCTATCTTATTTGTTCAGAAAAATAGGCACAGCCATTACACTGAAAATATGTGCAAAATGAAGTTTCTAAAGCAACTTCTTCAGCTTTTATTATGTACGCCGTGTAAGAAATGTATTTTCTTAATCTATTTTCTTAAATAATTTTCTTTCAACTCAATTTTTTCTTGGATAAGAATTATTTTCTTAAACTTTTTTCAACGCGTCGCAAAATCAAAACAGTTGAGAACCACCAACACCACTGAAGGACAAACTTTTCCAGAGCTTTAAACAGCCTGCTGCTCAAAACTTTGCCAAGTGTTACTACGTACTGTTTCATCGCTCCTGTTGTAGTTGTAACTCAAAGTAACGGTAACTTCTTCTTGCAAAGCACTTTCGGGTATAGAAACTGTACATCTCCTAAAATGAAGTTCTTTCCCACGTTGATCCACCACAAACGACTTCGCATCCACAAAATCTGCAAAACTTTCGTTTATGTGCAATATAGTTTGAGACATAGGCTTAAAAATCATTAATTCCAAGTCATCTGTTTGCAATATGCATTCAGACAAAATCAGCAGCTTTAAGTATTAAAAAATTTTTAAATCAGAAGAGAACTGGCACGAATATTCGGAATTGACGTTTTGTTGTCATAACGCACACTTTTTGATCAAGTGCTGGGAGTTTGTAGAGCCTTTGCGGCTTGGTGGAACTCACGTGCAAGTAGTATAACGGTCACGGAAAGAATTTGTTAGATTTTCATAAGGACAATGCTTTTACAATTAATTACGGTTCTATCTGTCATGGTTTTGTTCCTATAGATTTATTCCTACTTCCTTTTTTTGTCAGGTTAGATGGTGCAGTATGAGAGACAAAGATCAAATGTATGACCCAGTCATGTGTGGCGGCAGGTAGATGGCGCCACATGTAAATAAATGTCACCGCTAGACGGTGCCCATAAGTTACTAGTCACTGTGATAATCACCACAAGCAAATTATCGTAGTTCACTTATCCCTATATAAAGATAGTGCAACCTAGAAGTAGCAGAGTGAACTCGTCGAGGGAGCTCTATTGCTGCTGGCTGCTTTCCTGTTTAGTTAATGCCCCGAATTGCCATCTCTTGCTTGTGCTTGCCTCGGAAGTTCAAGGCGATGCAGTCAACTGCAACAAATGTATCAAAGGAGAGTGCAGGTGACTTTCATTTAGATTTTAATGTGGTTTTCATTGGTAATAGTGCTTTATACGTTTGGCACACTGGTATCACTGAAAATAATTTTTCAAAAGTATGAGCCAAAAATGTCCACAAATATTTTATTAATTTATTAAATGCATGTAAGATCTTTCTTTGGTTGGACCCAAACTTGGACACGTTTTTTCAGATGGCAAGTAAGAATAGTTTTTGATGCATAGAAATATGCCTTTGTTTTTTTATCGCTTGTTTCGCGTCTTTTCAAAGTTCTGTTTCTTTTGTTGTTTAAAATCTTGTTGATATGTATCATCTCATGGTTTACCGTCTGGAATAACCATTTTCTTTGTTTAGCAAGACATAAAATATAAATCTAAAAAATAGGAAGCTGAAAATGGAATATGGAGGGTTGTGGTTGAAAGGACCAAAACCATCGTTCACCGTGTCCCGTTAAGAAGTGTTGTAGCGTAATACACAGACTCTCCTTTTCTAGTGTAGTAACTGCCACATGAACAACATTGAATCAACTGTCGCTTGCATTAGACGCAGTGTAAAGCCTGTCCTACACAAATGTGCCCATAACAACGCCTTCCTGTGGTACTCTACGATATCGCAAACACTGTTGTTTAAAAGTCGCGACCGATCTGTCCAGCGGTATAATTTGGGACAGCCACTATCATGAAATGTAAACAGGTCAAGACGTTCAAGTAATCTTGAGGCGGTATTCACGAGCGACGGAAGGCGGAACAAGGAGAGTCATACACGGATCGGTAAAGAAAATGCCTTTCTCCGTGAGCTTTATCGCTCTGTGGTCACAAAACGGGAACTTTTAAAAAGCGAAAAGCTTTCAGTTTTTAGATCGGTCTTTGTTCCTATCCTTACCAATGGTCATGATTATTGGAATATGACTGAGAGAGTGCTATCTCAAGTACAAGCGGCAAGGATTTTTGCAAAGGCTTCACGGCGTGACGCTTCGCGACAAAGTGCGGAGCTGCGAAATTTGTAACCTTTCATAATCCGACTCGGAATCAAACTACCACCAGCACGGAATTGAACGACGTACTCTACTAAGCTGCATACAAATCATAAGCGTTTTTCGACGAAATTCTATAACTTGAGCCATCTCTTTGCAAAAAAAATAAAGACGACGCAAATATAGTCAGTGCAGTGTTTTTGATAAACCTTTCCACCTATTGCTACGGCAGCAAATGATTTATTCATTTTCCAAATTAACTTTCACGCTTTTTAGCCTTTTTCATGTTGTTCCGTCCGCTTTGGAAATATACGAAAATTAGGTGTAAACTCGGTTGATTGAGTTCTCTAAACAAAACAATCATTTAATTCCGATTGTGGATCAGTCTGAATTGCAGCTACATTCGATCGACGAAATACACACTCCAGCATGAAGCAAATAATGAATTTTCAGTTATGCTGTTCCTTATCAAAAGCACATTGCTTTGTGTGTTTTCATTGTTCGTGGTTTTCAAAGTCATTGAAGCAATAAATAAGATAAACCAAGTGATTCCTTTGAAGTTGTAAACTAGCTATCGAATTACCAACCACTTTTATCAAGATTCTTCATTGATCTTGTCTTCTCAATCTTTCCGCGGTGAGTGTGGCTCATCTTGTCTAAGGTAAAAAACATATTTTAAGTCAGTTAGTCCTGGAATGACATCATAATAAATAGATGAACCACAGGTGATAACAAGTAAGTCATTTCTAACAGGAAGGTGAAACCAAGACGCTTGAGCCAAAAGCTTCAATTGTTGATTTCTTTGCAAAAAGATAGAATAAGAAGTTAAAAAAACAGTGAGTTGAAAAATGATATTTGCTATGCGAAAATATAAGGATCAAGCTTATAATCATCAGCGAACTTTTCCTTTTCTGTACTCAGCAAGGGTAAATCATGTTTAGTCATCTGCTTCAGATTGTTTTCATCTGAGGTAGCTCAGCATAACTACTGACACTTTAAAAAGAGCGTTTTTCTAAAACATTCTTTCACTTTTGGTGAACTTTCATTTAAGGAGGTTAGTGTCATTGCATGGCACAAGCACATAGAATATAGCAGTGGCGAAGCAAAGTGTTATAAAGTTAACCCCTAAAATCGCGCATGAGTTTTGCGACCGCAAGGTATGAGTCACTTAAAAACAATGTTTTAGATACAAGCTGCAGGTCAGACTGTAATAGTTTTATGCTTTAAGTACAATTAGATGATTGCTTGGGATTTATTTGCTGCAACAGCACTTTATCAAAAGTTATTCAACGCTTATGATGTTGGAGTAACGCTTTTTAAATCTTCAGGTATTTTGCGAGATTTGTTAGAAGAAATTGAATGTAGCTGAAAGTAGGACGAAAGCATGCAGTCAGTTCGCAAGGTATCGTTAATGACAAGGTCAATGAGGCGGGTGTGAGCACTGCGGCACCAAGCAGGAGCGCATGTGCTGTTGAATGGACCAGGGTTTGGTGGCTGTTCGCAACGCTGCTTCCCCAGGGGCCCAGCCCGAGCCAGCAAGCCGGCTCAAGAGTGCAACGCGTGATGTCAGGTTTTTGCGATGTGTTTGATCAAACTCTTCACCTGTGTGGAGACTAGTTACTTGAATATGGACACTATTGGGAATTTTTAACCAAGACAAGCTAACTTTCGTCAAAAACAAAAGGAAGCACGCACCACAATAAAAACAGCACAATCACAGCAAGCTTATAAAACGACTGCAATCACGGTAATGCTATAGTTGAATTGCGTCTTTCTATAGTTGAAAACGTTTCAACTTATCAAAATTTCTCGAACCAAGCCAACTGTTAGTTCAAAACCTAAAAACTTTCATTTTTAGGAATGTTCTAATTAGATCAAGCCTTTTGATTTTATAAGTTCTTTTGTTTTGGATTATATTTTTTATAGTTTTATATTTCTATATATATTCTAATAACAACTTACTGTGGTCTCTCAATAAAGATAAAATGTCTCTGCTAGAATTAGTAAATTCCGATTCATCTAACATCTCCACACACTGATGGAACTTCGACTTCCATTGCGGTTCCTGATTTTCGAAGTCAACTGCTGTTGCAAAAGCTTCAAAAGCTTGTTGCAAATATCCAGTCGATTGTTCATAGTTTGAAACCAGTTTGTTTGTGGCACCCAGCCAGTAAAGAACAGTTCCATAGATCTCCTGTTTCTTGAAATCACGGGAAAATTTCTCTTCTACAAACAGCAAAACGTCCTCCAATGTCGAAATTGCATCGCTCGTCTGACTAAGGTAAAGCTTTGCCCGAGCTATTTCAACAAGAACCTCAGCTTCTTTCAAAAATTTGGCTTCGTTGGAGAAGGAACCAAACGACCCGATTTCACATACAATTCTACGCATGGCGTTTATGACACTTCTCAACAAATCCTCGTTTCCAGCTTGTTTCGTGGCTGCGCAGTCGCACACTGCGCACAAACCAGCAACACAATTCGTGATTCCATTCCAGCCTTTGTCACCTTCTAATGCTTTGTACAGCAATGCTGCTTCTTGGTAAATTGAGACTGCTTCTAGACGGCGTCCATCGCCGCACAGTTCTTCAGCAAAGAGCGTCAACGTATAAGCATCTGTGTTTTCCCCTGATGCAGATGTGGCAAAGATTTCTTGCTGCTTTGTCTTGCCATACACGCCGTTTGGTAGCAAGGAGGCATACTGGTTTAATAAGCTTTTTGATGAACCAGATGTTGGCTGCACAAGATCTAAATTGAACGATAAACATCATTTGTGAAGATCTACTCATGCTTTAGTATAAAACATTTCAAGTAAGTGTTGCAAACACTGTAGGCATAACGTTCGGTAGGATCGTTGTGAACTTTAAGTTAACAAAGCTTAAGTGTGACTGCAGAGCGCTTCCATTTTGCAAGCGTTTTATTTTATAGCTAAGCAGCTACAAGCCCTGCTGTTTGTTTATATCTACCTCCAATGATTTTACGGGAACTGTGATATTTTCTACAGCTTTCACAATTTCTTGATAAATATGGTGCTTGCAGTTTATACCTGCAATGAAAACTCTTATTCAAGATAATGTTTTCTGTTGTATNTTACTAACCTGCCATCTCCATCTGGTAGTTTGTAGCAAACGTGAACTCNACCTGCTGTCCAAATGAGTAACTGTTTCCGAACTGCTAAGGAAGCCTTAGCTCAGTTAAATGCAGAAAACTCACATGCAAGTCAAACCTGCATAAAAGAAACAATGAAATAACTGCAGTTTCCATCACTAAAGGTAAGGTGCACAGTAAAACTGTCCTCCTCTATGATTAAATGATTATGATTGGAATTTTCGTCAGCTGTACTTCTTGGCACGGGTAAACTGCTACTTAATAATGCCCGTTTCGTTACAGTGATTATCACCGGTCAGGTTTGAGAATGCACGCTTGCACTTAGACTCAGCCTGTAACCAAAAGCGTAAGCTAATTTTGGATGGAGTGGTTTAATGATCACAAGTGTAATAATAACCTTGTAGGAGTTCAATTCGAAAGTAGAAAGGCAATTTATATTTTTTACAGATAGTGTTAGGTGCCAACAAGAATAAGTTNCCTAAAGGGAATCGAAAAGATTCCGGAAAACAGAANTGTGTTCCAGAACGCAATTTAGCTTGAGCAGCGCCAAGGAAATCCAGGGAGAGAGAGATGGTAGAGCCAGTNGACTACTGCAAGTGTCAAGGCTAAGTTCAAAAACGTTTAAAATATGCAGATTAAATTCAATCCTGCACTGCTCCGAACTAAAAATTTACTAAAAATGTGGCAGAGTATTAATGAATTGATTGATCAAAGGACTCGAAAGGGTTTAGAAGTGTTCTGCTAAGTTTAGGCAATGTGGTGCACTTGGATAATGATGAAAAGTTTGTACGCCTGTTGCTACACACAGAAGGTGTTTGTCAAACGGTGTCATAGATGCAGTATCAAAGCTGTCACAGTCCACAGATATTTTCACGAAGTTCAATGAAGTTAATTTGCAATTGCAGGGGAATGGTGTTAACCTCATTAAAGGCAAATCAGCAACCTTCACCTTCTTGTCCAAGTTTAATGCTGTTCAGACGAAATCGCGCCCTTCATGAACTCTAACAGTTTCCAAATCATTAACTCTTAACAGTCTCCAACTGTTAAATGAGTTAATTTACTAAATTAAGTTTTATAGTGAAATGCATCTTTGCGCTCATTCTTGTTTTAATCATTTTGAAACATCCCAAATATACAATACGAAAACATTGTGTTGATATGTGTGCTAGGGATGATAGGGGCGATAGAAATTTGTTTGTCAGAAAAGGGGGCGCTAGCCAAAAAAAGATTGGGAAACACTAATGTAAAATAACCTATTCCTACGATTTTCACTAAATTGCGATACTGATGACTACGGCAAGTTTTTGCAACTTTTTTTTAGAGCTTCCAACAACTTCCTAAATACTCAAAATATATGTAGTTCAATGTTTCGAGCTGTTTCCAGGAATTTTATACTGCAACTTTTTGCAACTTTTTCG
>JGI24158J21664_10013169_pt1 | contig 10926 bp, 12 predicted proteins | sample Ectturendosymbi3_FD_21664 | JGI IMG/M metagenome (IMG submission 21664)
GGACTGAAGATGCCGTATGGCGAAATCGATTTCCATTAAATACCATCAATGCGTGCTGATTTTTGTTACTGGTGCAGTGTGCACAGACAGTGCTTAAATTCTTCATTTTTGGTTCTTTTCTGCTTTCATAGTAACGCTCCACTGCATTTGCATTCTCAAGCATTTTCATTTGCAAAACCAAACTAACCATTTGAAATTGAAAACGGCTGCCCGTGAGATATAATAATGCTCCCTCAAAGTGAATGCTTTGATTTCTGGTTTAAACTCTTAGCTATTTCATTATGACTTGTTTGAATAAGAGCTGAAGATGTCTCTCAGTAACTGAAATACTCGTATACCCTGGTAACATTCAGTGTGTGTTCACTCACGCGCAATCTGTTGCGTCCGTTAGTTGCCATTTGCATTGTTAAATTTGAAGTTCTACACAGTTCATTGTTTTAACGTTTTTTTCCGAAGCGTGTTTATTTTTCGGTCCAGGAAGATGGTAACCCTGTGTATAGTATAATATGCACAATTTCATGTTCAAAGGGTAAATTTTTAATAATCCTAGATTAGCATTGAACAAGAATTCCAGGCTACTGCGGAAACTCCAGTGTTATTGATGTATATTTCAGTGTTTTTTTTTGTTTGCCGCTTTGTTGTTGTAGCACTTGAGCCTGCAGTCAAAGTAATGTTCTCAGAATAGGCGTAATCTGTAGCCACATACGCAAAAGTAAGTTGCAGAGAAGTGACGTAGTTTCATAATGCAAACAAAAGGAGTCACTGTTTATTCTCTGTGAATCATAAAAAAGCAAATGCAGTATCGCAGAGCGTCACATATTGACGCAAAACTAGCTGCTGGGTTGTTGTGTCTGTACGAGAAACGTTGTTAAGGAATTTACGAATTTCACAGCTGTGCACTTTGTCGCGAAGTGTCAGGCCCTGAACTCTTCGCAAAAATTCGATCTCTGCCTCTTGTACGTGGGATACCAGTGTTTTAGCCATTGCCCAAGATTCATGAGTATAAGCGAGGATCGGAACAAAAAACGATTAAAAATTGACAGTTTTGTGGTGTTTGAAAACTTCCGATTTGTCACCACATATCGATAAAGCTCACTCAGAACTGTGTTTGCTTTATCAAACGAACTGTGCGAGTTATGCAGAAAAATATGCAGTTGTGATATGACTTATGAAATTGCTTTTCACGTCAATATCATCAAGTATACTGTACGTGATTTAAAAAAAACCTGTTCATCTCATAAATCTATTAAAAGCACATAAGAAACACTTTCGGAGCGCATCATATTGGGCGAGAGTTTTGAAGTGACCATGAAATGTATTGCATAAATCCTGAAACAAGCTACCCAAATTGGGTTGTGGATGCAATAACAAAGTGCTTGGGAACAAATGTTAATCGTTACCACAAACCGACATAAATTCAAACAACTCACAAAGGTAGGTAGGTGATTTACAGCATATCCATACTGCTCATTTCATCGCTCTTTTGAAAAAACAGTCGACTTAACACGCCTTTCAACGACGTGTTTCTTTCCAATAGCTTGAATGTGTGAACTTAAAACGCGGCGCGCAGTCATTTTGGCTCAGCCTGATAGTAATAAAAGTCTTGGTCTGACCAACAAAATATTGATAAGGTTTCCGCAGCGACAATCGGGCTCAAACGAAAAGAACCTTCAGCAACCCACTGTACTATCTTCAACTCGATTGGCGGGAATGGAAAGGTCGAATCGACTGCTATGATAGGCTATAAAAATATTTGTTACCTGTTTATCGTTACCACCCAGTTGTTACTTATCTGCTGACGACAACTTTTCGTCACGATATGCTGTAGATATGCACATCGCTTATCGCTTAAACGAACAAAACCTAGTCACAGAATTTGTTCGTTATAACGCCAGTTCTTGTGATGCTTGTCGATATCACTTGTGTGATAAGCTTGAGGTTGTAATTTCCACGCTAAGTACAAGCAGATCATGAAATAAAACCTTTTGACCAGGGCCGTCGCCAGCGTGGGGGCCAGTGGTGCCCGGCCCCCCCAATTGAAATCGGTGTCCCTCATTTCACGTTTGGCCCACCGGTTGTTACATACATCCAACACTGTATTTAAAAAATGTGCCCCCCCCTTCTGGTTTTTGGCACCCCTGCTGGTAAATCCTGGCGACGGGCCTGCTTACGCCTAAACGGGTCAGAACCCAGAGAGGAAAACTCTTGAGTTTTTCACCTCGAAGTGATCGTTAATGAAATATTTCCCGATAACTTTTACAAGTTTACCTTTTACTAGTTCAAACATGTGTTTCGTCAGTTATCATTTGACACTAAACCAGCATTTACGTCACTATGCAAGCAATAAGCAGATATAAATACGTCACATACGTTGAATTCGTCACTATAGGCAAACAAACAATCTGGTCGATTGACTCCCGCAGTATTGCAATACCGATTGTTGATGCTCTAAAAGTCTTGACAACCTGAAATGTTTAGCAGATCTGAAATATATTTACTGATTTTGATAGAAAATTTTGTTACAAATTTAGGCAGATGCATTAAGCTGAAATTTCGCTGTTGTTTAATTCATAGCGGTCTTCATGCAACTTGCAGGGTAAGATGTTCAGCGTGTTGTTTTGCCAAGTGCTTTTGCCATTTCGCTCAAGCTCCAACATATTTTACAGGCATCATCAACAGACAAGATGCAGAAATGTTACTGGATAAAACGGACCCAGGAAGCTTTATCATACGCGTTAGCGACAAACTATGGGGTTATGCGCTCAGTTACAAGTACGTAATCTATACAAATGCCTAATTTTTCTGCCACTTCAACCTGATCAGCCATGGCAGGCCAAGATTTCTACGAAGTCAGTTACTATAGCGGCGTCTGTCTGCAAGTGCTTGGAACAAGGATTGAATTAATCTTCTAGCGAAAAACATTAGCCAACACATTTAGCAGTTTATCCTCTTCTCAAAAAAGTCGGAACAGACCAAGAGCAGTTGGCATTTCGCAACATCGTAAAAGTGGCAGTAGCCCTATTTGCATTTTTTACACGAAATTGTAAGGAAGACAGTTGTGACACGAAATGCAAGACAGTTCGATGCAGTTTTCTTTCTAGTTTTTGCATGTGCAGTCATCGTGAGACAATGTGTTGTTGCATGCTTTAGTAGCAATAATTGTTGAGCAGGCATGCAAGACTACAACTTAAAAAGTCGTTTTGTTATTTTCCTGTCGCTGTATTTGACCAAGATAACCCATCACATGAAGAGGTGCTTAATTGCTTTACTTGGCAACTTATTGATTGCGGCCAAGCCTAAAATTTTGTGTGCCTTCGTCAAACGCAGTGCTAACTTAAACTCGTTTTATGAGATGGTTACCGCATGGCTGGGCAGATTGAAGTGGCACAGCAGTAAGGGCAGGCTGCGATGCCACGCAATTACTCAGGCAAGGCGAAATTTTAAAGCATGAAAGCCCTGCTTACATGCACTGTTGCTCTCGGTTGCACATTTTCGAGAAGAAAACTTAGGTTTCGCTGAAGCTAAACTCATGGTTAGATTGCAGTTTTAATCACAAAGTATTTAAAAGCGTCATGGATATTTAAAAGCACAACATTACGACGTTTTTCTTTCATGCAGGGACACAGATCGAGTCAAACATTTCCTCATTGATGCATCAAAACCGCAGAGTTTCCATTTCTTTGGAATCGACCAAATCCATCACGAAACTCTGACGGACTTAGTGGTATACCATCAGGTAGGAAGTTGTTTTGTTAACGTCGCAAAACGATCGACCGGTAAGCGACAAAATGGTTTTCGTATGACAAGAAACTGCCTGGATGGTTTATAACTACGTATTCGGCGCCCAATTGTTTCTTTTTCTTGCAGACAGAACCGATTTCGTACAATGGGGAGATTTTAAAGAAACCCATCGGCCAACGAACTCCTAACAGTCCCGATTTCGCCGATCTTAACATTAACATGGACTCGGACACGAGTTTTTGACGCAATCATTATAATGAATGGCCCTCTGGCGCCAAGCTGCTTCCAGATGACAACGCACTCAACAACGAATCTAGTTGCGAGCAATTCTTTAATGAAATTGTTTTGTTTTTGGTGGTACCTTAGCCAGCAAGATAACACGAAAGTTTTTTACAGGAATACCAATGTTCTAGAAATCGAAAACCTTGTTTTAAAAATATTTTGAAACGACAGTGCTTTCAAAACATGACCGTACATTATAAGCATTCTCAGGCTTAATAAGCCCCCTCGGTTTAAATTTTGAGTAGTTAACACAGGTTGACTACCTTTTCTAAAACCAACCGATAACTCTTGCTTGATGCAAACAGATCAGTTAGTAAATGCTGCTATGGAGCTCTTCCATGACCACACTGTATCCCCCAGGGGCGTGCAGAGGTCTGGGGCAACTGCTTGATTGTATGCCCCCCAAGTTCCCGTCTATAGCATGTTTCTTAAAGGTGTTTTAGGGACCCGATTCGGGTCCCTACAATTGAAAATTGGATCCCTGGAATCAGATAAAATTATCAAGGGAAATATCTATGAAATTTAGTCGGAAATTTTTCGGGTCACTACAGGTTCATACCGGATACCTAACATTTTCCTTAAAAAAACTGCTGTAGGATTGAGGAAGGTGATAACTAGAAGCATTTGAAATATAAAAAAACTAGTGTTTCCAAAAATACAAGTTCCGAAAAATTTAATCCACGCAGATGCAGCATATATTAGTAGCCTTAGGATACGAAGAAGCATCTAGACCAGTTACAGCATTTAATTATTGTGATTTCACTCTTTGGATGCCCAGGGCTGTCGGCCCCCCTATGCACGCCCCTGGTGTCCTCACTCACATAGACATTTGGGTGAAAATGAAATCCTACAAAGTGGGCGGGATGTCATGATCAGTGTATTACCAGTTTGTACAAAGTTTGTGTCAATACTTCACGCGACATCGTGCACTTGCAAAAATATATTGCGCAACTTGTACGGTCTTGTGAGAATGGCAGGCCAGCCAAAAAGGGTAGATCGATACATAAGACATATTTTGAAACGTAGAGGTTACAAAATTAATTTCATCAGTTTGTTCCCTCACACTGCGTTGGAATGTAAGAGGTGTGTGAGCTTTGCGGATAAGATTTTTCGCCCTAAATTTTTCGCTTTTTGTTCATAAATTTACTCCGAACGCCTGAAAGGTATTCCTCACAAGTCGCCACATTTGCCCAACTTTGTGTTTCAGCTGCAGGAGAGTCTTGTGAGGCTGAAAAAGGACGGAAAAATGTGACTACCTTCAAATCAACTTTTGCCTTCAACAATCGTTAAATGTTTTTCAAGCACGATGTGCTCAAGAAGTTTGGGGAGTTACGTCCTCGCTGAACGCGGTCATGCGACGAACTCTCAGACACACTTCAGGCGCAAAATGGAAAACAGTCTTTATTTTTAAAAGAAACAACATTTTGCTACACACCAGTGCACAGTGCTGCAACACGAGAAACAAACTGCATTAAACAAGAAATGAGTCAATAATACCACATCGAAAACAAGGAAGAATTGCTAACCACCGATACAGCGAATGTGTAGGTTAGCTTTAAAAATTCACATTCTTATCCTATACAAAAATAGGAACATCGTTATAGGAAATACGTACTTAGCTCAACAAACAGGCACCATTAGTATTTTGTGACAACTCGATCACATTCAGTTTCTGGGCTTCCTCATGCAGTCGCTTAACGCCCTTGACATTTCAAAGGATTTCAAAGGATCATACACATGAGGAATCCAAAAAACTGAATGTGATCGAGTTGACCTTAATTCGAAGCTATTCACAAAATCTCTTGACCTACTCCGACAGCACTGGAACTCCGCTCAGCATTGCCTGAGAAGAACCAGAAGGAACTATTCCTGCAATGACTACAGTTAAAGGAATTTAAAAAACACGAAGTAAGCTTTAAAATTGCAAGTTGAGTACAATTACTTGAATGATGTTCTTTAACATTATATGCATCTTTAGGGAGCTTGTTGCCCATGCACAATAAATTGCCGTATGTTTGAACGTCCATTATGCAAAGAAGATCATTTTTCCTACTTTGTGTCGCTTCCAAAGATCAAGGAAATCAGAAAGTCGCCAAACAAACTAGTAATAATAGTCCAAAAACGAAACGAAGAAAGATTTCGTGTTTTGTACGGCTCACGACGTACATCCCAACTTTCGATTGTTGAGAAACTTTGATTACGTTCTAGAGTCCTAAACCAATGCTTGATGAAAGTGAACATACACACATTTCTACAACAGGCACGGGTCGTTGCTTTTGTCTGAAGTTGCCGCTTCACAGTCGAACACCAACAACGATGCATTCATATGACGTAAGCATTCCCGTTGAGCGCGACATTCAAAGCTGGTTGACCTGCAGTGCTCTGCGGATTGCTTGTGAGGTTTGCGCCGAAACGTCAGAAAGATTCGGATCCTTAAGTTCTTTTGGCTTACACACGAACTCGCTGTGCTGATCTCTCAAACCGTGATGGCCTCTCGGATGGAGCAGCGAAATGGTTCTCTGCACAAAAACAAACGCTCTTGTAACCAACTAAAACGCAAACCATTACAAGCGGCAAATCGTACACTGACCCAATCAACACCGCGCGTTAGCATGAATGCTTTGAACTGCCAAACAGAGGCTGAACACGACAAAGGCAGGGTCATTATCTGCTTTGTTCGACGACGGGGAGGGTCGATCGCGATACATTCGACATCATATCGACTGTCAAGAGATCGTGGTCGTGGTTTAACGCTGTGGCGTACGCAGAAAATTTTCATGGGGGGTTCATTCAGTAGCATGTGGTGGCCATTTCTATTTGGTGTGCGCTGTTTGTGACGTCACAATTTGACGTCATATTCATGTTTCCAAACCAACGTTTTTGCGAAGTTTGTCGACATAATATGTATATTCTTCTACACGCACTCCCGCATTTTATGTGTCATTGCACTGAATATAAACTATCAGCGCTCCAAGTTAGGATATCGGAGGAAAATTCACTCAACGCTACGACACAGCAGTTCATAATTGCAAAAATATCAGGGTGAGCGTTAAAACAGGGGAGTAAAACACACTCATCACTACGTCAGTGCAATTTACAACTGCAAAATGAGGCTGCGCTAATGTCTTGTCGAATACGAGCAGTCGATCATAGAAGGCGCGCGGCTGGAGTGGCTGACGTATATCCCGGTTTGCACGATCGAATCTTGCTAAACTACACAAGAATTGAGAACGCGCATAAAGTACGCAAGAAAACTTTCGTTATTTTGGTATGTGTGGAAGTCCAGCAAACTTTTACAGTAGTTTACCTTTTTCGCTGCTGAGACATTATCAAATGCCTGAATGCTTCTATGTTAATAACTGCAGTTTTTGAACTCGTGCAACAGTTCTATCATGCTACAGAATTTGGTAATGTAGCCAATGCGGTCAGCGCATGCACTGATCAGCCATAACAGACAAAATAAAGACAATTGTTTCGGACAAACATAAAGTGAACTATCGCGGAACACAATCTTAAACATGCGTAGTGGACGAAAGGTCTGCAAAAAGTGGTGAGATGGTTTCTGGATGCAGACGATAACGCAGATTTCCACCAAAACCTAATTATTACGTTAAACCACGACCACGATCTCTGAAGGACATTGGAAAACAACGGAAACACCATGCAAATGCATATAGCGTTCAGTTTTGAAGTTGCTTTCTTCTACGAATCCCATCTGTACTGCGATTGCCGCATACAAGTTGAAATGTGTGGCAGCGAAGGTTAGTTTCGAGGTAATCACATGCAACAAAGACTTCATATACAATCAAGTCTTGCCGGCTTTTTTGTAACAAAATCTTATTGTAACAATATGGTTTAGAAGCAACATAACGAAGTGTGTTGATTGAACGCTTCAAAAAGTGCTATAAAATGTTGCAATGTAAAGCTTTACATGCTTAAACTTCTTTATGTTTGGCGATTTGTGGTAGCAGCATCTTCAAAAAGTTTGCTGCTCTATTGTTACGTTTCAACCTTACTAATCCAACTAAAATGTACCACTTTGACGGGCTTTCTAGCTTTCGGAATACGTTGAAACGCTCGGCCTTTCTCGATCTTTAGTGGACCGCTACGCTCTGTTTTAACCGTGTGGCTTGCTACTGGGCACCTGCCATCACGCACGTGGTGTTTCCCCCGCGTCAGAAGTGCTTTTAACAAACCGTTGCTAAACCTAGGTTACCTTATCAGTAGTGGAGTTAACGAAGCTCTAGGAACGTCAGCCTTTTAAAATTTCAAATTTATTCCGCTCTTGCTCATTGTACCTGGCCACATTTCGTGTGTTATATTTTATACTTGTTTTCAAGTGTCAACATTTCGCTAGTATGGTGTGTCTTAAGGCGTTTTACAGGACTGAAGATGGGTTTAAAAAAGGGGAGCTAGTTTCCCTGTGAAATAAACCGCGATGGATTTACCTTCGCCATTTTTGTGGCTTGCACAGCTGTTGAAAAATAGATACGTGTAAGTTCTGATCATCGAAAAGGTATGAAAGCAAAACAAGCAGGTAACATTCCTCAAAAGCTTGCCATGAGGTTTGTAGCCTAACTGAAGTTTATTTTCTAAGCCTGATAACGAATTTGGTTTGATCAAGATACTTGCGGTGAGTGTAATGAATTCAACACACTTAGCAAAGCAAAGGGCTATTGTACGCCATCAGAAGTTATGGTAAAGCAGCTCAGGCTCTGGTTGTTTTATTGCTTCATGTTCGGACAGGAGCCCCGGGACAGTGTAAAAACAAAATCTCACACAGAACCCATTTCCTCCGATCAGAAATGTCGGGCGCTGGACAAGACGAAGCCTCGATGATTGTAGTTATGGTACAACTTGACCCTAGTTCGATCAACCGGCCGGGCAGGGAAAGTCCTGTAACCACTAAACTAAGCCTGCGGGCTGTTGTTGCCCGACAAGAACTTGCCTAGCTTTGGTTTGAACGTTTTTCACATAGACTACGTTGTGCATATCAAGGCTTGATGTTCAGACAAGAACTTGCGATTTCTGTTGACATACTGCTCAGTGCAACCACACAAGATGAAAACACCGACAAGGGGCGTCTTACCTTTTTCGTTGTGCAAAGGCAGGAATATGCTCTGATGAACTAGGACGGAAATAAGACGCTTTGCAAGAGAGGAATTACTTGAAGCGTCGAGATGTCGGACAATGAAGCCTGTAAATGATCGTTTAGTAGATATTTGCTTCTGCACATGTTTTGCCTGCCACAAAAATGTACGCTTTGCATCGGTGAGGAAGGCACAACCAATGCAATTTGCAAACATTAAATCTCTTTTCAGTGTAGTCGACGCAAACAGCCAACGAGCGACATCTACCGACTCTAGCTCGACAGTAAAGGAGACCTTGGCTGTATGAACTAATAACCGGATAGTGGCGGGATTTCGAAAATATTAGTACAGCGGAAATACGTCAGGTTTCGCTATACACGTTTGAAAGCATACAGTAGATAGGAAATTACAAGGACAGCACATAATGGTTTTCAAGGCACAAAAAGCAAAACTGAACGAATAATTATGGTAAAGAACGTAAACTTCTGTAAGTATCCTTTAACATCACAATTATCCGGGTGCGCAGTGTGTACCACCAAGCCAGAGTCGGTTGCCTTTAAACTGTCATTCGAAACGGTGAAGCCAGCGCAGTCTCCGGCAAGAACTTTAAGCATGCTGAAAAGTACCAGTTAATTAAAAACCAAAACAGGGGTAAACTCTAATATTTGCAAGAATATAGCGAGACGCCGAGCACGACTTCTAATGTACACATACCATAGCCTGGCACACGAAAAGTTTAAGTCAAAGTTGAAAATAAGTAGCTCACCTCCACACCGGAAGAACTGGTTATAAGCAGCAAGTTGGTTTGGCGAAAGAGAAAGATGGCGACGGCTAAAACGGGCAACAAGAGCAAATTGCCGTAACCAACGATGCGGTCCCATAGAAGCAGCAGCTGATCAGTTGACAAGTACCCGGAGAAAGCTCGAACCAACCACTTGAACGCAATCTTCAGTCTAGTAAAAAAAATCGACAGGTGCGTTCTTTGATAGCTTTGAGTGGATTTCTGATGCCCAACAGCCATAAGCATGCCGCTCACCTTGGTTTTTTTTCGCTGAAACATTTCGGTCAATTTCTTGCTGAGACATTTTGGTCACTGAAAAATTTCGGTCATTTGTCTCAAAGTTACACTTTGGCGTCCGGCCGAAATCGGAGATTTTTGAGAATAAAAACACCGAAACGCAGGTGGCTTTGCGCGGGAATTTCTCCGGTCCGGTAAGCGCTACCGACCCGGCCAAAAGACGCGGCAAGGCTTGTAGCTTGCACTGGAAAAAAAATTTTTTGGTTGGGGGGTGCGGATTTTTTGTGAGTGACGTCATAAGTGGAGGAGTTTCAGGCCACCTTGGTCCACCTCACCTGGCCCTGGGCTCAAACCGTTAGATGGTAGTATTTCGCTAAAGTTTTTATTGAAAATTAGGCTACAATCCGAGTCTTTTGATACTTTGGATGACCTGCTGGGGTTTCAGGTTCAAAAGTTATGATCTAATGCAGGGTTTTTTAAGGCGTTTTAGGGACCCGATTCGGGTCCCTAGAATCAGAGAAAATAATCATCGGGTCCCTAGAATCAGAGAAAATAATCATCGGGTCCCTAAAATCAGAGAAAATCGGGTCCCTAGAATCAGAGAAATCGGGTCCCTACAGATCCATCCCGGGTACCTAACATTTTCCTAAAAAAACCCTGATCTAAAGTAATAAAAATATTTGACTAATTAGATAATTAATTAATTTGTTTATTTTAGATCATAACTTTTGAACCAGACACGCTAGAAAGTCGATCAAAGGCTCAAAAGACTCGGACTCGAGCCTAGTTTCCAAT
>JGI24158J21664_10013171_pt1 | contig 10924 bp, 6 predicted proteins | sample Ectturendosymbi3_FD_21664 | JGI IMG/M metagenome (IMG submission 21664)
CACTGAAAGGTTGTGATTGGCACATTCGTGATTGTTTAATCCAAATAATCTACGAGAAAAATTGAAAAGTTTACTTTGGTTACTTGGAAGTTCATTCAGTAATCTTTCATAATAATTTTTCTTCGCGTACCAGATGAGGCGTCCCACAACTCCGCACAGATCCTTGTACATAGCCCGATGTATAACTAATCCGGTCTTTCTACTAAAAATCCGTAACCTTAAAGCCCTTGGTTGGCCGTCTAGCGTTTGTGGTTGAAACTACTAAAAAATCCGTAACCTTAAAGCCCTTGGTTGGCCGTCTTAGCGTTTGTGGTTAGGACGTTTTTGCCTTAAAACAAGAAACAAAGAAAATTAATTCCCTAGGGAATTGAATTAATAATTATGGAATTTTATCACAACTTTCCAACCACCAACGCTAGAAATTTCATCCAGGTTTCTAAAAATGAGGATGCAGATTTTTGCCTAGTTATATTTTAAAAATCAAATGAAAATTGCCCCTTGGGCTTGGATCCCAGGGTCAAGTCACCTGAGCCAAAATAGCCTAAACCTATACACCAACTTACTAGGTTACCCCTAAAAAAACTCAAAGCCAAAACTTACCAACTTTTTTGAATTGAATGTACATGTACATCTGGATCTAGTAAGGGTTTGAACAGCTCTCTCGCTCAATCGGCTGGCGAGATATGGTTGAAGGTATTGGGGCAAATCCTTGCGTCAAAATTTTGGCGCTTCCGGGACCTGAAAGGTTCGTTCCACAACTGTAGTCCGACATGCACCTCTAGGCATAGGTAATCCCAGTACTACTTTTATGATATAGGCTAGTAGTCAACACTGTGCTCGGAATATTCTGCTTAAGGTTCGCCCGTGCATTGACGTGAATAAAAGACAAATATTTCGTTAATGTGCAGGCCATCTATTATTTCATTTATGGTTTACGGCAGGGCGGACAACTAGCAGCTCGCGGGAGACATGTGACTCGCCTCAGTGTTTTCAGTGGTCCCAGCAAGCATTCAGAAAAATATTCAAATCTGAATTTTTCACCAATTGTCACAGTGAATATTAGTCCTGAGGTTAACTTGAACCAAGACTTTCATGCCTTTCCATTAGAAGGCATGGCCCTCCGCTAAATGCGGCCTTCTCGAACCAGCCCCCAGGTCAATTTAATTGCCCACCCCTGGTTTCGAGTATTCGCGTTCCGCAAAATATAAACATGTGTTGGGGATCCTCGAGCTGGAAACGTTTGAGAAACAATGGTCGAAGGCTATCTAAATTGAACGCAAAACTCAAGGGTTTTACCGTAAAATTAAATGCAAAACAGTGCTCATTCACATATCAAGGTGCATGGAAGCATCTTTGTGTATCGTATCCCAAACAAGTACCATTTGTTTTATTTTGGTGACGGCAATTGGCGGAAGGCTGAAGCTTGAATTGTGCTTCTTGCCAGGATGGTCGAGGTGAAGTCCGCACTTATAGCACCGTTATCACTTTGTTCTGGCATGCATGCATATTTGCCTCATTCAGATCATGAACACATTTAAATAAACAATTTCAGCAGCCATGATTCTGGGAAATCTTTTGTTACGGCGTTGGCACCGGCATGATTATTTACAGAGCAGAACGGAAAATTCAAGCCAAAATTAAAAATAATAAAGATATTGTTGAAAGATACTTTCACAAGCGCAAACTGAAGAAATGGAAAAATGCCAACGAGCCAACGGCGCAACGCAATGCTGTGGGCAGTTTTGAAATTCCAAAAATAGACACCAAGTACTCAACTGCTTCTCAGTGCGTTTAATGATGCCTGAAACATTACAGGGAACCGCAATATTTTACAGTGCGACACTTGCTTTAGCAAACGCAAACATTGAAACATTTCCTACTAAAGTTCCCTCAGTGATAGAAGGGATTGCTTCTCTCCGAAACATTCTCATATCCTGTAGAATATCGGAAAACGTTTTTAAATTATTGATGTTCCATGCAATCAGCTACAAGAACATATTACAATATTTTCAGGTAGGTCAGGTGAAGCTGCTTCTACTGAAATATCTAAACAGTGCTGAATACATTACAAAGCGCTATAGTAAAGCACCAAGATTATGAATCATCTCTGGAATTGTAGGCAATACTTTGCAAGTCTTAAGATTTTGTAAAGTTTCACCATTTTCGTCAATTTAATAAAATTACTACATTTATTCCACAAACGTGCTACTAGGTACAATATCGCCTATGATACTAACAATCTGTCTCACGTTAAAAAAACAATAGTTCAAAATTGCAAATAGGTGAAATATCAGTCGCAGGAATTACAGGATTTACGGAAAAAACGGAGCGGAGATATAAGCGAAATTGAAGCTAGTAAGCCGCATTAATCTGAACATTGAGAAGTGGTGAAAGTTAGACTTGATTTCAGCAAGTTGAATACTCCATTCGAAGTGTAGATGTCCATGGAAACCAGCAACTGTGAGGCGCAGAAATTAAGCCGTGACTGGTTCAGGAAACGTGTTAATTTTTATCATGATCCGATCTGGTTTTCCTTGCAATATCTCTGATAGAAACAAGTAATTTCAGTGTTTAACAAAGGCAAAGCGCTACATATAAAATCACACTTTCTTTACGTTACATTTTTATTATTCTCATCTGTTCAAAGGAAAATAACAATAATAGAAAGTCAGTTATGCAAACAGTTGTTTCAGCAGACAAGCACATTTTGCGTACTATTTCATCTCTCGCCCATCATGATTCCAAGAAAAAATCTTCAGCACACCCAATCCATGATTCTGACATCTTCAATCGAAGCTGCATAGACTGTTCAGAAACTGACAACTTCTTCGTAGATATTTTGCTTGAGAATGTTGACAAATAAAGCTTGGGAGTCAATAAACAACTGAAAATTGAAGATATCGAATGTAAAGATTACATTCATTTGTTATGCTTACACCGCAAGCAGCACGTAGTGCTGTAGGAGAGGCCATGGGCTTCGGAAGGGTTTTTCCCAGGGAGGGCACTAGTGGAATTTTTAAAAGGATTTTCTCGAGGGGCCAAAAATGGTGAAACTTGTTTTTTTCCCACTAAAATCTAGGAAAATAACTTTTCTTGCTGCAAATTTCAAAATCCATCGCCTCCCCTTCCGACGCCCATGGCAGAGGCTTAGCTTCGTTTGCGGTCTCAGCAAATTGTAACATTAAACAGCTTTTGCAATACACTGCTCATTGAAGAAAACTTTTGTCTGACCTTTTGCACTATTGATTTCTGTTATTGCAGTTTTGGCAAACGTTTCTTTTCAGAGAAATGACGGCGCTTGTTGCATTACCTCAAATTAAATTTATCCAAACATCGTGGAATTTAGTTAACGTGTGTTTAACAAGAGCACGAATAGAGTTTTTGACATCGAGGTTGGGATAAGAACCACACAAAATTTTTTTGAAGCAAAAGGTGATGCTGAAGTCAACACAATTGAGACAAACTCTAACCTTTGCTCCCATTAAGCACTGCACCCATGCATTTTCGCGAGGAACCATTTATCTGAGGGCATGCATACGACATAAAAGAAGTCTTCCAAAATAGTCCAATACATGATGAACAGTTATAAATAGAAATTGTCTTGTCATTTTTTTTCTGTGACTGTTTCCAACACGTCATCATTAACAGGTTATCAGGTGTTGTTGCACTCTGCTGGTGATTCATTTCCTGGATGACAAACTGCTGTTGACATTATCGCTGGCGAAGCGGCCTTACCTGTTTCAGTGAAGATACAGAAATCTTCTGAAAAACTCGCATTAATAATGAAAACACGAAGTCAGGCATATATATTCGCTTATTCGTTTAGCTGATGGAAAAGGCGAACAGTTCGCAGGTCGATTTTGCGCTTGAACGCTCAATATATTGTATTGACTACAGGCGCAGATTCATCGGAAAATGTGCTCAATGAAACATCATTTTACAAATAAGCGCGATACACAGATACAATATAGTTCAAAAGCTTTTCTCAGTTTTGTAATCATTTAAAAGTTTGGATTTTTGAAATGTTAGAATTTTAGCTTGAGCTTCTCTCATTCATTGCTTAAAGTGTTCGAACAACAATAAAGAGGGCGAGATCGTTTATTTACAGTATTCATTCTTAAATATTTAAAGTAAATAGACCCTTTAGTAAGTAGTTGTTAGCAAACTATATTCTGCTATCTGTAGGTTTTCCTAATATATCCAAAACAGATTACTGTAAAGCTTGATTAGTCTGCTCTTTACGTTATGGTTTATTATGACTTCATATATATAACTTGGGCCGGATTTCAAATTTCAGTTTTTTAAAACAAAACGCAACGTCAAAATGTTGTGATTAACACTTATACCTAATCTGCTTAATGTACCTTTTCAATTGATTTGACATGCAAGTTTTTGTACTTTGAAAAGTGGATGATCTGACTTTAGGAAAGGTTTTGTTTCCAAGCAAGCATAAGATGGAAACGATTTTAGTAAATATAGAATTCTGCATAAAAGTATTGTGAACACTTTTCAAACACATATTGGTAAGACACGTTTTTTTCTGTAACAAAATTAAACGAACCCAAGACTTGTTTCAAACCGAACAACATTATTGCCCCTTGTATCGTTCATCACTTAATTGATTTCATCTTGTTATATCTTTCCTGGACTTGAGACTAGTTTTAAGCTTCACTGTCTGCAAAGAACTGAATGGATACTTATCCAGTTGAACCCCTTCGTTCAAATGCGGAATCACCCTTGCAGGCTCCGAAGGACACAGATAGAAATGGTGGTAAAGGTGAGAAGCGATTTCGTTGAAAAAAATAACATACGAGTTTTTTTGCATTGCTCAAACACCTGAATTTTCAGTAACTGAAATATTCCATGCTATGGAAAATTTTTTTTTTGTGAAAAAGTGGCTTTTCCAAAAAACCAAACGGTAAAAAGTTATTTTTAGTAAACACACAGATTCGTCAATAACATTTCACCAACTTGCAAAAGTTTGTTCATTTCAACTGTATATATTTCTGTGTTTCCCACAATATTGTACCAGAATAGCGTGAAGGCTACACCAACAACTTATAGTACGTTTGCAAGCCGGCAAGAACAACTACATGAGAAAAATGCAAATACAGCTCCCCCTTTTCACACGATAAAGCATAGCATATCAAAGTTGTGTCCGCTGAACCCAGGGGGTGAAAAAAATTGTGTTTGGAGATCCGTCAAGAGACAAAACTTCAACAAATGAAGAGTGATGAACAGCTTGAATATGAGTTCGCGGTAAAGGAATAATAACACTTTTGGCCTTGGGTATATTGTTGCTTTGTCTTATTGAGCAGTCCAACTTATTTGGACTTTTTGTGCATGAGCGTCACGGTACTATCAAAAGTCATTGTGGCAACACTGGAATTGTTTGCCAATCGTCATTGTTAGCTCACAACTTCAAATGTCAACAAAACAATAGAAAAACAAGTTAGGCATCTCTCATAAACCAGGGGTGGCCAACAGGTTGATCGAACAATCTCAGTCGGTCGATCGCGCCTGATTTTCCATTGAATTGACACGACAGCTAAAAAAAACATTTTTCAATCAAATTTCCTTTTTATTGCATTTTATGACATTTTGCACGTGTGACTTTATTACCGATCGGTCGATCGCGAGATATCAAGAAATTTTCTAGTCGATCCCAGTCGATGAAAAGTTGTCCACCCCATGGGACAAAACACACGTTTTCAGTACTTGAGACAAGAAGTAGCGTGAGGAAAAAGTGCTCGATTGATGAGAGATCCATTTTCAGCAGACCTGAACGAAGTTAATGACGAAGAAGATTTGAAAGAATAACTCATAGATTTGAGCGCCGATACTGGAATCGCGATAAAATTCTCTGTACATTTGCTGTCGTGTTTCTGGGCTTCTGAGCTGCACATGTTCAGTATTGTGGCTATGAAGGCAATGAAACAAATCCTTCCGTTCGCTAGTACGTGTCAGTTTGAGTCTCGTTTGCCAAGTTTGGTGAAAGTCAAATCAAAATATCGAAACAGGATGGATGTGAGACAAGACATTCAACTAGCTTTGTTTAAAATCAAGCATAGAATATCAATGCTTGTAAAAGAATGTTGTCAGGAGCACAAATCGCACTGAAACTCAGATGAGTTCGTTTGGTTAAGGACATAAGAGTGCAAATATACATGAGTAAATGACTTGTGCATTATGTTCATATGTAATCGGTCTGTTGTCTTATTCGTTGTTTCCAGCATTCGGGGTCCGCAAAAAATAAATATGTGACTAAAGGTACCACGAGATGAAAAACTTTGAGAAACGCTGCGATGAGAAACCGGTCCGAGAATTCTGCAATCATTAGGAAACTGAATACCCTTCAGCAATCATTATTCAATGTATAATGTGCATATTGTTACAACAAACGAATGAACAACATTGCAATAAGCTACAGCAGTGGTTCGTGACTTGCATGAACTCCCGACAGTGGTTCGTGACTTGCATGAACTCCCGACAGTGGTTCTTGACTTGCATGAACTCCCGACACATTTGTCTGTCGACTAATATCCCACAATATCTCATCTAGTAGACGCATTGCCACGTGCATCTACTGCGTACTTCGAGATAATTTTTTGTATAAGCTTATGATCTTGTTGGTAGTGAAGGTCGTATCAAGGTTGCGACGCTCTTGCACTTGCAAAACGAGTTCCATCCGAACTTCTGGGCCACAGGAAGCTTAGGTGATTTAACCCATAAAAATGCCTTGTTCTTGCTGGTGGCGACCTTCAACCTTCAGGTTTCATTCAGTCTGCCAGCAAAGCAAATGTCGTTACCCAAAACTATACACTAAAAATTAAAAAGTGGCTCTATATCTCAAGTTTTCATTGTTGTGCACTTTTTCTCGTGATGTGTCACGCCGTAAACGTTTCGCAAAAATCGAATTTCTTCAGCTGGGTGCTTGAGATATGACTTATTCGGTCACCACCAAAAATTCATAACCATAGGTGTGGAACGAAAAAACTATCGATTAAAAATCAGAAAGCTTTGCAATGTTCTTGGTCATGGCAATTGGCAGCAGGCCGAAGCATGAAATTGCTTCTTGTCGGGACGGTTGGGGTGAACGCTCTTACCCAAGGAAAGCTACAGCGATCGTGGATCGAACTCCCAACCTTCTCATTGAAGCACGCGCTTTACCACTGAGCCATTCCCGCCGCCACCACTGAGCTGATACTGCCCCCGTGTTGCGGCCAGAATCTCCCAGGAAATGTTGTCAGGGCAAGTCCTGCTGACTACACACACGGGAAAAGACCCAGGAATCAACCAAGAAATAGGTGACGTGATCTCATCTCGGACACTGCTTCGTCCAATCTTGGTGTGGAATCTCCACAACTATCGGAAATTGCTGAAAACGGTGAGGAATTTCAAGTCGTTCTATGTCTTCTGCTGCAACATCCCTAACTCTGCCGAGAGGAAAAGGGGGTATGAAAATGAATGAATAAATGAAAGATTTGCGTTGTTTGAAAGCACCCATTTTGTGATCATAGAACGACATTGTTCACGCATAACGAGTGCTTTATCAATCAGTGTATCAATCTCCATTTTCTGCCCTCTATCACTCGTGAATGCCACCTCGAGATGTTTGACTTCTCGAACTGCTGCTGTGAAGTGCGGCTTAGTTTTAACATTCACAGGCTTGAGTTTCTACAGAGACATAACATTACGGTGTTTTTAGCGCTCATTTTCATTCACGCATGATCGCATGCAACTAAAAGACGATCAAGTGCATGTTCACAGTACCGTTCAGAGGATGCAAGTAGTGCCAAATCGTCCGAAAAGTGAAAACGGTCGATCCTGCAGTTTTCAAGAGGTACTCCGTCGTCGACAGGCTGCTAATGTCTATATAATTTATATAAACAGTGAAGAAGCTTGGTTACAGCATATAACTTTTGTGGAATTCCAAAACTCACGATGAATGGTTCTGATTGCATGGTGTCGACTAGAACACAAACTTCTTAGCAAGAATACACCGACTTGACAGCCAGTAACGGACGGTCATCAACATCGTACCCGGAACATTCGCCACAATTTTTCACGAAGACACCGATCGTATTCTTTCTTGCGATTGACAAACCATGTGTAGACATTTTTGTTATACTCCCAAGATATCTGAAAATTTGTTGAAGAGTGAAAATATGATATGTAGTTCTACGTCCAGGACTAAGCCCGCACTGGATATCCTTAAGCTTAGTTTGAATTATTTCGTAGTATCTTTTGCAATACACGTGGCATATCTCCTTCCTGGAAACTCATGGAGAGAAATGCCCCAATCGCTGTTTCATTGCCTGTTGTCCTGTTTTTGTATTTAGGGATTTGGGGGAGACACTTGGACAATCTTCCGGTGCTCTTCCAGAACACTAAGCCATTGAAGCACATCAGTCATCAAAGGACTTCTATTGGAAGCTTTGAGAATTTCGTGTCGGACTTCATCACAACATGCAGTATACCCAGCTTTGAGTGTTTGATAAATATAAAGACTTCGGCCGCAGACACGGGCAATTGGTTTTGTGTATATGGTGCGTTAGTGACAGGCGCAAGGACTGAAGAATACGTTGTGTGGAGGCAAACACCAGAATCATGCATCATTTGCGTGAACCTGTCTGAAGGCGAGTTATAAATGAGATTCTCTACAACTTTTTTGAGGATGATGCTCAATTGGGTCAGTTAGCTATCATCCGAACAAGATCCAGTTGCCACAAATAAAACGTTTGAAAAGTGCATCTTTCAAGGCACCAGCTATTTTAGTGAAAGCGAAGTGCGCGCCACTCAAGCAAGCAATATTAAGTGATTAACACCAAAATCTTGGGTTTCAGTTCAATCCAATGTATGCTGGTTCATGACAGTATGCAAACAAAATATGGTAACCTGCGTTGGTGAAGCCGCGAATGACTTTCAGGAGATAATGTTTTACTAGTGATCGGAGTATAATCCGTTCACATCTGCTGCTATTGTTTGAAGCTCAAGAGTTTATAGACGTTTCTTTTATGTATTTAACGAATTTCTTTTGGAGAAAAATTACCTTCAATTTATGCAGCAAAATTTACTTCAATTTACACATTTTGAAAAAAGCCAGTGAATTAGCATTGAGCCAGAAACATGTCTCGTACTTTAGTTGAGTTTGTCAGAATGATACAGTGTACCTTTATCCAACATGACTGAGATGCAAAAATTCCTAATTTTACAAGCTAACATTTTTCTCTGACCGTGTGTGAAATAGGTCAGGTAGCCGCCCATTCACCTGTTTATCCTATCAGATTTCTTTGACGCCAAGTGTTGCCAAATTACAGAAAATCGAGCACCTGGTTGTGAAAAGATTTACGCAGCAATCGCTCTGTTTGTTGCTCTTGTGGCGCTTGGAATTGCTGGAGCTGCATTTGCCAAGGTAGGGAGCGTGTTTTGTTAAATGGCAGAATTTTTGAAGCATGTGTATCTGCGCTACATACACATGGGATGTTGGTGTCATGAACTATCGGAAAAGTTCATTAAAGATTTACTGTAAAAGGTGTTAGATTAAATGGAGGAGCCTAGATAGAGGAATTAATTGTTGTATTCAACCATAATGTCATAAACTTCTATTTTAGGCTATTGCAAATAAAAGCACTATGTGTACGAGTTACTATGAAAAAGTATACAAGCTTCTGCGATAGAGTTTTCATATGTTTGCATAATTCGTCAGTGCGCCTAAATCAGATGTTCCCAATCTTTCTCTGACCACGTACCCCTTCAGCATTTTGAAAGATAAGCACGTACCCCTTCAGCATTTCGACAGATGAACATGTACTCCTAAAATGAATTATGACAAAATATTTATCATGAATAATCATAGATATATTCCAAAATAACCATATAAGGGCTTTTGAAACTAATGTTCACTGATATATGTATAAATATTTGGAAATAAAAGATATGCAAACAGGCGCGCAACCAGGGTGGGGGGCATTTGACCCCCCCGAAATTTTCAAAAAATTACATAACAATTTTGAGATTTGTAGAAACTTTCAAAGAATAAAAATGAAAATTTATATTTTAATCATTTTTAAGAAATCTTATTGGAATTTTTCTTTGTCTTGCTCGTTGTTTATCTCCTTACATGATTTATCTTGAGACAGGTTATTTGATCGAAAATTTCGTAAATGATTGGCATTCAAACACAAATATGCTGGAAATATCAACTTGGGAGATAGTTTAAAATGTTTGTATTTTTAACGCATTTTTTATCCATTTGTTCGTGTACTATTTTGTCGTATACAGGCCTCAATTTGGCCTAATGAAACTTTGTAACATTAGGGTAGTGTTGAACCGTGGAAATTGCTCAAACTTTCAAATTGGTAAGAGAAATATTGACATAGCCGTTTTGTCCGAAATGGTAGCATTCAAAGATCCTCTCACCCTTGACATAGGCTATCAAGTTTGGGATGTTCATTTGTGGTAGAAATTCAAGTAACGACCGCGAGAGCCAATAATTTGGCTCTCAATTTTTTGGCCATAAATCGCTAGCTGCTAGAGCTAGAGAGCTGTTCAAACCCTCTACAGATTCAGCAAGTCTTCTAGTCAAAATCGAAAAAAAAAATTTCGGTTTTGGTAGGAGGTTTTCTGGAGGTGACGTCACAAAGAGGACATCTTTTGGAAATTTGGCCATCTTTGGCCGTTCCTAGGCCCCAACGCATTGACTCATTCTTTTGGCTCAAAGTTTTGTTGAAAACTAGGTGAAAATCCGCGTCTATAGAGCCCTTGATTGACTTGCTAGTACATCTGTGGCCAAAGTTATGGGCCAAAAATCCAGTTTTTGCCCTAATTCCTAACTTTTCAGAAAAAGCATAATTTGCCCTTTCAGGCCAAACTTTGGCCGGCCATAACTCGGCAGCAGATAGAGCTAGAGAGCTGTTCAAAC
>JGI24158J21664_10013172_pt1 | contig 10924 bp, 7 predicted proteins | sample Ectturendosymbi3_FD_21664 | JGI IMG/M metagenome (IMG submission 21664)
AAAGCCCCCCCCCCCCTTGGCGACAGGACTGGGTGCACAGCGTGCGGAAGAGCTGCGGGAACCATCTATGATCTAGCTAGAAAAAATGCTCTCTTCTGCCTGCCGCCAATTGTCAGTAAATAAATAAGTTACATTGCATGCGGTAAAGGTGTAACAAGTTTGCTTTCGAGTAGAAAGTGCTCAGAGTGGCGTTTCGAATTAATAACTCATTGGTCAATGAAATGCCAATCACTTGATTCACTTCGCAACTTCGATGACAAACATACGGCAGGTATAGATCCAGGTTTCTATGAAAAAGACTTAACACAGGAAGGTAAAACTTACTGACGGTAGCATCGATAGAGGTATGCATCACGGCGGAAGAGCCAAGCGTTGGCGCAGTCGTTGTCGGGCAAGGTAGACACTCCGCCTCCAATATGCACGATTGCTCTTCCACGCTGTATTTTGACGTAAAGGCAGAACAAAGTTGCTTCACGCGTATCTTACATTAAATTACAATCAAAATAGCATCCAAAAAATTAACAGTGAATAAAAAAAACTAAAACGTTAAAAAGATTTACTCAGATGAGTTTGTCAAGCAATCCGTCGTACTGCAATGGAGATATACATCTCCAACAAAACTCCTTGCTGGCCTTATTGACAACAAGATGGCCGTAGAGTCAATTTGACTGCTTTTCCGTATCGAACAATCACAATTTCCTTTGCACATCTTGGATCGCAGTGAAGCTTCTTCACTTTTCCTAAGCTTTTACGCATTCTACAGAAGATACAATCCAAATCCCCAACCATTCAGTCTCTACGGAACGGATTCTTCAACAACCAAAATCAGTCATTTTGATCAGTGAAGAAAAACATCAGAACACTTTTGCTGACAGGAGAAAGAAAACGCGAAAGAGAGAAAGAAGACGGCACGAAAAACTTCCGGCAAAGTTCGTATTGATCTTTGCCTTTCTCGGGTTAAGCTGCAGCACTTAACTTGCCAGGACTTGTAATGCAAAGCAAAAACACTGAGGAAGCTGTGAAAGGTAGAACCAAGTCGTCCTTTTAACGCCCGCGCCGGTTATTATGATGGCCGCAACATTTCTGGCCACAACTCGCCAGTCGCTAGAGGGCTGTTCAAACCATCTAAAGATCCAGAAAATCTTCTAGTTTCGATTAAAAAAGTTGGAAAGATTTGGATTTTGGGTTTTTGGGAAAGGAAGTCACAATGGGAGGAGGTTTTTGCATTTTTGTATGACGTCAGCGTCCCCGCCTGGGAACCGACCCAACGAGCCGATTCCGTGGCTCAAGTTTTCATTGGAATGTATGTTTTTTAATGTTTTTTCAGCCATAATTCTGGATCCTGAAACACTAGAAAGCCAATCAAGGGCTCAAAGACTTGGATTATAGCCTACCCTCCAATAGAAAGTTGCGCCACGAAATCGGCTCGTTGGGTCGGCACCCAGGAGACGATGACGTCATCCAAAAATGCAAAAACTTCCTCCCATTACGACGTCATTGCCCTGAAACTCAAAAATCCAAAACTTCCCAATTTTCATAATCGGAACTAGAAGAGTTTCCAGATCTTTAGAGGTTTGAACAGCTCTCTAGCTCTAGCGACCGGCGATTTATAGCCAGAATTGTTGCGGCCATCATACTGGCCGGCGCGAGCGTTCAAGGCGAAAATGTCCAGGCAAACAATCATAATTCTATTTGGAACTGTAGCGGATGGAAAATTTGAAATAATGTCTGTTCAGTGACCAAAAACGTTTAGTACGAAGCAAGCATTAAATAACGGAGCTAACGAATATCACGTCCACTCCACGGTGTCTTTCAATGACGTACAACACTGGAGGCTCAGAGTGCTCCGTGATACCAACTGAACCGTATCACGTTCTGATAACATGGCATTTATTGCCTGGCTGTATGTGCGGAGATGATACGGAAAAGTTATTGCTTGGCATAGCTTCTGGAACAAGTAGTGGGGATCGCCGCTTTAGTCAGAGACGCTTGCTGGAGAATGAGATCAACTTCGAGAAATCCAACGATTTTTGCGGGTTGATATCCGCAACAGCCAGTCACTAAGTTTGCAAAACGACAATTTTGTTTTAGGTTCTGGTGTATTAAATATGTTTGTGGAAGCCAGTAGGTCTTGCCACAAACTTGAAAAACTATTGACATAGATGACCATGTCTTTCCAGCAAAATCTCGTTACACTTTTTCACCAATCAAGCCCTGGCTGACTGTGGGGGTTGAAGCAAAGTACGTTTTGAATGGCATCCCTTACTTGAGCAAAGATGAAAGATGCGCGCCTTCGCAACAAGTTTCTGGCGGATTGTTATGAGCATTGTAAATGTTTGTAGTTTGAAAGGGTAAGGTATATAACAACTGACAATTGCTTTACATCATACAGGCTCGTCGAAAAATAGCACCAGAATCGAGTATAGTGGAAACAGTCGACAAACTTTCAAGTGAACTCCATTCATCAGAAAACACAAAAAAAACAGCACTGTATTCAACTGTGTTCATGAAATCAGGTGGTTTAGACATGCTGGCCACCTATCAATGTTAGTAAACCGAAGAAAATGTATGTGTCCTGAGCTATTGTTATATGTCCGTTGGTGTTGGTTTGTCAGAAGAAAACGAGTCAGAGAGTAGAGACAATTAAATTTTACAATAAAATTGCATGTGGAGTAGATGTAGAAGATCAAATGGCCAGACCAGCGGTTCTTTACGGGGTTCCCAGTAAAAAATCCGGGGTCCCCAGCATTAGCGTTGCCAGCGCAAAATTTTGGGGTGCAAATATTTTGAATTTAAGCGAGCAACAGCATTTCGTTTGGGACACCGCGTCTCGAAGCACAAAACATTAAGATATGCTAGAAATTTGGAGGAGCATGGCCCATTTGCCCCCATCTGGCTGCGCCCATGGTCCCCAAAAGGAATGACAGTGTTTTCTGTTAACACTCAGATGCACAAACAACAGCGGCCATCACTTTGGCTAATGAAAAAACCGCGACTAGGGGTCCCAAAGCCAATATCTTTAGGATAGGGGACCCCAGGGCTGGGAAAGTTTAAGTAATACTGGTACTGGGATAGACAATAGTCAGTGAAAGCAGAAACGCCCTGGTCGCTAATAGTTGTTTTCTATAACACCTTGGATTTGCCATGCATCAATGCTTTTAGTGCTTTACAAAAAAGGAAAACGGAGGCTCCGCATACGAAAAAGCAGAGACTTCAAGGAACACAGCCGAAATTGGAAGAGGAGCCTAAAGAGTGCATTTGATTGGATATTGGGAACGACCAGCATGAAAACTATGAAGCGGAAAGTGGCTACGAACTTTCCGCTAAGCAAAACTATGAAAGGTTGTCATAACTACACCGCGTGTGGCAAGCGCTGCGCCAACAACTTGCTAATTTTGACGCATGTGCAATGAATGACTACAAGAAATAAGTGTGTTAGTGTAAAATTATGAAACGAGTGCAACTTTTGAATTCAAAGTAAATAAAATGATTTGTGCGATATACAGTCATTGCCATGGGAAATGTCAAACGTAAATTCACTGAAAACTGACCGAGTTCAATCTCTGCCATCGAAAATTAAATACAATGAGACGAACGGTCAAAATAAACGTTACTGAAAGTTCGCGCAACGGAAACCCTCAGCTGTTTCAATTTTAACGTCAGAATGATCAGCTGAGACCGCGCAGTTCTAAAACAGGGGCTTCTCAAACTATGACCCCATTTGGGGTGGTGTAATTTTGGGGCCGCGAACAAATTGGCTTGTCAAATTAGATACAACGGTTTTTGAAATCTTTTCAAGAAAATTAAAGGTAGGCCTGCAGCGAATCTATTTTTACTTCATTTTTAGGAGCAATACCGTGCTTCATGCTGTCAGTTGTTTACAAGGATGTCTATCAAATGATAATAATCCATCATGCACAAGTTATGCGTTGTTACGTCATGACTGTTTTAACGCACTGACCAATATTGACCTTATTGAATTTATTGCGACACGAAGACATGGCAGGTCTAACCAGGGGCTAACTGCTTTGAGAGCACACTCAGTAGTTTCAGACTAAAGTTATAAGCTTCATGTACAGTTTCAAAAGGACTTTGGACTTTGATTCAGGAAAAGTTGGAACCACAAATCATACACAGTTGAAATTTCAGGAGGTGACACACTGCATGCCGAGGATGACTTTGCGGAGTTATTAAACGACAAAAATTTAACTAGAATTTTCAGAACAGGATTTATGTCATTTTTGGATAAGAACAAGAAATGAATGTCCAGTCATTTCTGATCTAGCCGTTCATAAACCCTTAGCCTTTTGCACAACGTATTTGTGTGATGCAGCATTCTCAAAATTGATAATCATCAAGTTCATAAAATGATCCTTATTGAAAAATGTTGAGAATGCCCTTCGTCCTGCGTTGACTTGCATCAATCTACGTATGGATGAACTATCAACTGTGTACAAATTATCAAGTGCATCCATCCCGTTAGTGGTGCTTGATAGATTCTATAAACTGAACTGTTTTTTGTTAATATTTTTTCGCCTGTTTTCATTACGTGATAGTTTTACTACTGTATAGTTACTTTCATGGATTGTATATGCATTTGCATGATTTCGCCACAGACAAAAACGCCTCTTGAGATTTATATTGAGATATTTACACGTATCATTAACATCTAGGCTATCTATCAACGGGGCGCATTGAAAAACATTTTCAAAATGGGGTCGCATACCAAAGTAGTTGTCAGCCTGTTTTCACTCGTCGCATCCTTGCTACACAATCAGATTTTGCAGAATGTGTGTCAAGTCATAAAGAAGCTGGTGCAATTGTCAGTAGATCTCTTGTAGTCTTACTCTTAGCCTTTTTATTTCGTTGATCTTGCACCACCCCTGGCCGAAGTTGGCGGCACATTTTGCTGCCGCGGAAGGGAAAGTTAAGAAAGATTGGTGTAAAGAGATTAAAAATGCATTTACACAAATGTAAATACCATGACAAAATGACAGCAGTCAAACGCCCAGTTAACATTTTTAATGTAACAGACCAACTGGACGCAGTTGCTGTCATGTAGAGAGCAACACAGTGCTTTGAAGCTGAAAGGCACTGTGACACAAAAAATAGCACAAGGTGATGAAGGATGGTGATCTGCCATTTAAGCGCAGGCATAAGAGCATTAAGATCCTGATATTCTTACGCTGTTTTCAATTTCCTATCTTGATTTTGTAGGATTCTGCAAAGATTAAGAAAATGGCATGACAAGTCCCACTGACTATTCCGCATTGACTCGCTCTCTCCTTGCCAGCGTGGTGAAAATTATACGCGATGCCATGTCAAAATCCATTAACGGATTATTTTCTAACCTTAGATTTGTACCACATCGATTTCCACCAATTTAGAAAACGTGAATCCAATGTATTCACAAGACAATTTTCTCTGTTTGCAATTGCGTTTCCCACCGGGTTCCAACCAAGACCCGACCTTCGTGTCATTTTTATTTAAAAGACCCCGCACCAAAAAACATGGACCGACGCCATGCTAAAACTGAAAAAAGCAACAAATAATAAATACCTCGTCGATTTCACATAATAAGCCAATTACAAGGAGTAATAGCTCTAAGAATATTTCCTGCATACCTGAAAACATGGCCTGGCAAGCAGTTAGGGTGACAGCCCTCAACACACGGCAATGAACATTGAGCAGCGTTTCTATGGCAACAAGTGACCGGACACGAAGTGCCACAGGCCTCGTAGCGCCACTCGCAGGTGTCGTTTTTGTTGTAGTGTTCACACATGGTGGCTGTGCGAAAAAGAAAAACGCACATAAACGAACGCCGCAATGAATCGACCTTCGAACTTACTGCATGGTGTGGCACATGGAGTTGTTCAAGAACAAGACAAACGCTTGGGGATACGCTGGCATAAAGCAAACAAAATAAAACTGGTAAAAAAGATTTCGGACTGAAAAGATTCTTTTGACGAGAAATCAGATTTTAAAACCATTAAACGAATTGCTAACAGCACGCTTACGACAAATAGAAGGTGTCCTCCACTCCACGAAAATTCCTTTTTGCCCGCAGCTGTGAGCGTAAGCGGCAACCGCAGTGCAAAAGCATTCACAGCTGCCTCCCGCCTCGCAAGCACACGTGTCCGACAAGCAATGCTCTAAATATTTGGTGTGGTCGATCTAACAAGACAATTTTACAAATTCAACAGCAAATTAAATTCTCTCCTTACTATAGAACAAATGAAAGGACCACTGCAAAGCGAATAAAATGTAAAAATGCATAATGAAAGTGAGTCGCGTTCCGCCTGCGGCCGATAATGCGTGAAAAAAATCGTTTATTAGAATATTGAAAACACCAACTGTATGAGTGTAAAATAAAAAGGGTTAAAAAGAGGAAAAAACTTAATCAGCAGCACATCTACTGTCCGGTTAAAAACAAAGCAAATAAACATTTTAGACACCTTAACTGTTGCAGTGTGCTTTCTGAAAACGTTACGTGAAAACTTGTGAATCAAACGTGATAACGTCAACAAATTCGGACATTTCTTAGTACGACTAACAAAAACTTTTAGGTACTACTAATAGGTAGGTTTCTGATCAAAAAATCTACAATCATCGCCGTTCACGGTGGGTGGTTTCACTGCCACTTTCAGAACAAAAGCCCCAAACCTCCTTCATGCATTCCGCGAAGACCTCGCTTTCAATAATTGAACACTGCCGGATAGCTCCAGCTTTCCGGCCCTGGTGGACTTCGCACATGTCTGAAGACGCGTTCAACGCGCTTCTTGAACAGGATTCCTTCAAGCGCCAGTTGTTACCGAAGTCCAGGCTTCCGGTCACCACATCTCTGCTGCGCAGCGTGAAATCGTTGTTTGGGTTGTCGTTGAAATCGCCGCACAAACCGCAAACTTTACCCTGCATTTTTTTTAAATTTTGGTCAGTTTTTTGATGGCGTATTGCAGACAGGCGTTTCAAGAGCGTTGTGCAATCTCCAGTCACGATCTAACGACACAAAGCAACAGGAAAGTCTTTCTTACAAGCTTACTAATACGTAGAAAATAACTGAAGCCTGCAACCAAACTTGTTCCAAAAAGCTCGAAAACACTGAACCTGAAGTTAATTTTTATGTTCAGTACCAGTGGCGTACGCAGAAAATTTTCATGGGGGGGTTGCATTCAGTGGCATATGGTGGTCATTTGTATTTGGTGTGCGCTGTTTGTGATGTCACAATTTGACGTCATATTCATGCTTCCAAACCAACGTTTTGGCGAAGTTTGTTGACATAATATCCATATTCTTCCACACGCACTCACCTTATTTCATGCGTCATTGCACTAAATATTAACTACTAGCGCTCCAAGTTAGGATATTGGAGGAAAATGAACTCAACGCTACGACACAGCAGTTCAAAATTACAAAAATATCAGGCTGAGTGTTAAAACGCGGGAGTAAAATACACTCATCACTGCGTCAGAGCAATTTACAACGGAAAAATGAGGCTACGTTAATGTCTCGTCGAATGCGAGCAGTCGAGCATGCAGGCTGGACTGGCTGGCGCAAACCCCGGTTTTCGATATCGAATCTTGCTAAACTACACAAGAATTGAAAATGCGCATGAAGTATGCAAGAAAACTTCCAATTTTTTGTTATATAGAAGTCCAGCGAACTTTTAGTTTTCCATTTTACCTCTTGAGACATTATCAATGCCTGAATGTTTCTACGTAAAAACTGCTGTTTATGAGCTCGCGCAACAGTTCTATCATGCTACAGAAATTGGTAATGTAGCCAACGCGGTCAGCGCTTGCGTTGATCAGCCTTAACAGACAAAATAAAGGCAATTGTTTCGGATAAAATGAAGTATCGCGGAACACAATCTTAAACAGGCGAAGTTGACGAAAAGCCTGCAAAAAGTGGTGAGATGGTTTCTGGAAGCAGGCGATAACCCAGATTCCCACCAAATTATTACTTTTTGGCCCATTTACAATGTTCCTTGAAATCTGCATGCAAATTTTTTCCGCCCGTGGTATTTGCATTAAGTCGACAAATTAATAAGCAAAAAGTATGCGTAAACAATTAATCTCCTTTGCGCAGATAATAAAGTTTTTGTAAAATATCACGCTCAAGGAGGAGGGGTTCACCTCACCCTCTTGGGTATGCCCTTGCTCATTACTGCTAAGCTTAATAAAGAACATCACGTGTGTGGCATATCCGGCCGTATCTTATACGTAGGCCGTGAGAACATTCTAATTTTTTGAATCACGCCGTAACTCAAGCTCGTGGCCTGGATTAATTACAAGGCACAAACACCCCAGCAACAAATGATGTTCGCACAAAATACTGAGTCACTGCTATTCAGTAGATACTGTTTAGCGACAGCAAAATGCATTTCCATAGTTTTCAATTACCAATTGTTGAATTTCCAACAAAACTGCACAGCTCACCTTGAACGACGAGGACAGCTGCACCAGCAGTCGAGTTCCTTCATCCCACAGAACAGTGACTCCCACGTTGGTCGTCAAAATAACAAAGAAACCGTGCTTTGATACAGTGTAAGAAACGAGCGTGCCGCTTGTTTGAAACAGGGTGCCTGCTTCCAGTCGATGGTTCTTTCGCAACACAATCTGCTTTGTCTGCAAGCAAGACACTCGTTAAGAATATTGATCAAGGGGTTTGCTTCCGGATGAAAACATCTACTGCACCATACTGTAAATGCGAACACAAGATAGTAGCCAGCAACAAAAGTTAGAAGTCGTTGGTTTGCTGTTGTCGGCAAACCATTTAATTTTATCATTTAATCCACTGCAACTAGATCGATTATGATAATCGAATGGAGCTAAACCGGCAGATGCATTTTCGCAATCGATAAGTTGAACATTCTGCAAAATCAAACATTTTCTGCGATGGCCTCTCCCCTGCCGCTCTATACTCCTGTACAAAAAAACATAACAATATTGAGAAGGTCTAAAAGTACATCTCCAGCGCCTTATGAGGCAAATAACTGTTTTACGTTTACTTAAAAGAAGATATCTTTGATCATTGTATCTAACCATTGCGAGTAGAACTATTAAGCATATACTGTGTTTGTTTTAAGTTCTAGTGATAAATGCTCTGTTGCTTGGGAGCCTCTCATCGACCAGCGATCCAGACATCGGTTAACTTGATCACAATTAATATTATGCGTGTGACCCACTTCGCGAGGTCAACTTTCTCTAGCTGTTGCGACCCTGCTCAGACCGGTGTGTTCAATTAGGGAGCTGAACAGAAGCATTTCACCGCAACCCAAAGAACGATCCGTGGCAAGACAACTGATCAACCGAAAAACTGCTCTTTGCCATCACTTATTCCACGTCGCATCCGTTATTGTGACACAAACTTCTTTTGAAGCTGCACCGATTTTTATGTCCATGCTGACACTGACGCATGATCTTCACCGTTGTTACCAGTTGCGTTCAAGTCAATATCAAAGGAATGTAGCAAAGCAATGAATCACTGCCATCCTCGCTCACATACGTGTGTTTGATGTAATAATACTCACACCAAGTTGAACAGTGACTGTTCTCGAGCAAACCAATCCCAACGAATCGCATGGAATGGATTTGAAAAAAACTTTAAACGTTCCTTCACTTGAATTGCACTCGTCCTGCAAATAAAACGTCGGGACGATGATGAAGCACGTCGTGCCTTGCTGCGGAAAACGCTGGTTAAGCAATTACTGTTTCATCAATATCAGCTCAAACAAGAAGCATAGGTTCAAAGAAAAGTTTCAGCAAGTTAAACGAGGTTGAGCATAATTTGATTACGATTTCATAGGGCAAAAATTGTATTTTAGTTTTATAACTCCGTAATGGTTGCTTTCCAAACAGACCGTGGCCATGACATATTCGCAATCTCCCGAGAAGTCGAACCACTTTTGATCGAAGGTTTTGAAATGAGACAAACCGCTGACGCTGCACTCCCCATCGCAAAGGCGTTCGGTGCATCTCCACTCACCATGGTAACAAGTACTGCAACACGTAAATCGAACCCAGTATGAGTTGAACAGAAGCAAAATTTGAAAATCTATAAAAATGCAGATCAAATCAGCGAATCATACAAAACTGCGCGACGTGTGTGATGCTATCGCATATCCATAGGTCAATGCCAACCCAGTAGCGCTGCTGTGTTCTTAAAACAATTTTATCAAAACACAATTTTGTTGTAAAATGTGGGGGACAGCTTGGTGTGATACAGAAGTGAAGTTTTATAAATGCAGATTCTCAATCTTGAGATAATTTACAAATTAATATACCTAAATTTGTTGCTGGACACGCTCAGTGAGATAACTGACGGGGGCAGAGGGGCGAACTACTCCCATCCCTGGCAAGCTAAATGTAAAAACCGGGCCCCACCTAACTTATATTTCGGTTCTAGTATTCGTTTGATTTTCAGTAGGTTGTTTTTTTGCGTTTTTCGGAGGATTTTCCAGTGATTTAGGATTTTACTTTTGCCATCCACCCACATCCGGATTAACCATCATTTGTCAAGTTTTTTCAGTGTTGTCTAGAGTGCCCCATTCATCATAGTTTTCCCCTCTGACTCAAACCGCTAGTTACGCCACTGGGCACGGTACTACAGTTCAGCAATATGATCAACATTCCAAACATTGACAAACGCACTGTACAGCTGTACAGTGTGAGCACACATAACGCCATTTGCTGTTGCCAGTGAAAGTCGCGAACTTTGCAATAAGTAATGTTAACATTCAAGATTAGCCGACTATTCAAAACTGATAGGCTAAAGCTTGTTTGCCAAGTGTGACGGAACCGGGGTCGGCATGGGCCTAGTAAGCCCCGCTTTTAAATTTCGAATTTTGCTTAAATATTGTAGTTTTGAGCAACACAATTAGCATTGGGTCTATTGTTAAAGCAAATTGTTGAATAAAAAAAAAAAA
>JGI24158J21664_10013173_pt1 | contig 10924 bp, 5 predicted proteins | sample Ectturendosymbi3_FD_21664 | JGI IMG/M metagenome (IMG submission 21664)
TTCCCTATGACAATCTGGAAAGAGAAAAATGAATAAGGTCATCGATAAAGGTTTTAGAAGCTGCCGCTTTGTTTCAACAATTGTGAAACACCCTGTAAATGTGAGAGATGGTGAGAAATGATTTGCCTGTAATTGATGACACCTTTCGCATGCAGGAAATAAAGATGTAAAAGCTGTTTCTAGTTAAGTTCAGGTACCGCTATTGTTGTGTCAGCGTCACAATGCGACCCAAGGGTTACCTTATAAGTCCTCATGTCGCCCACGGAGCAATTTGAGCATGAGAACCCTGATTTAGAGTGTCAGTCAAGGCAGAGACGTTGTTGTTATGTAATAGCACTATGCAATGACAGAAGGGAAATTCTGTTGCCTATTCCAAAACCACCTGCATTAGAGATTTGCAGTGACAGCGTTTGATATTTTATCTGCTTTTATGCTGAGTACCTGCAGTACAAAGGGGCTTGTCATGACTGCCAAACAGACTCCCCGGATGCACCCCTGCTAATAACACCATGTCTTCTGAGGCATCATAGTACTGGAATCTTACGTATCGTAGATTGTAATCTAGTGTAAGCAAAAAATTAATAACACCTTCAAAGCCGTCTAAATGAAGCAATTCCCATGAAATCAAGCTGTTTGCATGTGTTTTTGCAAGACTATAGCTCCTTTGCTGATTGTGTTAGAGAGGTGTTCAAACCCTCAAAAGACTCGGCAAGTCTTCGAGTCTGCAATAAAATCAAAAATTTTTGGTCTTGGCTTTTGGATTTTCGTGAGTGACATGGTAAGTGGAGTTGTTTTAGGTCTTTTTGGCCCACTTTNTCTAGCCCTGGGCCCAAACTGCTAGATGGCAGTATTTCGGTCAAGTTTTTATTGGAAACTAGGCTAAAAGCCAAGTATTTTGATACTTTGGATGACTTGCTGGGGTTTCTGGTTCAAAAGTTATGACCTAAAAACAAAATAAAAAATGAATCCACTAATTAGATAATTGATTTGTTTTTAGATCATAAGTTTTAAACCAGAAATGTAAAAAAGTTGATCAAAAGCTCAAAAGACTCAGATTCTAGCCTAGTTTCCAATGAAAACTTAAGCAAAATACTTCCGTCTAGCGGTTGGGCCCGAGGCCAGGTAACATGAGCCAAAATGGCCATAAACCTACATCACTTATGATGTTATAAAAAAACAAAACCAAAATATTTGTTTAATTGCAGACTCAGGCTTGTCAAGTCTTTTGAGGGTTTGAACAGCTCTCTAGCGTAATCGGCAGAGGAGTTACATCTGTGACACATGTAAAACTGCTTGATTTAGGCTGACTTTTAGGTCAATATGTTCGTACACCGGCAGGGAACATGTCAACAAGGATATGACTGACGTGATAGGAAACAGTAGCTGTGACTTTACTCTGGCTTCTCAGTTTGGTAAAGATTAACTGCTGTGCTGCAAGCTATTGTTTCAAATCATGCATTTTTGTGGCATGTAAAGGTGTTTGGCCAGGAAGTCCCTCTAAGTCTAGAAGCTCGCGTGTACTGTTAAAATGCCACTCCAAATTCCCTTTCCATTTTCAGTGCTACCGTTTATTGCAGATCAAGCAAGCAGGTTTTAAATAAAAGAACTGATCTTCCTCCTATTTGGGGTGAAAATGGTAGGTCTTGGCTCGTTTTGTCTCAAACATGTTAACATTCAAGAGCATGTAACTGCTCTGATAGCTGCTAATAGGGATGCAATAAAATGTTTCAGGAAGTGTACAATTTGAACCCCAAAAACGCTCAGTTGTTTGAAGGCAGTAGCCACTATGGTGCCTAATCGACAAATAGCCAGACAATTCTTACGAAAATACAGCTATCATAACAGCATACCCAAACATGCACAAAAACACATAAGAATCATTTTTGGTTTCCTGACTACAGCACATGCTAGCATCTGTAATCATGTGCCGCGTGAACTTTCTACTAGGTAGTTGTATAGACCAATGCTTATCTTTTTCTGATTTGTTCACCCTGTCATTTATTGCTGCATTTTCATTAACACCGTGGTGAATCTACGGTCAATGTGACAATAATAACTATATACAGTGTTATTAACAATTTAGCATCCGGCCCTTTCGGGGATTTTCGGGAAAATACCACCGAAATGCATGTGGTTTTGCGCGGGAATTTCTCCGGTTAGTTAAGCGCTACCGACGGTTCGGTAAGCGCTATAACTTGGTTCTGTTGTTTTCCTTGTTTCAACTTGTCTCAGAGCTGTTTTTTTGGTCATAGGCCGAAACGTTGTTGAAATGACCGAAAAAATTAGGTCATTTCGGTCAGAATGTCTGAATACTGTATATAAGCTAATGAATTACTGTTATGGCGAGTTTTGATACAATTGTGAGACAAATGACCGAAATGTCTGCGCAAAAAAAAACGACCGAAGCGTCTCAGCGAAAAAAAGCAGAGGTATGCCATTATAATAGTAAGGATCTTTATTTGCAACACATGGGTGTTCTATGGGGCTGCTGTCATACAACCATGCGAAATGTTCTTATTACCGTTGTGATAAAGCAACTGCCTTGACTAGTGTTTAAGGAATGAAGATTTGCGCAACATGCATGTTCAGTGATATCATTGTGTCCAAATTGGCATGCTAGACAGACCCTAACATATTACACTAAGTGCTAAGAGTGATGCAACTCATTCTCATCTCTTTCATTTTAGAGTGTATGAAATGAGTTGTATACTTAAATCACTGAGTATGCAATCCATTATGTTTATTTGGTCTGCTCATTTTCTGCAAGTATTGGTGTGCAGGAGATCTATTTTTTCGTGCTACGTTCTGTGCAGTTTATAATAAAGTTAGCCTCGGGAAACAACAAGCACTTCACTGATATTTTAAAGCGGAAATTGGTTCGTGTCAAACCGTTTGTTTGAAGATACGCAAAAATAAGTGGTCTACAAGAATTACTCAGATCAGCAGTTAAAATAAAATGTGCAAAATCCTAAGCAGACAGAGTTTTTCTGTGCTCATCAATTTTCTGGTTCACTTTCATACTTTTTTGTAATTTGTATCAATCTAATTTTAATCATAATATTCTATTGGCTTGCTGCATGAGCAATTTAAGTCTAACGAAAAACTATCGCAATAACGATTTTTCTTAACGTATTTTTTTCTTTCAGGTTCTTGTTGCAAGCAAGAAGATTGTTCACGCTACAATTTGATTTGTATGATCGTTTTCACCTTGTTGCAAGTTGTCGCTAACGAAAAAGTGCGCTGTTCCATTTTCAAAAGAGACGGTGCCGTTGCTGCTGTACGTACTCCTCCAAAATCTGATACAAACAATCGCAGCATCACAGCTTTTTTTGATCGAAAGTTTGGTGTTTGGCGCCGGACATGGACTGCTAAAAAGCCACCTGCTCACAAGTTTGTCTTGCACTAAATAAGTGTATTCAAACAATGTCCGATTCAAAAGTCAGCAAATTGTGGAAGTGGTTTTGGACGCCACCTATTGCAAGTCAGGAAAATCCGACAACTAAAGCCGAGTTCAACTCTGGCGGTAACGTAAAGTTTTCATCTCACCCCATCGATATCAAGCCCGTGCCTTGGAGTGAAATTTCTGGGCTCAAACGTTGGTTTTCGTGCAAAACTTCAAGTGGTGTTAGAAGCTTCGTGTCTCTAGAACGACTTGATAGTACAGGAAATACGGAAATAAAACCGCAGTCACGGTTTTCGTATCCCCCGTATGAAACTCTGAATCAAACTGACCATCGTAAACAAGGGGGTCGATGCATCATGAGTGACACTTACTCGTGCAGTCGCTTCCAACCACAAATTGTTTTAACAAAACACGTTATTGAGCCATTGTCTCCTCAGCACTGTGAGTTCGCACGTCAAACTGACTTGAAAACTGTTCTGGGACATTTTTCAGAAGCTTCCTCAATGGCTGCTAATCTTGATGTATCTATGCCCTCTAAAGCAGAACATTCACTAGTTGAGTCACTTCGTCAGGATTCTGGCACAGTAGCTGTGTTGGGAGCATTTACGGGCGTGCTGCAATGTCAAGAGCTTTCAAGTGGCTCCCCGTACACTTCTGCGTGCAGTCTGCAATCCTGTGCCACACGTACAACTCAAGTAACAACTGAAAAAGCATTTGATGACAACGAAAAGTTGTCAACTGCCGCAAAGCCTTTTTGTAACGCCTGCGAAATCCCAACCCTCCATTACTCTGCACCGCTCCCACCCCCAGTAAAAGATGATTCAGAACCTGACACCGGATTTTCAGATGCGAATCATGAGATGCTTGTCAGTCGGTGTGACGAACACTCATTGCGCTCTTCAACTTTGTATAACACTGATTTCATGCTTTTGAAAAGTGATGCTCCTGGTCGACTCGCTCAAGCGCCAACAAGGGATGCATTAGAATCTCCTACTTATTCGGGCGACTCTTTCAGCGGGGAGTCGTCCGATGCAGACACAGATGACTCGTGGGAATGTGATTCTGACTACAGTCTGAATAATTGTTTCGTGGCAACAGAGGGCACAAAAGCAACTGATCACGATAATGTGGTTGATAGCGATACTGACTCAGAAGAATGTCCCTGGGAAAAAATCATAACTCCACGGAAATTATGGACCTGTACGAAAGTAAAACGCAATCGGGCCCGAGTGTCAATCTCCTCGGATTCCACTTGCGATTTGTCGTCCGAGTCCGAAGATGACGACTATTGGAGAGACGCTACAGCAGAGCAAATCAACTGTGGTAGTGACAGCTGCTGCGACGAGGGGGATGCCCCGCACACGAGCGAAGATTTTCGACGAGATCTGATGTCAAGGCCTGAGTGTTCCAATCCAGCAATATCGTACATCCTTGGATGGCCCACTGGAGAACACACAGAAGATGAAAGTAACGATGACGTGTTTACAGAACAAAATTGTGCACTTGTGGATGATGAGCCAAACCAGGAGAACGCGACTGCGTGTTCTGAGACATGCAATCGTTTCAGAAATTCTTCCGCTTCATTTCCGTCAAGCTGGTCGGAAAATGAAGACACGCCCGGAAGCTCGCCCTGCGAAACGTATAAGAACTTGTGGAAATACTTCGAGCAATGTCACGAAGCTTTTTTTAACCTCGGGTACTTGCAAGCGAACAGCAGCACCAATGCAAGAGCTGAGGTTGTCGAAAATGAGCGTTTTAATCAAACAAGCAAGTTTTTTAAATCTGCTGAACCTTCATCCATCGGCGAAACTGTAGCGGTGAAAAGACCCTCAAAGGTTGGTATGGTTTATGTTGAGTACAGACGTGGCGAACCTGCGGCCCGCGTCCGAATTTAAGCTTTCCAATTTGTGTTGGATTTGCTGATTAAAGTAAACGAACATGTTAGGTGTTGGATTTTTGTATCTAAGGTAAAAAAACATGTGTATTTTGTACTTTTCATTATATGATAGAATTGGAAATTTTAACTGCCCGCCCTTGATATTCCACAGTACATGCGGCTCACGATAATAATATATTCTTCAGCCTTTCGGTTAGTACTGCTGGTTGAATTAGCGTTTCATGACTGATGGACTTACTGGATTAAGTCGATTTTGCCTACAAGATCAGATTGGTTATTGCTTATAAAGCCACTAACCCTGGCGTATGCATTTTAAGTTACTTTAAACTGTACTTGCGTTGCGTATTCTGGAACAACTTGTTATGTTTTATCACGTTGGGCTGAAAGCGCGACTGAGCTTCATACATAGAGATGTAAATCTCAAGCTTTTTATGCAGCAATGTTTAGTTGCTTTTTCAACTGCAAAAAAATTTTGGACAACTAGCCTCAACTTTGGGAATTGTTGCCTCAAACTTGGGGAAACTTGGAGAATTTTTTTCTCAAACTAGCCTCAAACTTGGGGAATCTACCTAAAACAGTCTGAAAAAGGTTGAATCAAATTTGTTTTTGATAAACACTTGTGTAAAATGCTGGTCGTTTGCTATGGCGGTAGAGTGCCTATTCGCCAACGCTGTAACCTGATCCCAATCCTTAATTGAATGTCTAAATAATTTTTTAGCGTTTGTCAATTATAATTATCTCATTTCGGGGTAGGATACAGCATGTCTCGTTAAGAAATCCCAAAAATAACCGCGACGCCGCGGTGGTATTGCTGTTGAAAAGCATTCTATTCAAGGACGGTGCCTTTCTGATGCCATGACTGTGCTGTAGAATGTATAACGTTTTGAAGCAGTGTATTGTCGTTTATCAAAATGCTTTGCTCTTTTTCGGGCCCCTGCGTGATAGGAGACGTGCAGGATATCAGAACGTTAAATTTTGGTTCTCAGAAGTGGCTTGCATCAAAATGCTGGTGTGCCCCTGTCAAATTTTGAAAGGCGGAGCGGTACACGAGTCATCTTGCAGTAGGTTCATTTCATCCTAAATATTCTATCAATAAATACAAAATCGTACCGACGTAAGCGAATATGTCAGACAGCCCTTGGAATAGGCTTATATGCGAATTCGCACTGAGTCTTGTTTCGGAATGTGCATTGACTTAATTCGTTTGCCCAGTGAAACAGTGGGACAAATCACCTGGCGTTGCCCAAACTGCGTTTGATAAAATCAATCTTAGTCTTACAACGAACTGTTCTATCGATTTTTGCAGGTTCGCTTTTGCGACAAGGTTGTCGTTCATCGGATGGTAGCCTGGTCATTTGCGTATAGAAAAGCCCGCAAAGGAGATTGGGAACGTTATTCGCGCGATGAAATGCGCTTCCGCTGTAAGGTGAAGGAAGTAGAAAACAAGATTGCGTGGTGCTTGGCTCCTGTGCATCGAAATGCCGTCTGGACTGCTCGTTATACGCATGCCGCAGAATAGCAACGTATTTTCCAAAGCCCGAATCATTCAAAATCGATCACACAGTGTTCTACTGAGTCTTTTTAATCCGTTCTGCTTTTCAATGCGCAGTCACTGTACGACTAAGGCAATAAGTTGTTGCGAATATTGTTATATGATGGTTTCGCTTGCTTACGCAAACGAGGTGGAGTGTGTGCAGCTATGCGAGGCGTTATTTTCATGGGCGCGTCGTGTCTTGCTGTTTGGTTTGTTTTGCCCTTAGTCTTACGTAATTGGGCTCTCTTGGTTTGTCGGTTGTGCTGTATCAATTCAACCAAGTAACAGTCTCCAAGCATTCTGTGAGAAAATGAAAATCTACGTCAAACGAGTTGTTTTATACTGCCACGCTGGTGTACCTCGTACAACTCCTTCCAGTATACAGCTATGCAAGCATGCTTTTCGGTGTTGGTAAACAACAGCTTATTGAAATCACAAGCTCCTGATATGCGTTGGTTGCTGTTGCATGTATCGCACGGCGACTCGGGTTAGTGTTTCATGCCTTATCGTTCAGACAACTATTTTAAGCTGTTTTAAACAGCTCCGTGCTTTTCATCATCCCATTTTGCTGGCCAACGCCGTATGGCTTGTTGATTCGATTTATCGTTGGTGGAGATTCAAGTCTTGCTTCGGTGAATGGTATGCACCTCAACTAGAGTTTATTCTGCTGTTGTTGCTATCTGTCCGCATTCGTTTTCGGCGACCAGACGTGATCTTGCCTCCACATCTAATTGGTTTTACGTGACGCGAACACGTAACGTTTTTCTTCGCAGGCCCACGGGCTATTGGCGCGCAAATTACTTGTTTTGTGTGTCGGCTGTTACGTCAGTATTTCTGTTCCGAGACGCTTGATGATTCAGATCGAATTGCGCGGTAACGCTAGCTCGAAACTCTTCACCGTCGTTTTTCTTACGAAACTCCATTGAATCCTCGCTTATACGCAGTTGGCGTGACGACAGATATTTTGAAGTGCTCGGACCGAAGGAAGCGAGCGGTGTCGCGTAAAATTCTTTTGTTTTCGGCATATCGCTGCCTACAGCTATAAGGGCGTGTTTTTATAAAGTCCACCATTGTGCGCAGTCTTTTCCCGTGTTGTATCGTATACAAAAAGTAATCTATTTTTTGAGTGTGTTCTTTCTGTCAGAAGTTTAAATTAAAACAAGTCGAACGGTTTGCCTTCAACCCCCTGTATTTTTCTGATGCGAAAACGTGTTTTCACAACTGATGAAGCGATGAGCAGCATTTCGTATTTGAATTCTCCAAGTTACGGTCAGTCCGCAGCCGTGTAACACTACCAGGTCCATTTTATATCGGAAGCAACATGCGGTTCTCTGGTGCACGGTTACTGGGTAGGTTGTCAACAAAGTCAAAAGACCCGAGCAAGGCGAATGTTTCTTCAAGTGCAAAATTGCATTTTTGGCTTCAGGTGCACTGCTGAGATCAACAAAACAGTTCCTTGCGTTCTTTGAGCTACCTACCGATCAGAGTAGTTCGGATCAGATCTTCCAAGTTTTCTGCACCTGAATGGCGATTGCGAGACGACATGACTGGACACGTTTTTTTGTGTTGATTGAACGACGATATTTTCTAGGTGTAATCGCGTGGTTAGCCGTACAGTTATCAGGCCATTCAAATGTCTAATAACGCCTTTGAGTAGCAGTTTATTGCCCTGTGAGTTGTAACGACGAGTGNTGGTTCCAAATGGTTGTTCTGAAATAATTTAGTGGCGTCAGCTCCCGCTGATTGCTGACAGAAATAATTTCATTCGCGTGATTAACTCAGAGCTCTAACTGATTAGCGCTTGTGCAGAGGGTTAGGATCAAAGGCGTGGTGCTAATTAAGCAGGTGATTGGACCAGAGTTGGAAAAGGCATCAGGCCTAAAGCGTGGGTCAGGTTAGAAGAGCAGCTTCCGACCTGGTTAAAGATTGCGTTTTTGAATGCTTATGAATTAAAGCTATAGAAAGAAAGTGACTATTTGTAAATTTGTCCATTTAGAAGTATGTCACCCTGTCTGTCTCGTGCAGAAAAATAAACTGAAGCTGCGTTTCCGGGATTACCAGAGCCGTAATTTGCCCAGTTCCAGTGGAGAGATCTTCGGTTGCGACGGGAGCCTAAGTAAGACTTACTTCAGTTACTACGACGCTCTAAAACTAGGGGTGGAGGTTTGGAGCCCGAGGCAAATCAGAGGCGGTCCCAAAACTACACATTGAGTTATTAAGTAGCCCCTTTGGCACATACTATGGCTTGCTTCAGAGCTTATTAAATGGGCTCTGGAGTGGTTCGTAAGCTTTCAAAACTATGCAAAAAAAGGGTCCCGAAGCGTTCGCCTCCCCGATTAACCACCCTTGTCTGAAACTACACAAAATTCGGACTTTCTATTGTTGCCACATTCGGAATAAAAAGCGTAGTGATACATAAAAAGTAATAGGATTTGAGTTGAAAGCCGAACTCTAGCGGTAACACTAGACTCTTCCCATCTCTCTTGTAGGTACCTGCCTACACTCTTCAGTTAAAATTCACAACGGTAAAAATACTTTGATAGATACCTTACTTTTCTGAAATTGCATCAAGCCACAAATATCAACCAAGGTTTGCTCTTTTGCAAAAATATCATTTATCCAGAATGAAAACGTTTCGGGTCAGCTTTCCTTAAAAGTATAGGTATATTGGTCCCAAAATTGGGTCTGATAGTTTGAGATTTCTCTCGTCTTATTAATTTGGAAGACATAAACGTCCTGCTATCTTGCCAATATTCCTGTTGATTTTTGTTTTATATGATTGTCAATTTTCTGTTAATATTGTTTTCAGTGCTCCTCTTTTCACTTATACGAAAGGATTCGCTTATGACGGCTTGGGCTATAACGATGCTTTTCGTCGGTTCCGACAGAATTTCTATCTTTTACCTGCATTCGAGTTCGGCTATATCGTCACTTCGCCTTATAGCGACGCTTTTTATTGGTCACCGAAGAATATTTTGTTCGTTTATTTTATAACGACAGTTTCAGTTTTTCTTTACTGTTTGAGGTATATTTTGAACTATGTGGTTATGACCGAATAGGAATGTAGTTAAGCGCCCAATCCTTGAGCCATGACGTGTGTGACGTAATAATGGCATCGAGGATTGCTCCATCAGCAGCATCAGAGGTAAATTGTTGCAATAACTACCAATCCACTGCGAAAGAAGTTCTCATCTTCACAGCACATGCATATTAATTTGCTGTCAGAATTTCGGACATGAGAGCATCTTTAAAATTTAGTTCCGGAGACAAAGTTTAACACAAAATTCAGGACGCATGGCAACCCTATCAAAGGACAATTCTACTATATCTTCCACCTTTCCACTTGTTCACCCAGTGGCGTGCAGAGGGAGGGGGCAAACGGCGCGACGGCCCCGGGTATCCAAAGAGTGAAATTACAAAAGTTAAAATGCTGTAACTAGATGATTTTTCCTATTGTAAGTCTACTAATACATGCTGAATGGATTTCATTTATCGAAACCTGTTTTGTTGTCAACATTGATTTTTCCGTATTCAAATGCCAGTGATTCTCAGCTTCCTCATTATAATGGTCTTTTACTCCAGGTGTACGGCGCACGCCCAATCAAACTGATAGCGACGTCAGTTGTTCCAGATCGTGCGGTCAAAGGAAAATCACAAAAAAGGATTGACAGATAGTCAGGGTTGAGAAAAACCCGTTTTTTTCAAAAACTTTTAACCCTCCTGTTTTTTCAAATTCGTTTTTTTTGAAAAGAAACAGGTTTTTGTTCTTTTTTCAAAAAAACACAAAACCCCATTCTGAATTGTTTTTATTGCATTATGCAATATCACCAATTGCAGAATCACACAATAAGAAATTGTTATAGCTATTATGGTATTCTAATTTGAGGGTATAGAAAGAAATGTACCCCATCTCTCTTTGTTTTCGCAAAGTGTTGTTGGCCAATTCACTTCAAAGTAGTAAAGCTTAGCACGAATGCCCACAGCAAACAGAGAAAAGCCACTCCCGCACAAACTCTGCAGTTTCACGTCAAGTTTATGTACATGCCCTGCTAATTCAGCCAGGGTCCCGACTAGGAGGGCGGGGGGGGGG
>JGI24158J21664_10013174_pt1 | contig 10924 bp, 8 predicted proteins | sample Ectturendosymbi3_FD_21664 | JGI IMG/M metagenome (IMG submission 21664)
ATGGGCGTCGGAAGGATTTTTCCAGGGGGGAGCACCAGGGGATTTTTCCAATATTTTTCCATGGGGGGACAAAAGTGGTGAAATTTGTTTTTTCCCACTCGAATACAAGAAAACAACCTTTTTTGCTGAAACTTTCAAAATCCAAGGGGGAGGCTCCCCCTTCCTCACACACTTCCAACGCCCATGATTACGACATTCCAAATTGCGATATTACATTCTAGTTTTACAAATTAGTGAAAGGAAATGCAAGGACCAGGCAAAAAGTTCCCTGATCATCTGCAAAAATCTACATGAATTTAATGAAAGAATTTTATGGGCACAAAAATCTTCAGATTACACAACATAAAATTTGTCATAATTGTGTCTTGTTTTCTAAAGTATGAGTTTGCCAAAGGCTCTTGAAGATCCCAAATCAAGCGTACCCAGCACTTGTTTCCCTCTCTTGTCAGGCGTCGTCATAATCACCGCTGGTGGGAGCTGTATTGTGATCTGGAGCATGCACTCTTGGAGCTTTGAGTTTCAGAACGTCATACATAAAGGACTGACTGTGGGCAGACTCACGGATACATAGGCTACAAAAGAAGGACAGACAGAAAAATGCATATGAAAACCTGAAGACAAATTATTTTATACAAAACTACTAGAAAAAGATAAAATTGCAAAATCCACAATTCTTTGGATATGTTACCCTGAAAAGTTAACAGAAAATAAACGAAAAACTTCGATGTAATGCTCTGCTTGTAACTTCAAAGAAAAATTTTCATTGTCTTTACTGCTGCAAATATATCGATTATTTCGTCTTAAAACTGATTTAAATCAAACGTGTCATATGCAGGTGTGGATATTAGAATTTAGGGCCCAATGTAAACTTTCAAAAAAGGGCCTTAAAACAAATTGTTGAGGGGCGCATTTTGGCGGATTTGTACATAGTTTCAGCGTTATTCAAAAAAGGAGCTTATTATCTGTGCCCCTATAGTGGTGCATAAACTTTACAAAACAAAGCAGAAACTAGATGCAAAACTAACAAGGGGATGGACACGGCATCTCCGTGAAAAGGAAGGCCTGAGGCGGCCGCTTCGTTCGCCTCCCCTAATATCCATCCCTTGTCACATGTATTAACCTAGGACAGTGGTTCTCAAACTTTTTTTTGTTGCGACGCCTTTGAAAACATTTGCTGAACTTGCGACGTACCAGCAATAGGATGTTAAAATTAACAAAGTTTCATTTATTGATGAATCAACAAAGAGAAATATGCATCATTTATTGTGATGCGTCGGCTTGATTATTTTTACAAAGTTCATTGAATCTTGGATGAATTTATGAAAGTGCCACCCGCAGTTCCCTCACAGGGTTTGTTCGTGATCAGTACGTTTTTGCTCACGCTCACGGTCACGGCAAAAATTCCTGCTTCGCGTAAACACAAGCGCAAGAGATAACCATCCGTAGAGCTTTTACAAAGCTGGGTATTTGTCAATCAATGAAATCTAAAAATTTCTCAGATTTCCTGAATAAATCTTTATTTTAAGGGAACTGTCACAGGAAGGTCAATATATTCTTTTTCTTGTTCAGCAAAGGACCATGTGGTAGGTTGGACAAAAAATGGCAAATCCATTCATAGCTTGATACATTCTACGGAAAGTACTCTGGAAAGTTTTTCTTCGAGCTTAGAAAGATGTTACAAAGTTGTATTTTGCAAATTTGGAGACTGTATCATTCACTTCTCTTCAGGCAAATTAGACAAAAAAGTAAAGCACTGAGAACTTCCAGACATGTTTATTATATCTCCCTTCCACAACGAAATAATTTTAGATCTGTTGTCGTAGCAACATACTGTAAGTTTCATCGCTGCTCTGAAAGCATGCGCAAGAACATACTGCATGCACTGTGAACGCTAGATTCCCGTCCGATTGTGACGCAACTATAGAATGCGAGATAAAGCGGAAAGTCCGCAATCCTGGCCATGTGAAAGAATTGCGACCAGTGGCGCAACTGACCAGGGGAAAGGGGTGAACCTCCCCCCTGGCAAGCTAAATATAAAAACTGGGCCTCTTTAGTTGACATTTTGATATTTAGTATTCTTTGATTTGTTGTTTTTTGGGTGTTTTCGTTGTTTTTATCTAATATGGACATCCACATATTCACTATTACTTAAATTTTTCTGAGTTTTGGCTGGTGGGTCCCTTCAGGCAAACCTCTCCCTCCCTAGCGCAAACCTTCAGTTACGCCACTGATTGTGACGCAGCCGTGAGTCAAACCACATGCGGACGCTGAATGCTGGGCTTTTAAACGTCACTAAGGTTCTTGTTTGCTCGCGAACCTTGTTGATCTTGATGAGATTTCGCTACCGGATCCAGTGACCAGCACTCCCCAAAATGCTGCGCCCCGGGGCAGATGTTCTGCCTTTCCACCCAAGTTACGCCATTGTACACAACTGTTTAAGATGGAAGTTATTCTATTCAATTACATCGTTAATATTGAGTCTTGAGTGCTTAATGTAATCTATCGTTCAATAACGAACAATTTCACAACTGTTCAATAACTTTTAAGGATGCCGGAAAATACTAGGAAAACAGAGTTTTTCAAAGCTCAAGGACATAACCAGTTTTGATAGCAAATTGAAGGAAACAAGTTTCAGAACCGCTCTTTCGGAGATTTAAACAATTTTGCGCGACGATATTTGTACTTTAGCTGAACTAAAACTTTCATTTTTTACCAAAATGTCTCTTTCATTGGCGTTGGAAGGGGAGGGCGCAGGATGGTGCCCTTGGATTTAAAAATTCTCAGCAAAAAATATTGTTTTCCTAATTTTGAGTAGGGAAAAACAAATTTCACCACTTTCGGCCCCCACTAGAAAAATTTTGGCAAAAATCCACCAGTGGTGCCTACCTGAAAAAAATACCTCCCACCCCCACAGACTCATTCGTACAATCTTACAACTCATATGTCGGCCCACGATGCCTAGCCAACTATTCAAAACAGTTCCAACTCCGTTTCTCGTCTTTTTTCATGTTTAACACAACCACGGCAAACATAGTTGATTTGCAAAGTACATTTTTGATCAGTATTTCTGACAGTGTTCATGGCTCTAATGCTGCCTACAGACAACTGTGAGTGAATTTCTGCACGTAGCTAAAGATGAAGCGCCTTCCTGGTAATTTTTTAAAAAGCTGCAGTTTTTCTGTTTGGTTGCGTTGTTTATTTTAGAAAAATCGCACAGTTACTCAGGTTAAATTCTTTTCCGAATACACTCAAATTCAGTAACATCCAAAAAATATCTTCAAGACAAGCGGCAGCATGTGATCTCACCATGGCAAGCTCCGACACGCACCAGTGATCAAGACAATCAAAACTTAAAGATTGGCGATGATTCTGAATTGGAAAAACTAGATCGCTGTGTTCAAATTTCACCTCGTCTAACTTTCTCTTGTTTCTGTTGACTTGGACATGCTATTGGCCCGTTTATAAAACATTTTGTCTCAAATTGCGATGGTACGAGATTCGACCTTTGAAAATGATTCCATCCACAGGCACCTACTGTAGAGAGAGATTGCCGACAATCATAGCTCGTAGCTTTTTAAAGCAAAATTAGACTTTATTCGATCAACAATCGCTCACATTGTTACTTTTATAAACTGGTATGCGACTGTCTGATACGCAGTTAGGATGTCACCAGCTCAAAGATTGTGACTTGACATGAACAATGGAACCAGAACAACATTCAAGTACGAAAGAAAGAACGAATTTGAAACGACAAATGCAATTACAGCATAAGATACAGAAACATGTGCTGACCTTAACAATATCAAATGAAAAGAACTATTCGGTGTCAAGCGAAATTTCTGACCTCTGCGAAATTTCTGACCTTTTATTGTTTGTCAGTTATTTTGCTTTTCAGAGTGAAGAAATAAAGTTTGACGATCACCTTTTTGATGTCTGTTGTGTAAATTAAAACTTTTTGGTTAGATGTCAGATACCCACAGCAAGCTACAGTACGGGAATAACTATAACCGCTGAAAAGGATTGAACTCAGTCTTAGAACTCAATTATTTTTCTTTCTGTAACCCAATCTGACACACTTTCGTCAACACCGAATCCTAAGCACTAATCATCAGTTTTCTCAGCGTATTTGAAATGTGGAATATTGCTCTGCATGCGCACATGGTGCGAGGTCAGAAATTTCGCTTGGCACCATGTAGTATCTTTCCCCGAAAGTTTCAAATACACCGGGACGTTTTCAAAATGTGCGTTGCATGAAGTCAGTGCGGTTCAACTGTGAACGTCACAAAAGACATTGTTGGAAATGCAAATATTGCAAAAATTATGCGCATAAGTCATGGCATACAAAAACATTGTACTTCTTTAGGTTTCTTTCTTTCCCTTTGAGATTCTTCAATTCGAAGCTAAACAGTAAAATCATGCGAAATTAGTACAAAGAACGTATTCTAATAACAAATAATAACCTGTAGTTTAGGCTACACTAAAAATACATCGTTACTAGTTCACAGCAAGCAAAACGTATTTAATAATTACTTGAGTCCTAATATAGATTCGTTTGACGATACCACATAACTGTACAGTCCACATTTACTTCGTCTTTTTTTATGGTCGAAAATACCCTAATTCTAGAAAATATAGTAACTTTCATAAACACGGCATTGGTAAAGCAATCACAATCGTAGTGTAACTTTTTTAAGGCGTTCGCCTAAACATCCAGCTGCACCTCACCTTTCGTTCAATGATCAATTTTGTGCTGCCTCGTGTCAATACAAAACGTATTTGAATAAACGTTCAGCTGCTTTTCATGTTTTCGTTGGGTTGATCACTGGAACGGGGTGGGGACTGTTTGAGATCGATCAACGCATTACGTGATTCTTACCCATCATGTGATTCTTTCAACTCCCCCACATAGATCCTTTCTCCGAAAAGCTTGTCGGCCGCTGCACCCATTCCAGCACCAAGTGCTCCGCCGCCCGTTCCGAAAGCTGTTGCTCCGCCTGCAACTAACACCACAGTTGGTGCAGCAGCAGCAACAGCTGCGCCCAGCAATGGTGGAATTGCTATCAAGGGTGCTGCAACAGCAGCGCCAGCAACACCAACGCCTGCGATTTTTAGTTTTTTCTTATTGTCATACAATCGGTCCAGTTCTTCGTTGCACACTTCCATGAGGTTTTTCTTGAATTTTTTAATGGCATTCTCTGTGTTGTTCTTGCTTCTGACCAGGTTGCGCAACTGGTGAATTGTTGCTAAACCGAACGTTTCATATTCTTCTCTCATTGACTTGCATTTGAACGTTATTGACTGCAAAATAAAAAAGTGAAAAGATATTGAGAAAAATGAAAATTGTAGTGTCCTGTTGGAATATCATTTTTGTAGCTTTAACTGATAAAACAAAGGGAAATTAAACACTAAAAGACACCACTACAGCTACGCATGGCTTTTTTAATTACATCTGAAGTATAGTATGCTTCGAGGATGAGATTGACCATTAGAATAAAAAAGGGTTCGAATATAATACAGTACCATGATCTGCAAAACTTGCTGCATCTCATCATTTGCATGAAAAAGGGATGCTTTTGCGCATACCTGGGAAATAAGGTTTAACAGTTATTTCCCAGGTATGCCCAAATAAACGGAAGGAAATTTGAACAAACAAGGTTGCTATAATTTCGCAACACTTTAACTATTGCAGTTCACATGTGTAGGTTTTCAGGGTGAAAATAACAGAAGTCGCCGCTTTGAGCGGCTTTTAATAAAAACGTCTGCTGGACTGCATTGTTTCACTCTGTTGGTTCAGTGTTGAGAGAACTTTGCCTATTATAGTTGGCAGATTTTGGGACTATGAGCTTCCTTGATACGTTTTTTCTTTTCATCTTGCTATTATAACTCCAGGTCATTATATACATTTTTGGAGATATGAATACACGCGAATACGTATCATGGCAGATTTTGAAAAGTGATGAGAATTGTCCTCTAGCAACGTACTTACGAAATGTTAGTGCTGATGACTCCAGTGGGGGCAGTGACGTAAATGCCAGCTACGACCGTCGCTTCCTGTCCCTGTATTCCTGATGATGTATTCTGTGCTTGGTCGGGATGCATAAATAAACTGAACTGAATTCCAATGCCCGTCTAATAACACTAGTTGTTGATGATACAGCGATGAATGAAGATAACGCAATCGACAATCATTTGTGCAGCAGTGAAAAAAATTATATTCCCAGCGAAGAAGTCACAAGAAGAGACGACGACGAAACAATCCCCAGGAAAAAAGTAAAAGTCTTAGCCTGTTGCACAGAAAACCGCAAAAAAACATAGAACAACGACAGTGCAAATCCATAGTGTGGCTGCAGCTTCAGATTCTGCATCAGCCGACATTCTTAATGTTTGAAATGAACCTGTGGCCATCAAATAGTGCATTCTAATATGCACCTGCTGCTGCTTGCGGTCAGACGTGCGGTTTGCCTTCAATTTTGAGTTTCAATAAAAAAACATCTTAGAGGCAGAAATGGTTATCGGTGGTTTACCGAGCCTCGAAGCTCTATTGTCGGAAGACCAATTTTGCCGTGAGCAAATTTTTGTGAAGTTTTCATCAACAACTGCAAACAGCACTACTGTCCAGGAGAAAATATCACGATATATGACCAGCTGCTGGCATTCAGAGGTCGCTGTGGTTTTCGGATGTGTATAGCGAACAAACCCGTGAAGTATGGCTGGAGAATCATGATGATCTGCGATTTTAAAAGCAGTTACATGTTGAATGCCATGCCACACTTGGTAAAGATGACAAAACCACGTGATGTAATGACTTTAGAACATTACGACACTGTGGAGTTGTGAAAGCCGCATTTCCTTAGCACAAGGAATATAACTGGTGATAATTGGTTCACATCAGTGGCATTGGTGAAAGACTTGGTGGAAAAAATTGAGATAAGATGGTACTATTCGTAAAAATAAAGGAGCAATTCCTGAAGAATTGACAGACAAAGTCAGATTCCAACCTAGGCAGCGTACATTGGTTTTTGATGACAACACCACTCTGCCAACACAGTTTTGCCCAAATAAGTCATCAAACAAACTTGTGACATTCAGTTCATCAATGTATAGACAAGCTGATATTAATGAAAACGGAAAACAGGAAATAATTATGTATTGCAACCAGACAAAAGGAGGGGTTGAACCCAATTGACCAAACGTGCTCCTTCTATTCCTGCAGCAGAATGACTTCAAGATGACCTTTAGCTATATTTTCTGGGATAGTGAATGCCCCGGGAGTTAATGCTACAATCCTCTACCACAGCCACCTGGTCAATCAAGATTAGAAAACCCAAAATCGTCGGAGGTTTATAGAAGAATTCGCACTTGAGATAATACGGCCATGGCCAGAGAATAGACTTACCCAGCCAAGACTTCTGTTGGGCGTCAGAGAAGCTGTGAAACTGACATTTCCTCAACTTACGATCGTTTCACGACTGCCGGGACCACACAACTGCCATAGCTAAAGAGGCGCAAGATTTGCCCTTACAGCAGAGACTGGAAGACTAAACAATTCTGCAGCAAGTGCCACAACCTGTGTGCAAGGATCATGTCACACTTGTGCGCATACGCACTGACTGCCATCCTGCAGGTAAGACAAGTTGCAAGCTTTTATTCAAAGTATTGCTTTTGTGCGGTTTAGTTTTATCTGCGATATGCTACTTGCAAACAATCGCGTTTAGTTTTTTGAGAAAAAGACTTACAAAACATTGTTGTGACTTTTACAGTCGGAAAATATTCTTTACGATTTATTTGCTTTTCAGTGTCGAAAGTTGCGTCTGAACAGACTTTACGTAGACTTCTTTTTACACTTTATGAAACAGTGTTTCTCAACCCGAGTCCGCGGACTCAAATGAGACCTCGGAAGGCTCTGGATGAGTGCACAAGCACTAGGGGCAAACAAATTCGCTGTAATGCCCTCACACAATAATAACTTTATCAACTATATACAATCAACGTTTTTGTTAGTGCAGCGATTAAAATGCACATGACCAGCGTGAATAAATGAAAAATTTGCCGTTCCACATGGCATTTATACTTTTGAGGTAGTGTGGTCAGCAGCTTAAGCGTAAAGGTGTTACTCAAACTACAGTTTGCTCTAGCCGTCTCAGTCTATAATTGCTTAAGGAAAGCAGGCGTTTGCGTATAACGACAATGACTTGAAACTTGAATTAATGTCATTCGTGGTAAACGGTGAAATCCGGCCACAGTTCGTGTTATGCTTAGAAGTCCTTGCTCACGGATCTCTCTGAGGAGCTTAACTACGTCGGCATCTCGAGTAAAAATAGGCTAAATACGTTGACGAAAATCTTGAGATTTTTAAAGAGAAAAAATACCAGGTACTGTGAAGTCTTACTTATCGTCCATCTACTTCATGAGTAAAAACTCACTCTCATAATAAAGCAATCCATAGTTCTTTTGTGTTGCTTGGAAAAATGCAAGAGCAAAAGCGCTTTATACATCAGGAGAGAGCTTGGTTAAACCAGCAACCGTAAAAATACCCAGGATAATATGCCATGTGTTTTCTTCAAATAACACCATTAAGTGGCGCACCCAAGAATTGTCAGTCGATATTCTGAAACAAACTATTGCTGCTGCGAAGCGAAGTGGAGATCTTATTTCAGAGTTGGGTGAGACTACAGATTTAGGACACGATCCACAGTTCATGGTGTTCGTGCGATAATGTGCGACTGAGGACTACGTGAAACAACTTCTCTTTTGCTGTCCACTTGCCAAACATATCACAAGAAAAAAATGTTTTAGGAAGTAGATTCCTTCACTAAGAAAAATCAACCTTCGCGAACTCACTGCTTGAACATAGTTGTGGATCCATCGAATTGTCAATGGAAGAAAATCTGCGTTTTTGGTATCAAAAGCATTTGCAGAAAAAGTAGAAATTTATTTGTGCTGCACTCGTCAAATCTCTCTTGAGTGCCTTACTACATCTCTCCGAGATGGATAGATACATCCCTTCTCATAACCACATCAAAATATTTAACTGGGTGCGAAGCCCATTTGAGGTGCCAGAGCTACAGGTTCATTGTGAAGTGGATTGCATTGCTGAGCAGTAGATTGTGTTGCAAAGTCGACAGCTGTGGCGTCTGACTTAATTTGAGTGGATTTCCATTTAATGGAACCAAATGTCTCCGATTTGTGTCGGCAGGCAGCAAAAGCTCTTTTTCTTTTCCCAACTACATACCGTTGTGAAGCTGGTTCTCAACACTATAACTATTTTTGAAACCAAGCAACGATACCAACTTCATCCAGAAGACGACATCAGATGTGCGTTGACGACCACAAAACTTTTTTCGACAAACTTGTGAAACAAATTCAGAGACAAGATTCTCACTGAAATTTGTGAAATTGGGCGATGAATCGAATTTGCTAAAACTAGTGTTTGTATTATTCTCGTAGTCTTAGCCTATCGTGAGTCCGTGAAGATTTATACTGGTCCGAAAATACTCCGCGTCTTAAAAAGGTTGAGAAACACTGTTATCAAAATACGTGACTTGTGAGAATACGTCTTTTTCGTGAAGGTTTAATTCTGACTTCTTAGTGAGCACTACGTGCAAAGCTATATTAGCTGTGGCGAGTTTTCGTTATTCATTGGCTCAGTTTTTTAAAATTGCGTGGTATTCTAACTTTAGTAAGTTGCCCGATAGTCTTGTTAACATATAGTTCTACTTCTCATTGCTTGAAACAGTTTTGTGAGAGTGTCTAACTTTCTTGTTATATTATAGCTCATGTTGTTCTGGCCGTCGATTAATCTTAGCTTGTGACATATTTGTAAAAAATAATTGAAAAAGGGACATTTCGCAGTTTATGAAAAGAAAGCATTTCTGATAGCCGAAGTGTATAAAACATTTCAGACAAAAGATTGAGAATCAAGGTCAACCATCAAAGACGAATGGAGAAGAAAGGGTAAAGCATTTTGTGAACGTCCATTTGCATTGCATCGTCAGCAACCTGAAAAGGAGCAAAGTTTCGACGTTTCCCTTCCTTTAAAAATTTCTGCGAAAACTAATGAATGCACTGATTTTGATCTTAATCTTGGGTCATAAAGCGTGGTGCTGTGTGTTTCAATAATTTTAAGTCATTCAAAAATGATTAATGCTAATGGTATTCAGTTTCCTTCAACCTGTATGGGAAACGCAGTAGGAAAAAAACTCTACAAATTGACGCGTGGTTAACAGCTAAAAAACATGACAAAACAGTAATGGAGTGCTTTTGATATCCAAGGGGAATATTTTGAAGCCCCTTTCTGAGAGTTTGCCTCGATCCCTTAAATTGTAATACTCGTATCCAACCCGGCTTCTAACGCGGTTGCGATATATTCCCTCGAGCAGGTCTTTGCACCGAAACTGTGGATCGACCAAAAGAATAGGTTTGACAGAAACTCCGAGCGAATACTTGATTTGGTGCTAGCTTCATTTTACAACTTGCATTGATAGTATCTCTCTTAGTGGCGTTTGTGTACATTCAACACAACCGAGGTTGGACAAACCGGGGAGTGGTGATGTTGTATATTAAAGTAGTTACTCAAACGAAGTGATTACATTTCGGTGCTTTCTAAACAGGTGTGCTAATAAGGGTGTGATAGGGTAAATGCTAGTGTGAATTTTCATGTTTCAAGGTTCTTCTTATTTTTTTGACGTTTGACGGAACTTTCACCTCATTATGTGTCCGACACTTCAAAGCAAAACTTATACACGTATTTACTGAGTGCAAGGAATCTGATATTGACATTTGGTCATTTCTACCTCACAGCTGGCAGTGATGTAGTCGAGACCGTAACCTTCGAGTCGGAGACCGAGACCTGGCTCAAATTTCGAGACGAGACCGAGACCGAGACTTTGTCATAAAAACCGAGACCGAGACCTGGAAGTTCGAG
>JGI24158J21664_10013175_pt1 | contig 10923 bp, 6 predicted proteins | sample Ectturendosymbi3_FD_21664 | JGI IMG/M metagenome (IMG submission 21664)
GCTTGTGGTGACTATCACAGTGACTTGTTACGCATGGGCACCATCTAGCGGTGACCATTTATTTACATGTGGCGCCATCTACCGACCGCCACACCTACAACAACGAGTGAAGAGAGTGCGTGTAGAATAATATGCACAGAGACGCCGTAGAATGGAGGCATGGCGAAGGCATTTCCCCCTCTGCCCTTTCAAAAGAGAGGCAACGGGGCGGATGTGCCTTTTCATCGTAGGTGTAGGAGCAGGCAAATTTTTGGGGTACGAAGGATTTTGCCTGAAAAGTTTTTTGTGCAACTTTTGCCTACAAATTTTCTCCCACAAAGATCATGAAGACTTCTTTTTAGTGTAACTTCCTAAAAAAAGGTCTTCATGTGTTTTTATGGAAACCTTGGGCGCCATTTTTTGAAGTCAAACAACCNTGGGCGCCATTTCTACCCGGATTTTCAGGACTTTTGCCCAGATTTTCAGCAGATCAAAACTTTTGGGGATCCTGCACCCCCACCTCCAAAACCACTGCTTTTCATATCAGTACCATAGGTAATTTCATGGTTTATTAAGATTGACTTGAAACAAATTTATTACAGCTATTTCGGCACACAGAAAATTCAGAACGATTTTCTATAATTTCTGTTACTATTTTTCAGGTCAACATTGTTGAGGAACAGAAACAAACATAATATGTAGCGATTTTTTTATAAATTTCCTTTGCCCTCAACTGTTTTACTGCTTCCCCTTCCCTACAGAACCGCCGCGAGAAAGATTTAAATAGGGGGGCTTTATGTCTTTTCATGGAGCTTGAAATTCTGAAATTTGATAAAAACTCCACCAATTTATAGTGCTTCATAATTTAATTTTGGGGGCTTGGAGCTTTGTTTGGTGGGGATAAGCCCACAAAAGCTTCCCGTGGCGACGAAACTGCTTTCCTACCGCTGCTCCCGCGTCTCTGAATATGCATGTTGTGTTTACAAACTTCGCCAAAACTTTGCTTTGCAAACGTAATTATGACGTCATATTGTGACGCCACAGACTGCATATATCTAGTAACAATGATCACCATACGCCACTGCACAATACTAGAATTTGGTAGGGGGGCATCCAATCAAGCAGTCGCCCCGGGCATCACCAGACCTCTGCACGCCACTGCGACAGATATAACGTTTGAAGCCTTTTACAGTATATATTCTAAGAGAAATAAACCACTACTGAAACGCCAAGTGAACAATGAAACGTTCTTCACTCCACTGAGATCATATTATCAAATTTATTACTATAGCGTGCTATATGCAGTATATATACATTTTTTTAGTTATAGACGGGAGTAGTACACGAAATTTGAATATAGATAAATGTATACATCTGTAAAGTAGATATACCGCCATCACATCCCTTAATTTTTTCGTTTGATCCCCTGGAATGAGTAAACTATTAAGAAACCATGCGGTGGGCTCACTGGAGATTAAGAACCAACAGGGAAGAAAATTTGACGAAACATGTCGGGTTCGTATATCCATATGTAAACAAAGCAAAAAATTGAAAAATTAATGATGAGAAACATGGCGACAAACAGAAAAAGCAAGACTCATAATCGACAATGAAAAACAAGACCCATTTTAGTTTATGTGTTTGATTGTGATTTTCACGATGCTTTATTAATCCTTATATCTTTAAATAAGCACGAAATATGATCTTTCATTTCAATTTTTTGCAAGCAAATTTGAGGGGTGGAAAGAGCGGCACTTTTATGGTCGTCCCCGGGCGGCACTTAGCGTCGCTACACCACTGCAAACGGTTTTGTTTTCTTTCTGAAAATGTTTCAAGACAAATGTAATCGCGATTGTAATCGTTATTACTTTCAATATAATTGTAATCGATTATATTGCTGTTTTGTTTATTTGTAATCGAGCATGTGGCAAGTAATTGTAATCGATTGCATTTGTTATGTAATCGCCCAATGTCTGGTTCAAGGCACGCCCCCGCACCACGGTTACAGTCACTGCAATTTGATCAGTGTTGAGTGTGCATGCGGAGAGCATTATCCCTGAGTGTACTGCCTGCTTATGCACCAGTCGCAGAACCAAAATCCCAAATTTCTTCGCAGAGAAGTAATCTAAATTTATGAACTTAATTTGGATATGATGGTTACCAGTCTGATGTACCATTGTAAATACATCAACAAAATTCGTTTTTCTTCTGCGAAAGTCTGTTGTTGGGTCGTAAATGTGTTCAATTTAGGTGATTTTCGCCGATATCTCGGTGCTTGTATGACGTCAGGCTAGAAACAATCATCATCTGTTAATCCGGCGTCAAGCGGAATTTCTGACTTGGGAACTTTCTGACTTCACACTATGTAGGCCTACGTATTCACAGAGTAATATTCTACATATCACATACGGCTACGCTGAGAAAACTGAGTTTTAGGGCTTAGGGATTCGTGTTTAGGTAAACGTGTCGGGATAGGGTGAGACAAGAAAAATAATTGAGGTCAAAGATTAAATCTAAAAATGTTCAATGGTTAAAGTTTTTTCCGTATTACCGGGGTTTTCCGGAAGTCCGTCCTGCGCCGTTAATTGGAAAAGAGACAAATTGGGAAAATAAGACGTGAACCAAATAACCGCCCGGGCTGTTGCACGGCAGTTGCAAACTGCCTGTGTCTGAACAACTACTCATGCACACGTTTTGTTCCAGTGGTTTCAAATGTAGTGGGCCTTCAATAGCTATTGAAAAGGTGATCTGGGCCGCGATAAAAAAAGATGGCCGACCACTGGTGTAAGGTGACAACTACAAATAGTATTAAAACTCAGCACGGTAGCCTATAACGTTGGACGTACCGTCTAAGGTGACAGGTACAAACACCGGTACGGTAGTATTCAACTCAAATATTAGCACCATATAAAAGCCCACCTGAAATAAGCGCCCATGGGCGGACTAAAGACTGGGCGGCTTTCCGGAAAACCACGGTATAGCTTGCTGTGGGTACCTGGCATCTAACCAAAATGTTTTAATTTACACAACACACATCAAAAATTATTGCCAAACTCTATATTTCTTCATTCTGAGAAGTAAAATAAATGGCAAACAAAAACAGGTCAGAAACAAATGGAATCTGCTGAGGTTTACTGTATGTGCAGCCAAGTGCTAATGATTCGCCTGTGCTGCATACCAGTGATGGAGTCTCGAGACCCATTGTTGCGAGTCTCCGTCTCGAAGGTTTCAGGTCTCGGTCACAACCTATTCTCTCGAGACTTCGAACATCGCAAAGAAATGGCTTAGTAAAACTTCTGTAATTAGAGTTATTTTGTTTGTTACATTTGCAGGTAGGCAACAACCAAAACAGGTAGGAAAAAAGTCAGTAATTCGAAAAAAATTCGACTTAGAAGTTGTGACATCTCTGAAAAATTTCGGCAAAATCCACCAATTTTGAAGTCTCGAAGTTTTTACCAGGTCTGGGTTTCGACTACATCACTGCTGTATACTGCACCTGGTGATTTGTTTGTCTGATTTGATATCTTACATCACATGTGTCAAACTGGTGGCCCGTGAAGCTTAAATTTTAAGCCTATTTTTTGGAACTGCAGTGGTTTATACCTGTTTACAAAGGCGAACGACGTTCTTTGCCATGTTATAACTTTGCTATTTTAGTCAACTTGCTGACCTAACGTCACTCTTTAAAAAGGTTATTCAGTTTTAAGACTCCTTTCACTGCAAAATAACCATTATCACGTTACAGAGACGTTCTTTAAAGCATTAGCGTAGATGTTTGTAGTTAACTGTTACAACTGGCCCTTTGAGGGCAACGACAATGCTGATACGGCCCTCAGTGAAAATGAGTTTGACACCCCTGTCGTACATTGTATAACTGAGCTACTCAGTGCATTTGAGGCTAACACTGCTTACCCTGAAGTCTTTAAAATGTCCACTATTATAGTGTTTCGAGCCAAAGATAGAGCATATGTTAACTTGAGTTTGTTCCCAAATTTTTTGATGTTCATTTTGCCTTATAGGGTGTAAATTTTTCGTCCCCCCTGGAAAAATGTGTTGGACAGTTTTAAAAATTTGGTTCCCTCTCAGAAACCTCTTCGCCCCCCTGGTGTCCCAAGCTGGTTACAGGCCTCAGCAGAACACGATTGATAGCATCATGGATTTGCACAGGATGTGTCAGTTTATCGGATTGAAACTGTGAGTTTATCCGATTTTGTAATTGTTGGATTGGACTTCAAAAACCTACATCCGTTCATCTCTGCCCAACGTCTACAGTAATGTATGTGCTACAATAAAACGCAGTGCATAGTTTAGGTTGTGAAAGCTGAGATCATTATGTTAAAGTTTAACATCATGGCAATTCCTCTGGTCTCAGGCAATAGTTTTGTTTCAAATCTGGTTATCTGGGACAAGAAAGTAACAAACTGCGCCACGACTCGATGAACCGGGACGAAATCGCCACCCCATTTAAAAATATTTGTTCTTCAACGTTAGGCGTTTTTCTATACGTTCATATTGTTTGGTGTAGATGCAATTCAGATTCGATTTATTAAGAAATCACAGAAAGTTCTCAAATTATCAGGTGCGCATGCATGTAAAATAAAAGTAGGTTGCTGCGAATGGTTATCTTCATCGCGTGATTAACTCCATACAAGACCAATCGGTCTAAAACATTTTTGAAATGGCATTTCAGAAGGCCGGCTATTCGTCTTCCAGCGTTCGAAAAATCGAAACACTTTCGCAACGGCACGGTATCTCCAAACCGCCACCCCTAAGAGCCCCAAACTATTGCTTGGATATCGCCCTTTTCCTGTGCGCTAAGCAACTCGAATGCTGTTTTGCGTTGTGCAGGGTAAGCGGTCCCATAAAAGAACTTTGCTGATTTTTTTCGCAGAGTCACTGCACTTCTCGTGGCCTTGCGATTACAACGTATTGCTTGATACATTAGGCCAGACAGAGTTACATCACTGACTTTTACAAACACCAACCTGACCCGACATTGTCAGCTGTAAAATATATAATCAGCGATCCATTGAATTGCAACACATCTACTAACTTTTGTGCGCGAAGGTGTTCAAATGGCACAATAAAACGTGTTGACTGCTGAATTAAGGGAAAGAAGATACTAAGGTCCTTCATGCCTGACATGGAAGTAACACTGACACGATTTGGGTTAAGTGAACAAAACGAACTTGCTCATAATTATTGCACAGAAAGTAGTGATTGAACACCGAAGACACTAAACGTAAAATATCGAACAAACCAAGTAATGCCAGCAGTTGAAGTAGGGAAACACCAAGAACGCCAGATGCCCAATACAGTATTTGCAAATCTCGCAATACTGCATAGTTTGTGTTACATTCAACTGCAGTATTTGAAACATTTATCTAAGGATCACAATCAATGGCAGGACTGCATTTTTTTCAATACAGTGGAGTGCTATTGATATGCGGTCAAAAAGCTTCATAAACATTACGGATAATAACCAAAAGCCTTTAATATTTCAAGCAGCGGTGCATTCGCAATCCCGATGTCTTCACTAAAAAGTGACTAATTTGAGAAGAGAGGAATCACATCTACACGACATTGTCAAGAGTTTGGTGGTGCTACAGTTTAAGTTTGTAGTTGTTGGGCACCAAACGGGTAAAACTCCCGCTAAACCAAGCCAAAACGCAGTATCAAGTTTGTGCTTGAATCCACTAACCAATCTTTGCGCTTATACGCGCACACACAAAAAAACATGTAGGCGATCTCTGATAGAGTAACACTTGGAAACAATATTAGACTAACAGCAAACTTGATTCTATTAATTTTTCGGTAAAAAATTCGTAAATTTTTAAACGCATTTCTCAACAGCTTACAAAACTTATGAACCATCAGTCAAAACAGCAACAAACAATACAACCAATAACAGCACTATAATTAAAACCCGCTTCTAACGGGTGGTTTGATACGCAACAGTGATCTTTTCTGATATAATTATAGACACCTTATGCTCCATTGCAGAGTGCATTGCCTCACACAGGGTTTGGCAAATTTTTTGTGTTTGATTTGACGACAGGAATTTAATCAAGGTTTTTTATTGAGAAAATGCTGGTCTTTCTGACGAACAAACGAACTGTTGCACATAAATTCCTAGCCGACATATTTTGCTTTCAAACAGAAGTTGCAGCACTGGCTATGGACGGTAGGAAACGGATAACCCGGTCGTCCTTCATCTAGTATGCTCAGAGCTTTAGCACCGAAATGCACAAAAGGCAGCAAACTGGGACTAAAAAAGAAAAGTCATCAAATTTACCAATCGCAAAATTAAAACAAACCAACGCAAAACCATTATGTTTTCAGCAAGAATCTAAAGAACCCACAAATAATTAAGTTCATTCCAATATAACAAGCGTTAAGAAAATTTAAGAAACTCTAAAACGTTTCGCGACTANGTTTTTCAAAAATTATTATCACCGGCCTCTGCCAATTTCCTGGCAACCGTGTACTATATGGAATCGAAATTCAGAATAGAAGTATCTTCGACAACAAAAGAAACCGAGCTGAACGCACAAAAAATTACGATACTAATAATAAGCGTAGCCAGGGGCCCCAGGGAGCCATGGCCCTCCCCAAATTTTTAGCATGTCTAGTCATTTTGTGCTTTGAGAAACTGCGTCACAAACAAAAATATTGTTGCTCTCCTGAAGTCAAACATTTCGGCCCCCGAAAAAACTTTTGGGCTGGCTACTGATACTAGTGCAGCCGAAAAGCAGCGATGTTTCTTGTTTCAAACCTGAAGTCCACCGTAATTTACTGGAAAGCATTTTGAAATAGTCAAACAGAATAATAAGCATGCAAAAGCAAGCACCACCAATGAAAGCTGTTTTCTCCATGACGTCCTTTACAGAAATATTACCCGCTGTACAAGTGCCTCGCACAATATCCTCACGAGCATCAGTTTCCGACACACTTGAAATGATACCGTGATTCACTTAAAGGACGAGTTTTCAAAATACGTGTATCAGCAAAAGCATATTGAACTACAGAAATCCAGTGGAGAAATTGTGCACCATCTACACACTGCAGGTCACCTACTATGCAAAGACAGCAAGTTATTGTAAGCAACGATATTTAGCCACATAAATCCCGCTGCACTTTTTAAGAAAATGTTACTGGTCACCTGGACACATTACAGTTGAACGCTCGTTCATCTTTTTCTAGGCGCAAATAAACGAATGATTGGTATGAAAAACAATTGAAACGAAACGACAAATACACTTCTCACAAAATGATGTTTGTATCGATGAGATGTATTCTTGACATGGTGCCCAAGAACTACCAAAACATATAGCCAGTAAATTCAGAACTGACAAACTTTTTCGCAACAAGTATCAAACGCGTTCGGTAATTTAACGCTAACATTCCCACTATTTTTCTTCTGATGAAAAAAGCACGACTGTGTTGCAGTCTCCGCCTAGCATAGCGTAATAATTGCCACATGCAGTTGCTTCGACATAGTAGAAACTTTAAATCACAGGCACAGTATTTTCATCACACAGGAGCAAAGGAATCATTTGTTGGGTGTTCATTCACCTTGGTTGGTCTTTTCAGAGTTTTGAACACTTTCCCTGTTACAGGACAAACATATTTGTTTTTAGCACAATGGATGTGCACAAGAAGCCCATTAGGATATTTAGCAAATGGTCCATCACTTATGATGCGATTACATGCCCGACAAATTTTTCCTTCATTCATGAAAACAGGAGTTGCATGAAGCAACTTCTTTTGCCTTTGTAAGCACAACACTTCACATTTTGCCAGCATGCACTGCACCAGCTCACTTCGAGTGTCATGCAGTGGTTTTCTTAAGCTGTTGTGCAAATAATTTCCAAGCATTGCAACTGACCAATGACTTGGAAGTAAATGAAGGACTTTTTCAGGGTCAAAATTTTCAGAATGGGCATTAAGAAGGTCAACCACAGCCACTGTTGAACCAATATTACCCCTAGTAGCAGACATATCTTGTAAGTACACACTTAATAGCATCTGAAGCATCTGCTGCAGGAACTGCTTGTCACCTGAACCAACTTTAAAGCAATACTCTTTGGGAGAAAATGAATCGTTGCTTTTGTGCACCAAAATTTCCAAAGCTTTTTCATGTTCACCCAGCTTGCTGTGCAATATCACCAACTCATCAAAGAGCTGAGCTTCCTCAACTTTACCCAAAAGAATATGAACCCTGTAAATATCAGAGACCTGTAAAATATGTTGCAGTTTCTTACGAGCAGATAAGAGAGCCAGCATATCTTTTGGTTCTTTAGACTGTATGCTTAGCACAACTTCTAAGCTTAGCACAGCTAGATGGGTATGGTACTTTTCTTTCTGTGTTTCACATACAATCACCAAGTAGTACAAGTAATCCATTAACGCTTCAGGAAATTGGTGCAAAAAGCTGATTACATCATCTGAGTCCAGCTGCTGCCCTAAACTATCAATGGCTGCAACATCAGGGTTGCAAAAAATTTGTAAACCAGCACTCTGATCTAATTTTAGTATCCACTCAGCATGGCGCCATAAACTTTGAGCATCTTTGCACTTTTCAGCTACTTGTTGTGCAACAAATTTCAAACCTGGAAAAGTGTTATCATTGACTTCCTTCAGCTCAATTGATCTCCATATGCCCATTGCTTCTTCAAGTTCACCACTTTGTGCTAACAATAATGCAGCTGCATGGAAACAATCATTTCGTTTCAGAACAATTACCAAATCTGACATGGTGTCCAATTGTAACTTATCCATCAAAGGACTTGGTGAAGTAATGCTCAAAACAAAAATCGCTAGATCTTCATTTCTTTGCAGCTGGGACAACAATGCAATAGTGGAATATAATATATCAGACATTACATCACTGTGGTAGGCAGCATCAACTTTCAACAGGAATTTGGGAGCATTTTTTGGATTTTTATCATAAGTCTTTAGCTCATTGCAAATAATATTCAAATACAAGCTTAAAAACTCTTTGCATTCTAAAATTTGCGCTTTGTCAGAATCACACATTTGTGTGACACTACAGATGTCATGCAAAGGTGGAACTGTTCTTTTAAACTTTGTTGTGTGAGGCAATAGTTCCTCATACAAGCAAACCAACTCTCTTGGGTCCATCTGACCATCAAGAAACATTTGCAAAGCACCATCAAAATTGCATTCCTGAAAACGGACAAACCCTGACATACACAACACTCTGCTTAATAAAATGTTATATTTTTCTTTTCTTATTTTGCGCTTTGAAGCATGTATCAAAGACATGGCTTCATCAACTTGACCTTCCTTAAGTAGGGAGTTGAGCTGTTGCTCTAATGGAATAGGTATCATTACAAAAACATCTTTAGGAGTACTTATAATCAAAGATCCACCTTCACAGTTCTGCAGCAATATACCACCCTGAAATGGGAAAGATTGCTTTTGTTGCTGATCAAGCATACTGTGTACTGTTATAAATTCATCATTCAATGCAATAATAAATGGCTGCAAAACCCCAGCTGCAAACACACCTTCTGACCATTGCACAGGTGGGCGATTAGAAGTTCCATCAGGATGCACAAACATTCCAAGTGATCCAGTGGCTGAGACCAAAAATTCAGATGGACCCACACATGTAACCAAGCGTAATTTTCCATTCTCTTCAAATGTAAATAGCTCTTGGCGATGAGCTGTCTCAAAATCCAACAACATGTATAAACTTTCAGTGCTCACACAAATAGTTTTTCCATCAATGGCCATATTATAAGGGCTTCCAGGTAAGCCAACTTCATGCATAGGAATAACTTGATCTTCATGAATCTGAAAAATTTGTAATGTTTTTTTCTTTACAAAACTTACACATATTTCAATGCTGAATGGGTTTTGTCTGGTTGGTCTTTCATTGACACAAAACTTTCTGATATTTTTTATCTTCCCAGACACAGCTGTAGAAACTGATAAGTTCAACATGCTCAGCAACAATAAGTTTGAATCACAATTGACCAAAAGATTGTTTAAAGGAAGAGCAGCCTTTATCTGTGTAACTGACTTTCTCATGCCAAGATGTTTCTGAGATTGACGTTCCACTGATATATGTGGACCATTGCTTACATCTTGGCCATACATAAGGTAGTGATAAATAAAGCAATCATTTGTACCAATGTACAGATTTTTGCCACAAGTTTCAATGCTTTCAATACAAATCTTTGGCTTGTCTCCCATAATGTTTTCACGGCCAAGCAACAACTGTAAATCAAAAACTTTGCTACCCATTTTCCACAAAAAAATTTCCTTGCATATAAGGATTCACTAATTGAAGCCTGGTCCATATGGTTAAAAACCTTTACTATAGTAGCTGACACATTGGAATTAATAACAACCCATCTAATTATTATTTCATAGATGCTTAAAGAATTGTTACTTTAGATGGCAGAAATCCACATGCATATAAATTGTGCAGCATCAATCCTTTATCTGGAAAAAAACAAATGTGATTGCTGATAAAAACAGTGGTTTTAGGTTATTTCTTCCTTACCAAGCACAAATTTTCTCAACATTTTTTCATGATGAAAGTCATAAATTGCAGGTCATAGGTAATCAAAATGAGACAGTAGAAAATCTTTCAACTCTTTGGTGTCCGCTAGGATTTGGGGATATTCGGAAAAAAACACCTAAACGCACGTGGCTTTGCGCGGGAATTTCTCCAGTCCGGTATGCTCTACAGACCAGGTAAAAGTCTCAAAAGACGCGGCAAGTCTTCTAGTCTGCACTCGAAAAAAAAATTTTTTCTTGGGGGGTGTGGGTTTTTTGTGAGTGACATCATAAGTGGAGGACTTTAGACCACCTTGGCCCACTTTTCCTGGCCCTGGGCGCCAACCGTTAGGTGGTAGTATTTCGCTGAAGTTTTTACTGGAAACTAGGCTACAATCCGAGTCTTTTGAT
>JGI24158J21664_10013176_pt1 | contig 10922 bp, 5 predicted proteins | sample Ectturendosymbi3_FD_21664 | JGI IMG/M metagenome (IMG submission 21664)
GCCAAAGCAATACAGTATTGTCAAAAGCTTCGACATGTATGCTTGCAAGATTTAGAATTGGAAATTTGGCTCGGTGCTAACTACTGCCTGTCCTGCTGATTTAAGAAAAGCCTACTGCAAAGTTTGCAATAATGCAATCATAAATAGATTCTTCGCTTTCAATTGTTGTAAGAAAGATCGAAATAATACAGAAAATTTGTCAGAATGAACATCGTTCGGAGCTGTAACATACGTCGGCGCCAAGGAAGCACGATACCGTTCAAAATACACCATCTTCTTTTAAGCAGAGCTCCAGCATCAGAAACGTATTTCACTTTTTCCCCGTCAAAAGTGCCATGCAAAATTATTTTCACAACGTTCAAGTGTCTTGCTATTGTTGCGTAACGTGGTGCGAGACTCGGACAATTTTTTCGCTTCTTTACTCTCACTTGAGATGAAGCTTTTGTGGCGTAATGCTTTTGCATGTGGCAAGGGATGGGGCAGGTAGTTTTGCTGTTCTTATATTTTTACATTCCTCAATATTAGCATTTGGTAGGGGGCATGCAATCAAGCAGTTGCCCCGGGGCCCTGGCATCACAAGACCTTCTCAACAAGAGCCGGTTTTAGGCCTATTTCACCTATTTTATCTAAATGGTTCCCGGACATTAAGAGGGCCCCGTGCAAGTGTTGACAGAGTAACGTTAATCTTTATACATTTTAAAATATGGTAAGCAAATCTGAGGTGTGGAAACGGCGGCACTTTATTGGCCAGTCCCGCGCGGCACTTGACCTCGCTTCGACACTATGTGGGACTATCCTGGCTGGCTGAATGCCTAACCGGGACATTTTGGTTGACTGACCGGGACGCCGGGACAAAACCCTTAAAACCGGGACTGTCCCGGCTAAAACGGGACGTATGGTATGCCTAGCTATAAGTGGGTGAACAAAAAACAGAGGGTAAGTTTTATGTTAGGAAGCTGGCAAGGGGAGAAAAAAGGTTGAGAACCCCTGTTCTAAACAGTGTTAACGCTCAAGTATGCTTTACAACAAATTGCATGCAAACGTTCTCACCGGTGTACGTATATATATGCGTACTTTTAATCACATGCCAACATTGTTGCCTCCTGGAGTAGGAGCTCCTGTTTGCACAGCGGGATTCCAGAGATTATCTCCGGCGAGCGCGAACTTGCGTGTGGCGGAGCGGGATGCCAGAGGTTGCTCGAAGGCAAATTCCAAATCACATAACTTTCACCATTGGTATTCATAGCCAAAGTGGCCAACAAAAGTAAACCGTGGCCAAAATGACCAAAACTTCCACCGTTGGTAAACTTGGACAAAATGCCAATAAACAAAACTTTCACCGTTGGCCCAAGAAAGCCAAGAAAAAATGCCAAACGTTCTTCGAAAAAGCTTACTTGGCATTTGATTGTCTGAAGTTCATGTCCTCAATGAAATGGTTTGACCTTTCACAAGGAGCAAGCCTTTTTTGGCTAACATAAAGTTCTAGAAACTTCCATTAGAAAAAGTGAAGTACAACGGTCATGTCGTCAATAAAATGCTTTGACCTTTTACCACAAGTGCACGCACGGAGTGCAGGCCCTAGCCGTTTCTGGCTAGACAAAAGCAGTTTCTTTCCGCTGACGGAGGCGTCATACATTCTCTTGCCTGTTTCTCAATCAAAACCACGAGTTGAGGAGCAGTTCGCGCCAAATTGATCTACGTGGTCAGTGCTTGCACTTGTGTGATCTACTCCCTTGCTGGCTTCAGTCATGTCTTACTAGCTCACCTGCATGCACGAACTCCTTTTGCCCGAATTGGTCACGGTTACCTTAAGAGGGCCTTTGTGTAGGTCAACTTGTCGTTCCCCATCCAAAACGTGTGCAGATTTCGATAGGATTGCCCGAAAGAGCGTCTAAAAAATGCAGCTACTGAAGGAGCCAGCTTTCTACATGAACGTTAACGATTTTAAAATTTAAGTTGAAGAATGGTTTGCCCAAACTGGGCAGAGGTTACCTGAGCGGGGTTTAAGAACGTTAGGGCGAAATTGAAAAATTTTCTTCTTTTTCACTGGTAATTACCACTTTATTGAAGGAAACCCAAATTATGAAAATCAACAACAAAAACATGATAATGTTATTCGTTTTTTCTGAGGCACTAACCAGTGGGTTAAATTATTTTGATCCCGATCGCCTCTGATGGTCTTGCCGCTACGCGGTGCAAATCCTAACTGCCCTGACCTGGACCTGCACCGGTTGAACTCTGCATGGCAGACACTCTAACATTCACTCGATACGACATTACGTCGGTTGTATTCTGCACAAGAACAACGCTGAAAAACACTGAAAGTACGCACGAAGAACAGACGTTCAAAAAAGAAACCGTTGGTCGTTTTTTCACACCAACCGATTGGAGACGATCGTACTGTGATCAGCAACCGGCAGAATCAATGCAGCTGATGCAAAAGCCGTAATACTTAGTAACAGCTGTATAACTCAGCGGGGTGTACGCACGTAAATTCAAGCGGTTGTCCGCCACTTGATCGATAAATTTGGCCGAACGACCAGCTTCTGCAAACGAAATGCTTCATTGTAATGTTTTTCGACGACGGGGTTTTTAACGGCACTGCGTGCTGTGAAAAAGAGTGAATCCAACTGGACGATGTATGAGGTGTAAACTCATTGTTGCACGCTGCTCTGGATTGGCAATACTTGGCATTTGGCAACAACGTACATTTCAAGCAAAACAGTCCACTGATAACTCGAGTCGGTGGAACGAATTTTACAGTGAGGGTCCGGTCTAGGCGTGCTACCTACTTAATGGTTGATTGTGTGACGTCATCCGTGATCGTTCAACCGTGGAATACACCTTTTGCACAATTCCTAGGATGGTATTGCGAAAATGCACCTGCACGCGCTGTGATTTTACCGGAGATATTTTCCTATTTTGTCAAGACCACTATTTCAAAAACATGCACGCTTCTCCATGAAGCAAACCTGCGGTAAAAATCTGTGTGCGTGCACAAGGTTGGTACCGATTTTCAAGTAATGCCTGTATATTTTTATATCGATCAAAAAACGTTTCCATTATATGTAGTCGTAAGACTTCGTATTCTTAGACTCTGGGTACCAATCTCTCGTGTGCGAGTAATGCGTATTTGAAGATGCGTAACAGTTTTCGTTTTAATGCACACACGACCATCTAGATCAGAGCTTCTTCTTGCAAACCCGGTTCGTCAATTTGTTACTAAGATATTTTGTATAAGGCTATCAACGCAAGAAGAGCAACAAGTGTACGGTAATGACTTCATGAGGTTGAGACGAAAATAGGTTCACCTTATAGGCAACGCACCCAACAAGATTTTGAAGATGATGTGCTTTATAACGAAAAACCAGAATGCAGTATAAGGCAGTGGGGGTTCGGAACTCACGACCCTTCTTGTTCCGCCGCCCATGCTGATGCCAATATTGGGCTTCACATTTTGAGCAGGCTACAGCAATCGCTAAGTGAGGTACATCGAAAAACGTATAAGATTACCAAATCTTTGTTAACGTTTTCTACACGGCTGGCGGACAATAAGAAAAATGCTGCATTGCAAACACTCTTTACGGTAAACAGGATTGGAATGCGGTTGCTGTCCAGCCAACTATCCACTGAGTAAATGTAAAAACGATAGAACGAAGATACATGAACGAATGCGAATGAAAGCATAACGCATGAGAAGAAAACTGGAGCTCGCTTACCACCGCCAAAGCACGCGCCACTAACAAAAATAAAAACGGAAAGCGTGCAATTTTCTGAAATTCGGTCAACTTAAGCCAATTCGATCATAGCACCTGACCAAGGGACAGACATCCAGCTCAAATTGCATCCAACATATTTAGGCATGAATGCTTTGAAAACTGAGATGCGTATCAGCAACTTACAACTAGGTTGCTCGCTAATAGCACGAACACTATTGCCACAAATTTGACCACTTCTGCTCTGTCGTTTCAGATGAAGTACAAAAGTATTTCAAGATTACCATGCCAAGGCGATTTATGAATGCTGTATGGCACATTTGAAAACTGTCTGTCGTCAACCTGGATTTTGACACAGCGTCACTCTGGAATATCATCACATGACATGAATGACATGATCTTGCCGCACGCAGAAAGTACGTCCTTCACGTCAGCCGTACAGGAATGATTTTGAAATATCATTAGGAACGGTGGGAACCGCGTTGCGGATTGGTGCGCGGTACTCCCTTCTCACACTGCTGTTTTCCATCGCTTCACAATGCGCTTTTGCTTCAAGCAGAGTTACGTGCAGCGAACGAACCTCATCACAATTCGACAGCAAGTTGAAACATCAGTTCTCACACGCAATTGCCAGCGTGTCGACAGGGCTCCGAGCTTGCTGTCAAGCTTGGACGAAGAACGAAGCAGTAACACTGACAGCAGAGAAACGCAAAAATAGCATTAAACTGAGGGGGAGCCGCCTCTGCAAGCCTTCTACAGTGGTACTGACGATGGAGGAGTCAGACAGCCTATGTAGGGTGTCGCGGTTTTGCTTCATAATTTGCAAAGTTTAGCCCAAGCAGTCCAGGCGCATGAAACAAACACGGTTTTCTGTCTGCGACCACTGGTTACCTCGAGTTTTCCACATACAAAAAGTACGCACAGAACGTGAAAGCATTGCGAGCATCAAGAATTTCAATCAAAATGCTGAGATGAAGATAGTCCCGAACCTGGCCTGGTTGTTTTACAGCACATTTAACGCAACTACAGCCAGACCATGCAGAACGGGAAATGCTGGCATCATGTTTTTAATTCGTCTCGTTTGTGCTGTTAGCAACATCGTCACAGAGCAGTTGAAAACCAGCGTTGGACGATACACACTGCGCAACACGCAATACGGACCGTTGCTGAAAGCTTTCAAGCCAGTATGCACGCGGTCCGTTCCTTTGCTTGACGACGACGCGAATTCCTAGCGTGTCGACAGAGTGCTATCTCGTAAAACACGTTGTGGGATGGTGTGCTCAACAACTAGCTACTGAAAGTTTTACTCGTTCTTCCAATATCTGAGCAACCCTACCAATCGCTATCCCTGCCATTTGCGATGCCGCCGCTTCAGCCATTCCGCTTATTTTGGACAATATCACGCGTTCGGAGTGAGGACGATCTCACCTTCGCTTACGCCACTGTCGCGCTGCTTCGGTTTGCTGAAAACGTCGTCATCCAAAACGCAAGTCAAGTACACGTCTACTTTTAACCTTCCCGGGTAGTAGGGCCCGATCGCAGTCGGCACGCGGCCGTTGGCCCCAGGAAAAGAGGTCCGTTGGCACGTTTGTTTCGGGTATTCGTCCGAAACCCGTGGGTTCGTGCCGTTAGAAACGAAGCCACTGCTGGATAAGCTGAAGCTTGTTTCGCAGTGATTGGTTTTTGTGACGACAGGCGTACCGTCATCCTGGGTAGGAAGAAGTGGGACGCTCGGGCTCTGCGACTCACTTAGACGCCTCGCGATCTCGCGGCTCTTTAGTGCAGGCGTCGTCTCCCCAGATACGGTAGCGCTGCGCACGCGCCGTGTCGGCTGGACCGACAGGTGGTTCGGATCTCCTGTGCTGGTCCGACCCAGTCGGCCGAAAGTAGCTCGCTTGACCGCCGCGGCGATGTGTTCTTGGCTGTCGAAGGACCGGACCCCGCTGCTCGAAGACGGTTGCCGTCGCACCGAGGAGGCGCCTGGACACTTGCGATCAAGCGTCGAGACCAGGAGGCTGTGGGTCATCTTGGGCGTGCCCTGCAAAAGTTAAAAACATTCCGCTACATTGGCCCTCGAGATATCACTTGGTTCGTACGGTGATATCAATCCCCTGGAAAAACAACGGGCTATGGCGAGCATATTTAGAAACACTGGCAAAACTGGTCTTTCGTTTTAGGTTCACTCTTGCTGCAGTGGAAAGCTTGTTGCTTTTTTATTTGAGCTAACTTTCCCCGCGGCCCATCCAATGACGTCATGTCTGGCTACCTTGCCTGCCACAATCGATATATGTCGGCGCTTGAAACCCGGTGAAATGGAGCACATTAACGTTTCCACGTATACGCAGAGGTGAAAAAACACAAAACATTTGGATCACCTTCCCTCAACAGAAAGAAAAGGTATGCAATTCACTCAGTGGCCACCGAAACAGGTCTTTGAGACTATTTTTTAAAAATCAATTCTTGCACCAATCAAAAATAAAAACTGAAAATGGTCTGACGTTCCGCTAAACTACTCCACAACATGAAACGCGGTTGAGATGTTAACTGCTGTTATCGCGTAATATGTCTTATAAAAAGCTTTTGTTTCATGCTATCACTGTGCATTCTTACAAAAACAAGAAGTTTGAATACTTAAAAACACCACCTTGCTACCATGTTCGCCAAAGATTTTTTGAGATGTGAAATTCTTTGAGGCAAATGCACCCCCAACAACAATGGCTTACGCCATGGTGTATTCTCTATCAATATCGCAAACTTTTAGCTTTTGCCTTGCCGCTTACTATCAGAAGCGACTTAACTGAAATAGTACCTACGCTCAAAACAATTCAGTTGTAGGCTACTTGAAGTGAGCTTTACCTCCGGTTAAGTTGTACAAGCTGTGCAGGCTGTAGCACAGCACGCGGGCGAAAGGTAAAAAGCTAGTTGTTCGGTTACAACGCAATTGTTCTATCAAGGGCTGAGTTACTGCGACGACTGAAGAGATGACAAAGAAGATTAGCAGTCATTCCCATTTAGCCGCAACTGAAGACATTCTGATTGGGAAATGTCGCTTGGCCCGAGTTTCATATCGGTATGGATGGATTTTTACTTTTGGAGAAAACGATGTCATGGGCGACGCGTAAGGACTCGGCGGGCCACATGTGGCCTGCAGGCCGTAGGTTGGCCACGCCTGGTTTACGCGGTGCTTCGTGCACGGAACCAATGATGTACAAGAGAACTAAATCGAAGCTACAGCACGTAAGGTTAAAGGTTTCCATGCTACCATCAATATTGGAATTACTGGAATAGTCTTGCACCACCCAGGATAGCCAATGTAGCGAATTTTGCGCTACATCTAGCGGATTTTAATCCTGCTTAGCTGCAAAATAATTGGTCTGCTCGGCCTAAATCCGCTAAATCCTAGCGGATAATTGGTCTAGCGGCCCATGCCATTGGTCTTATTCGAGCGGATTCTAGCGGAATTTTGCAAATTTGGTTTAGCTTAAAAGGTCTGTTTAGACTTGGCAACCCTGTTACCACCCAACATTCAGTTATTCAAAAAGCCCTGAATTCGTCCAATCGCACCGTCGCCGCATAGCGACAGCTTGCGGTCGACGTCCGGGAAACGCAAAGAGAATTTCGTGAAAGAATGTCTGGATCGATACATTGCTATTTCGCAACAACTACAAGACTGTTCGTGTCCGTTACGCGTTTACGTACGATGGAAGCGCTGCTCTGCTACCCACGCAAAACTGTCACAGATCTCCCTAACTTCTTTCACGAACAAAATGTGCATCTTCCGCACATCATCCATCACGGGTGAATGTTACAACAAGACTTATCACAAACAGGGCCTCCATCAACAATCTACTCAAACACTAACTTAAAGAAAATTTCCTATTTCGTTATTGTTGCAATAAAAGAGTTCAGAAAGATCACGCTGACGAACTTGCAGTTAACTTCCCAGTGCCGGATTAAGGTAGCGGGGGGTCTAAGTTAAAAACACATTTGAACAATGTGAACAATTATTAAATCATAAATTCTGTGGGCATCCATACTACTACCATTAAGCATACTGAATTTCGTAAGTGCAAAAAAATGGTCCTAAATAGCAACTGGTGGACTTATGGGCTATCTATCTTTTTGCCAAAAACGCATGTACGCATCTTTTTGCCAAGGAGTACATTACTGTACCGCTCACAAGTACAGTACAGAGACAGTAATTAATGCTCATCATCAAATACAGTATGATCAGACTCATACTGTACAGACTCATCATCAAATACAGTATGATCATTGCTATATCTAGACAGCGTAGTCTCAGTATGTGTCGAAGTCGATTGTCAAAAGCATCAAACCTACTGCTTAAGATTGCATATTCTACATTTTCCCACAGCGAATTTGTTTATTATACTGGTAGTGTCTAAACAGGGTTACGGAGTCGGAGGTTTTTGGGTGCAGTCGGATTCCTAAGAACACTAGGAGACGGAGTCGGATTTTTTTATCCGACTCCGGATGTCCGATTGAATCATTTTTTACATCGCACCCCTAAGTTAGGAATCCTAACTCGTGCCTGTTGAAATGGTATAATTTCTTTTAAAACTTATTGAAACAGAGTTCTTGTCGTGTACGATTTCCATTTATTGCTAGCTGCTACAAAATTGTTGACAGCCAAACCTTATTCACGTTATGTCAAGGAGTCAGAATTGGAAATTGTGGAAAGGTCGAAGTCGGTGTCGGAAATTTAGGAAGTGACAGAGTTGGAGTGGGACATTTTACGTCCGACTCCACAACCCTATGGTGTCTACTTCATATAGAAGTTCATGCTCTTCTTTAGAATCAGGCTGTTCAGCTTGGTTTGTCTAATGGTGCTCCGTAGGTTCATTCTACCATTTTAAGTTTAGAAAATGACCGTTCTCCACTGCAGTTGGTCACCACGAGGGTTAAATAAATGGGCAAATCATTTCCCACGTTTGTAAAAACAGAATCCAAGTACGATAATATCTTTTAATGTCATTCATAGCCCTGCAATCAAGCAACATCTCGAAATTGCTGCAATTTGGCCTCATCGCTTGAGTGGTCCCATAATGTTGCAAATAACTCTAAAATATTTTAATGTGCAAATCACTGTAGTCTACTGTAAAAGCATTCAATTGAAAACCTTCGCTTAATTGCTCAAGGCAAATTTAGCAAAATAGTGACTTTGGATCGAAAAAGTCCTGTACATATAATCAGGGATGGATATTAGAGGAGGCGAACGAATTGGTCGCCTCGGAGCCCCCTATACTGTGGTTTTTCCACCGTTGTTGCCAAAGGCATTGCAGATCAAAGACGCATCCAGGAGGGAAGTTGGGAGAAACTCTCCCACGAGACGTCTGTTGCGCCCCTTCGATACAAACGCGCTTTTTTGGTGCTTATGAAGCAGAAACAGAGATTAAAAGACACTCTACGCCTCGCCTAACTGCAGAATTTACGAGTCAGCCAGGGAAAACCTACTACGCCTCTATTCCCTAATGGTATTAGCAATGCCATTCTTTCGCAATAATGCTAATCTTCCGTTATTTTGTTTTGCGCATGAAAAGTGCTCAGCATTACGCTGGTGAGTGGTGATGACAAACGCGGTCCATTCAGTCGCTAGCACGGTTATCGATTTGCAGCGTATCTGTGCAGTGTGCATAACTGCAGGCCTCTTTTTGACCCAAGTTTGTTAGTTAACGCTTTATGGCAACCTTGAAACAAAAAGCAGCAGAAGTGAAAACAGGAATGCAACGCGGAAAAATTATAACTGACGCAAGATCCTGAACTGAAAGCCTCCTCTGTGTTTTCAGTGCAATCCGAGCTGTGTTTTCAGTGCAATCCGTGACTTCGATGCCGGCCTGTATCCTAGTTTTGCAACATAAAGGTGAGTGGATGAGTTTCTTGTCGGAACCAATACACCCGAATTTGAAGTCATGAAACAGAATTGAAACATAACGCAGCGTGCAAAACGCTAAAGCAACAAATGACTGAAGACCGCATGGAGAGCCTAATTTTGCAAACTCGCAAGCAGCTTCTTCCGGCCACTGGCAATGTATTGGACAGATTTACCAAACAAAAGGGTCGCCTTACCCCGGTCGTGCAACAGCAAATTTAAAGAAACCGTTTCAACGTAAACAATTTCCTGCGAAAGCTGATGAGCTACCCGTGTCACGATTACCGGGTAAGCCGACACTTTCCTCGTTCCTTCGTTCGCTAAAACGGTCGGCAACTAGTACGCTAAGTAAGACAACGAAATGACGAACTGCATGTGGTCTGTAAAGCGCGCAGCCAATACTCACCTTGTTTGCTGTTTGGCTCGCCTGAATTACAACAGATGAAAATAGATTGATAAAATGTTTACATTTTGTGGCAGTGTTGGTTGACATGTGAAAAATGTTTGTAGACAGACACATCACAAGCAAAAAAGGCTTGCATTGTGCATGTAATACAAGTTATTACTTAGACAATGGCCTGTATGGTGTATTCATTTGTTGAAGAGAGTCATAACTTTTTTCCACAACATGAGGTAGTGGGCTTCAAAGTTTTTCTTCACATCAACAGTTCAACCATTTGAAATGTTGCGTGAAATTATAGCTTCACCAGCGCAGGGGCGGATCCAGGGGGGGAGCGAAAGGCTACGAAGGTAACTTTATTCACCACGATTTTGTACAGTTCGGAAAATAGCATTCGCGACATGAGGCCATTTTGCCGTCCATTGTTTCGTCACAGCAGCGTTGTGAAGTATACTTCAGCTCTCTTACAGTAGCGAACACGTAACGAGACTTGTCTACCAAATATCACTAAAATCGCCCCCCATCTAACGTTTCTGGCTGGATCCGCCCCTGCATCAGCGACATTAAAAAATCTACTTTGGGCAATGCACTTTTAGGCCAAGGGCGAATGTATCGTGCCATTGTGAGATTTGTTTTTCAGGGCATCGACAGACAGCAGAGCTGCCTGAAATACTAAATGTCATAGCAAAAGGCGTTCTTTAATTTTTTTCTTTCGAGTTGTCGCTTAAGCAATCCATATACTTTGCATTTACATCTAAAGCCACAAGTCGTTCCTGGAAACGTGATTATCACTTAATTATTTGTTGGACTCCTACCCAGGGGCGCAGCCAGGATTTTTCTAAGGGGGGGGCTGAAGTTATGGAAGCAAAAGCCTTGAAAAGGAAAAGTTGCTTGTGAATAGAATAATCAAGGAAAG
>JGI24158J21664_10013178_pt1 | contig 10921 bp, 4 predicted proteins | sample Ectturendosymbi3_FD_21664 | JGI IMG/M metagenome (IMG submission 21664)
AGAATTTTCGACATAGCAGTACACGTGTGTGATTGCATCTACAGTGGCATTTAGGTGTCTCTAGTGATTAATAACGCTAGTTCCTCTTTTTAATGATTTTCACAAGCCTATGTTGGGTTTGATAGGGTTAATCATAGCAACTTAATCTTCAAAACAATGAAAAATCACCATGCAAGATAGATATTTATGTTGCCCCCCTACTTTTTCCTTGGTCCTGCAGTGCCCCCCCCACTTTTTTCATTCTAGAATCGCCACTGCTATATAGAAATCCACATCCCGATAGGCTACACTTTCATTTCTAAAATTTTTTCTGAATATTGGCGAGGGGCCCCCTGCGGTGGCAACTGGGGCCCCTTACAGCTACGTTTCCCGGCCTGACCAAAAGTTCTAGCAATGCAACTGGTCTACAACTTATTTTTCCTGATTAATTTTTACTAGGATATACCAAAAATGCTTACAAGCAACGTGGATTCAGCAAACGTTACCTGAACAACAGCCAGCTTACCAAGGCCAATGCTGACAACGAAGCTGTTCACAATGCATTTCGCAGTGGTTGGTTTTAGCAAGTTACGTAGGAAGTTACGTGAAGATAGGTTTCCTTGACGTATTAGATAAATATGAATGTTGAAAGGGGAAATCAGTTCTTGGTGAATTCAGTTCTGGCGTCTCTACATGCCGTAACAAAGGTACTCGGTCAGATTTGGGGGCTCCCTTTTTGCACGGGCCACCCTCAGGCCGGGGGGTAAGGGAGACCCTTCCTCCGGCTGTGACCAGGGCACTCAAATCTTTTTCAGCCAAGTACTTGATTGCGGATTTTGCACAAACACTTCGATCGGTGGGATTACTAGATCCATGTAAATGCAGTCGAGAGAGGGTTCCTACACAGAATTCAGCGTGTTTTCCACTGCTAAGAAAAGCTTATTGACAATAATAATTTTTTAGATTTGTGCCCAAATGTCCCGGAAGATGCCGAAGGTTGCAAAATCCACAGTTCTGATATAGTTCTGTTCCCTGCTGAACAGGAAAGTGAGTTTCAAAAACATTATCAATCAGAGGGTGCATACGGGAGCCGGCTGTTTTCGTGATTACTCTGGTCCAGATTCTGTTGCTTCCCATTTACACGTGAACATGAAAGTGTGCGGCATGCACTGCAGTGATTTTCAGCCTGTGAGACGGTACGCACCAATGCGGATGAGAAAAGCCTCTGGTGCGAATGACAAACACGCTGCGGATGTGAATCGCCAAACAAGTATCAGCATGAGAGAGATTAAGAAACCAAAGACGCCTGAGGCACTTTCGACAACATGATTTTTTCGGCGAAAACATTTTATTTAACTTTCTTAGCCAGGTTTTCAAGTGTTTTCTTGATTCGGCACATTTCAAACATTTCTGCCAAGCTGAGTTTGCACGAATTCTCTCCTCGGTCGTTGAGAATTGAAAGCTCAAGGTTTGCTGCGGAAAAATGCTATCTTCGTGTGTAGTGTGGCCCGTAATGTTGTTTATTCATCACCACATGTTGCCTGAAGCTAGTCGTTCAGTATTTAGCGTCAGTTTTGCTTTTCCGCTTTCGTGTGAGGCCAGCCTTCAGAGCTTGTGTTGGAGACTACAATTCGCGTACTGCCTCAAAATCTTGCTTTAATTTTTCACCATTTCACCCGTAAGTCTTTGCTTGCGATTTTCAAGAATGAAGATGCGTAAATACGTGAAGTCGATTTCCTAGAAAAACAATTTGTTGCTTGATTCGACTGCGTCATCTTTGTGGAGACTTGTTATTAGGCCATCTGTGGAAAAGAGAAAAATGAAAAGGCACAGAGACAATAAACACCCAGAACACAAAAAAAAACAAGTCGATTGCATATTCTTCACACCGACAAACACAATTTCTTGAATAGCAGCGACAATTCCAGCAAATGATAGTGGCCCCCCCTGATCAACATCTCGTATTAATTTTTATCATCACTAAAAGTAGCTCATGTCATTACGCCAACGTGAAAGCCATTTACTCTAGCAGAAGGCGTCGAAACACCCCGCATGGAAATAGCATGGGAAATTCATCGATGACCCAAGGCAGTGACCGAAGTGCAAAAACTGGTCTTATCCGATAATTCCATACAAAGGAAATGTACGACACTGTAATTGCTGCATAATTGAAAAAATGTTTCCAGCGAAGCTTCGTGGTGCGCCCCGCTCCTGGATTGAATTCGATGAAACGACTAATATTACAAGGCAGGGTCTAGGACAGTTCGGCGACGGTGGGCCACCACCAAACTATTGGTGGTCCCAAATGTTTTCTACGAAAAAAGTGTGGTTTTTAAATACAGTATAATTGCCCTGTAACGGCACTTCAAGAGACCGGAGAAAAAGCGTCGCTGATGGCGAACTGACCTTGACAGCCGAACTACAATAAATCGTTCCTAAAATGGCGTTTTAGTTGAAGGCCAGAGCCTGGCAAGGGTTAAAAGTAAGCCCTTAACCAGCTAGGGGCACCAGGGGGCGAAGAGTTTTCTGAGAGGGTCCCAAAATTTTTAAACTATGTCCAACACATTTTTCCAGGAGGCGAAAAATTTTCCAGGGGGGCCTCACCCTCCCTGCGCTCTCCCTAGTTACGGACCTGGTTAAAAGTGTCCTTTGATTAGGATTGCCGCTTACTGTATCGTGTTATCGCGAATACTCTGATAAGAAAAACACAAACAAAAATTTGAAATCACTGGTAGTTGTATTTACATGAAATACAGAGTATACAGTAGTAAAGTACTGCATTACGTTCTTGCAAAAAAGTCGCCAAGTTTCGTTTGTGCTGTTCTTGAAACAGCTTTATCTAGCACATACTTTCAAGTTTGTTAAAGAATTTTCCACCATGGGCCACTGCTTCTTTTACTCGACATTCTACTCACTGCTCCGCCAAGTCTCGGTCAAACTGACTACAGTCCCAGCAATTCTCCCAAATCCCTAATACAGCACATTACAGCAGGCCCGTCGCCAGGATTTTGCAGCAGGGCGGCCAAAAACGACAAGGAGGACCATATTTTTAACTACAAGATTTGATGTATGCAGACCGGTGGACCAAACGTTAAATGGGGGGGACAGATTTTAAATGGCGGACCGGGCACCACTGGCCCCCCTGCATTACAGTAAACCATGTAACGAGTTCCTTCGACTCCCTGATGTCATTGTTACGTCACACCCACGGCTCAACGATTTCCCGCTCAACTGCCTTACTTTTCGGTCGTAAAAGGTTTGTGTGGCGGCTTCACAGCCGAGCTTAAACTTCAAGCTGTGAAGAAAACTTGCACCTGTCGTTATACACGAACAAAATATTCTGCGGCGACCGACAAAAAGCGTCGCTTTTGGCGAAGTAACAGTATACCTGAAGTCATTATAGCCGAATTCTAATGCACGTAAAAGATAGGGATTCTGCCGCGACCGAAGAAAAAGCGTTATAGCCGAAATCGTTATAGGCGAATTCTACTGTACTGCAAAGATTAGATTACAAAGGATGTTTGTTTACCCTAAAGCTAAACCTAAAATTTTTTGCAAAAGTATATGAAGAGTTTCCATCAAAAATGTCATGTAGTATAACTATGGGGCCATTAAAAGTCACAAAAGTCATATTTTTTCTGTACTTCATGAAGCTATGAAACGAATTTTAAAACAAAAATTGCACCCCTGCGAAGTCTATAACAAACTTTATAAAGTCATTAAAACTGATATTTTCCATGTTAGGTCATAAAGTCATATTTTGCATATTTTCAACCTAATTTAACAAGGAAACCATTAAAACAACCTCAAAATATCAGGTGAAACTACTATATCACTAGGTCTAAACTGCATCCTGCAAATTGAACCCGCTTTGATACCCTGCGAATGTTGGCAAAGACGTATGTGAACCAAGTTATTTGGATGAAATGTAATACAGTGCCTAAAAATGCATGTTCTTGCTGACCCAAAGAAATAAACCAAAGTTTATGTATGTTTTCAATTTGCTTCAAAACAAACTATATGTTTTGCTCATCTTTTAAACTGTTTATTTTAGTGCGTGCTTTAACAAACCATGGGACTACCATCTCTTACGCTTATTTTCGCTGGTAATGCTTCTTTGCACAGCAGTTGTATGTTCTAGCTCTGTCATGTTTTTGTTTGGTCATAAAGAGTCATATTTTCTGAAAAATAAAGCCATATTATGAAGTTTTTTAGGTCATAAAAGAATGGCCCTACTGATAACCGATTTATCGCCAAAACGTTCATCGCCGAAACGGCGTCGCCGAAATGGCATCGCCAAACTGTTCCATTCCGACAAGGCAAGCTCAATTGATTGAATATGTTCACTTGCCAGAAGAGGGTGTTTTTTATCTTCCTGTTAGCATACATACCACCGCAGCAGGATGTCTGAGAGAAGTTTTGCCAGGGCGTACGGAGATCGATACCAGGCACCCCTAGTTTTTGGGGCCCTCGTCGAGACTTATACAGCTTGTTTGTGTGGTAATGAGAATGCGGCTGAAACACCTAACATGCTAAAATTGAGAAATAAATGAACTGTTATGCTGGCAACTAGTTTACATTAGTAATTTGGGCTTGAATACAGAAAAACTTAGCTTGCGTACTTTTATCCTCTCAGGTGCGGGTACGATGTACCTCTTGTACACCCCCTCTCGTAGGACCTGCACTGCTATCAATATCTTTCTAACATTGGACAATTACTTTTCAGAACACGGCGTAACGTGATTGAAATCACGGGCGTCGGAATGATTTTTTCCAGGTGAGGGCACTAGGGGACTTTTCCAAAATTTTTCTAGGGTGTTAAAAGTGGTGAAATTTGTTTTTTCCCACTCGAAACTAAGAAAACAACCGTTTATTGCTGAAATTTTCAAAATTCAAGGGGGGATCTTGTCCCCTCTTCCGACGCCCGTGATTGAAATGCAAGCCTGTGTCCACCAACCGCGTGACGGTTTTTGTCGGGTATTCGAAATTGTGTTCTTGCGCTCATAAATTCGCAGCAGTGATTTTGAGTGTCCACTGCGTCATACACCATAGTGCACTGGTGGCCAATAAGATCGGTAATGAAGAAGAAAACTACCAACTCTCCGATGTTATTTCCGATGCCAATGAAAAGTCGCGAGTTAGATGAATTGGTGGAAGGTGATGGGAAATGGAAGGTGATGGGCATCTTCTTTAACATTCTGAAGCGAGGTGACTCTCTCATTGAAGAGTAATAGAGTGTGGAATTTGGAACTGGAACTTCTCCTGTGGCTTAGTGGACGAGACGATCATAATCATTCCTCCCAATTTTGAATCAAGTGCTTGAACGATATGATGAGGTCGCTACGAATAAGTCAATTGCACAACCCTAGATAGGGAGGCGCACCGTGTTGAGCAGAAGGCTAAATTCGAGATTGAAGAACCTATGATCTTCTCGTCCATTAAACCACACAAGAAGCTTCCGTCGCAAATTCCACACTCTTCAGCGAAAGGACCACCTCACTTCAGAAGAAGATGCCCATTGGTAAAGAAGATGCCCATTACCTCCCATTTCTCTGAACAAGTCATCGAATTGTCGACTTTTAGAGAGTTGGTAGTTTTCTTCTTCATTGCGTATTTTACGCATCTTCAGTCCTGAAAATTGCAAGCAAAGGTTTACGGGTGAAATGGTGCAAAATTAAAGCAAGATTTTTGAGGCAGTACGCGAATTGTAGTGTCCAACACAAGCGCTGACCGTAAGATTGGCCTCACACGAAAGCGGAAAAGCAAAACTGACGCTAAATACTGAACGACTAGCTTCAGGCAACGTGTGGTGATGAGTAAACGACATTACGGGCCACACTACACACGAAGATAGCATTTTTTCCGCAGCAAACCTTGAGCTTTCAATTCTCAACGACCGAGGAGATAATTCGCGCAGACCCAGCTTGGCAGAAATGTTTGAAATGTGCCGAATCAAGAAAACGCTTGAAAACCTGGCTAAGAAAGTTAGATAAAATGTTTTCGCCGAAAAAATCATGTTGTCGAAAGTGCCTCAGGCGTTTTTGTTTTCTTAATCTCTCTGATGCTAAGGCCTACTTGTTTGGCGATTCACATCCGCAGCGTGTTTGTCATTCGCACGACAGGCTTTTCTCATCCGCATTGGTGCGTACCGTCTCACAGGTTGAAAAGCACTGGAGTAGACCATGACAATGAGTGGTGACAGCACACACCCTTGGAGTCCAACACTGACTATGAACGTTTGTGGTTTAACTTCGCCGTAACGGACTCAAATGTCTGAGCGGAAATACAGTGATTTGATGACCAGTAACAGGCGGCATTCAGCACTGTACTCCTGCTGCACTCCTCAACACCTTTCTCGAGGACTCGGTCGTGTGCTTCTCGAGGTCGACAAAACATGTGTTGACGATTTTGGCATACTCCCATATTATCGAAAATTTGCTGAACAGAGAAAATTTGGTCTGTAGTGCTACGGCCAGGACAAAAACCGCTCTATGGCTATCCTCCAGCGTTGGTTAAATTATTTCGCGGCATCTTTTTTCAAGGAACTTGGCATAACGTTTCCAGGGAGGCAAAGTGGAGAGAAGCCCTGGTCATTAGTGGGTTCTCTCCTGTCTCCATTTTTGTATGGGGATGATCACCCCAGTTCGCCAGTCTTTTGCCGCTCTTCCAGAACAACAGGCCACTTTAGCAGCAGATGAAGCTACACGGAGCAGCAGATGGAGCTACAGCTGCATTGAGCAGCTGCAACTCCACCTCGGCGTCCGCTTAGCATTCCGGGAGCTCTGGGAACAAGGACCATACGCTGTCCGCAAAGGTCTTTCCTAAATCTTTGTATGTCAGGGCTTCTAACTTAATTCGGTAATGTCTGCTAGACCCGCATATTTGTGTAGGCCCTGTGGGCTTTTCAAGACGTCAGCTGCAGACTACCAGGTGGTGATCGATCGACATTTCTGCATCCGTTTTGTCACGAACGTCCAACGCTGATCGGAACAAGTCAGTTGAAACTATGCCGAAACCAATGAGTGACCGTTGACCCAACGAATCTCTGTACCAGCTGTACTTGTGCAAACCTCTGTCTTGGAAGAAAGTGTTCATGATGCACAGTGCGTTGTTATAGCACAGTTGCCACAGGAGCCTTTCGTTATCAATTAGGTAAGCATCACCATGTTGGCCACTCACACCCTTCCATATCCCCAGCAACGTTCCCAACTCGTATTGAAGTCTCCAGAAGGGATCGTGGATTCGTTAGCTTTTATCTTTCGCAGGCATCACTGGTTTATTCCCCAAATTCCGTGCACAGTGTACTTGCGTTTGGGGCGCATACTTGTATCAAGAACAGGGTAGCGGTCTAACAACTTCAGTCTCAACATGCACACCCTTTTTCTTAGTGGCATCCATTCAACACAATTTTCCAGCTGAGGGCTAACAAATATCCTCCGATGGGCAAACTTCGCTGACTCAACGCCGACGTAGAAGAGTTTCCACCCATAGCCCAACTCTGCTGTTAAGAATCACGACGCTTAGGCGAAGAGATGCCACCAACATCAACGGAATATCGTTTTACACGCTCGACCTGTTCGTGCTATTTTCTTGTGAGTGAGATGACATTCCAGTTTCCATTAGCTTATGGCAAAACTGCCTTTTACGCGTGGCCTTCAAGTCTTGCCTTCCCAGACTCCAGGTGCGTAGCGGGCACAACGTGGGGCCTTCGCTTGTGTGTTGCCGATCGAATTTTTCGAACGGACTAAAGCCAGAGTTCGGTCCTTGCTCACGCGCGCGACGACCGATGCACATTTCATTTAGTGGCAACGTCGCGCCATTTACACAGCAACTTTAAGATTTCACAGGGGGCACCACGGCAAGGCGTGCTGCGGCCACATTTGTGAGGGAGAGGCCTTGCATTGCGTCTACTGCAAGCGTAGTCATGCGGCAATCACTTCACCTGAACAGGAGAGACCATGTATTGCAATATCACTTTTCTTTTCGGGACAGGGGTGGACAATGTTTTTGCTCTCTTTACTGCCACACATTTTTATGTATGTTTTTGCAAATACTATAGTTGTTTGTGTAATAGGGAGTTCGTTTTTTACAATACCAGCAATTCGTTGAACGTGATCACTGGTAATTGGCGTCGGATAGATTTTTTCCAGGGGGTTGGCAATAGTAGATTTTACCAAAAGGGGGGGGGGCAGAAGTTGTGAAATTTCGTTTTACCCACTCGACATTTGAAAAAACAACCTTTTTTGCTAAAAATTTAATAGGAAAATGTCGAATTTCAAAATCCAGGAGGTATCCATAGCCCCCTCTTCCGACGCCCATGAACGTAGTGTAGTACGCGAATTGATTAACTGAAAAAACCCTTTGGCAAACACCCCCTTTTAGTTGTACACTCCTCGTCTATGGCTAACAGGTGCCTAGTTGAGAACTGCAGCTTGTTTTGCAACCCTCGCACATTCATCAGACTACTTCGCCGCTAAAATGCTTTCCCAACGTACATTGTAAATAAAACGTCTCGTTTGAAAAAAGGCCGTTCAAGTGCCTACAATACTGCAGCTTATGGAAAAGCGCGGACCCTGCGCATATGTTAATGAATGATGATTTTAAAACCACGTTATGGTTTGCATCATTTTATAAATTGTGTGCACGTGGAGTTGAGCTGGTTATGCGTCGCAGTGTTACAACAAATGGCCTAACTTTCAAACTTCGGAAAATGAGGTCTTTTCCAGTTAGTTGGTAGCACAAACAGCATTAAAGGTGGTGGTTTCACCTTTCCCAGACGGAAACTGCAGGCTTTTCAAGATGTTAACAGTGCAGAGAGAAGCAACTTATTGTCAACGTTAGCATGAAAGCGGCGTTTCTTTGCGAAGATAGTTTAGTGTTAGAAATTTAAACAAAAACGCTTTTGAAATTCCCACCAATGATATTTCGTTTCCACAGTGCTTTATTTCAACTGGGTAAGGATTAGCACAAATATGAGTAAATATGACCAAGTTATTGTGCTTCTAAATTCACTCTCTGTCAAGCTTTCTATCTAGTGTCGATTGCGATCTCTATAGTTCTTTTCCTTCACTGACTGGAATTTTCTAAAAATGTTTTTCATTTATATTTTTTATCTAACTTCAAACAATCTATTAAAATGAATTTTTATTCAGAAACGGATGGCAGGAGCTCCGAGTGGAAACCTTTTGTGGCGAGTGATTGCCTCGCATTTAACGTTTGTTTCATTTACCACTGTGTTTGCACGAATTCGTAAGATTATTTATCAGGGTTTCTGCGCGAGTTGCTAAAAAAGGCAGTGAACATAAAGCTCAAGTTAGGTAACTCAAGTTTCCAGAACAAAATAAAAACTTTTAAAAGAAACATTGTCAAAAACATTGTCATTTTCCAAATGTCAGAATGAGAACGAATGCTTTTCGCGAAGAGGCAGTTGCAGACCACAGTGGAAGAATACAAAAATACATTAAAAAACTATTGGGAAGTTTCAAACCAGATTTCACCATTTGCAGGAATTAAACAACGCTTTGCATTCGTTGCGAATTCAGTGTTTATGTAGTCGGTGATGGCTGTCCAGGTAGCCAACTGTTTGTCACAAACTTTTCTGCTGTAGAAACGAAACTGACCAAAATGCAAGATCTGGCTCTAAAAAATTCAGCAAATGCCATTTTGCATGTAATGTTTACTTTCATATCGTGCAGGAAAGGATCAGCTATAGAAGGCTATCAAGAAAAGACAGTCGAGTCAACCGTAATTAAAGCTCTAGGTTTGTGGTAAGGTTGAGGAATCAACCAACCGAGTTCCGCTNTCATAACTTTNCAATGAATTGGACACGCACACGCATATATGTTCAAGTAATTTGTCTCTGCAAAGGTGACGCAGTCGAATCATCAAGCAAATTTAAAACAATAGGGAACAGGTTTCACGCAAATTCCGCATCCTCAGTCCTAAACTCTGCAAGGAAATGCTTACGGGTGAAACGCTGAAGAAAGCAAGCCAACTCTAGACCAGCTATGTTCAACCGAAATTGCATATTGAGCCTAAAATTATGTTGCTATCTTAACCAGGGCCGCACACTGAATGACTTACTTTAAGCTTGTGTAGTGCTTTCGAATCCTAATATCTATTGTAACCACTGTTTGGCACCAATAAGGCTTTAACCACTCCGTAAATGCGATTTCATCGGCATATTTAGTGCCAATGGAACAAAGGTAAAAATGAAAAAATTAGTAAAAAGTTTTGCACCAAGGTGTCAGGGGACATTTGGAAATCTCGCAGCATGCAGTGCAGACGTGATAAAGTGGCAATGAGGAGGATCACCTGCATCAAAAATGTCAGATTTAATATTATCAAAATATGTACAGGTTCTTAGTGTGTATAGGCTACTTATAAACAGAGAAAACCCAAACTGGGCCGCACAAAACCTTCGACTGAGACGCATGCGACTCGCGGGCCCTGGTTGGACGTAGCTGCTCTACACTAAAATGAATAAATCGAAAAATAAGCCGCGGCAAGGAAAAACAGGAAAATAAGCCGTTCTTATAAAGCTTGCATTCACTAAAGCTGAAAAACTATGACGCCAATTACAGAGCAACGAAAACACAGCTATTGAGTAACGCGGCGGTTCCTCAAAAGCGTGGGATATGTAAGCAGAAGGGCGGTCTTGAGATATTTGGCTGACGTACTCTGGGGAGAGGTTTTGCATGGTAAAAGTTGATAAGGGATGTTACGGCAAGTAACACTGTAGAGTCACAGCAGGCAAATTGTTAACGCGCTCCTTTTCATTTCTTTACGAAAACAAAAACACAAACGTTAAAGAACACCGGCAGACGACGCGCTCAAATACACAAGACTCGCTTTTGAAACTGCTTTTCAGCGCTTCAGCGCACTAATACGCGAGCTTCCAGGACGTCAAATTGCGCGATGCAGCGCACCAATGCTGTCGCCG
>JGI24158J21664_10013179_pt1 | contig 10921 bp, 8 predicted proteins | sample Ectturendosymbi3_FD_21664 | JGI IMG/M metagenome (IMG submission 21664)
CCCCCCTTGACAAGCGAAATGTAAAGACCGGACCGCACTCAGCTTGTATTTCGATTTTAGTATTGTTTTGCCTTTCAAAATTGCCTTTTTGCGTTTTTTTAGAGTATTTTCAGGTGATCTAGAGTTTTACTATAGCCATCCGCATCCAGTTTTCCATAATTTCTCAAGTTTTTTTCTGGGTGTTCGCTAGTGGGCCCCCTACAGTGGCAAGTGGGCCGGCTGGGCCCCTTTCAATTCAGCTAACTTTCGCCCCCTGGCTCGCGACAACTTAACTCGCCTAACAACGCGAGATCACGACGCAAGAAAAAAAAAAACGACTGCGTTGAAATCAATCTTGTTCGAGACAAGCACACAAAAGCTCTGTAGGCTCAGTGCTAGTTTCAGATTCTGCCGAAACCTGAACAAATATTTGGTTTTTGAAAATTGCGCGTAACGGCAGCGAAGTGCGCAACTGCTATTTTCGGCAGCAACCGGCGCAGTGTAAACACAAGCTCTTCGATAGAGACTGCGCCGTGTGGTTGAGGGCGCGATGCTTGGTCGGTGATTGCGCACAGCCGCGTGCGTCAGCAGGTGACGAACAGCGCCCCGGCTACAAATACGTTCAGCGTGGCAACAACCTGAGGAGCTGCCGCTTCCGACGTCGCGCATGAACGCCGGTTGAGTCAGGCACGCGCCGCTTGCAGCAGCACGCACCACAGTCAGCTTTCTCCCGCAACAATCGCTGAAAAGTAACAGCCGCGCGAATGGATTCACCACGTACTTGCGTAAGAGGTGCAGCGGCCAAACAACTATGGACTCCTTGGTATCTTTGTCCACGAGCTCGATGTTTTCCAAGGATACGTTGAGGAGGTAGGCGCCCTCGAGATTGAGCCGTCTCGCGACGTCGTTTGTTTGAATCGTAACATCAAAGTAAACTGGAAAACAGGAGAAAGCAGAGTCGTCACGAAGACATCGATGCATTTCTTCCAACCTGTCCGGTACCGAATTAGTTCAAGACAAAAATAAAATGGCTTGCAATCTTGTTATCACCGGTTTCATCGTCTCGGTCTAACTTTATTACACAGCAAGCAAGAACTTTTCTGAACAGCTCATCCCAATATTGGCGGCATTATCACGTCGATGACTGTCATGCTTTGAAGGCAATCAAAATGGTAAAAAACACTTTAATCAGTTGCGTGGGTCGCTGGGGAGAAATGAATCGATGCAAATCGGTTTTAATGGAGCGTAGCAGATCACAAATACCACACACATTCCTTTGATGCTACAGCATAATTTTATAATGGGGTCGACTCGGAGCTTGATCTCGATGGTGAACAAAGCACATAGGAACGCCTAATTTGAGCAAAGAAGTGGTGTGTGAGGTGATCGGAGAAGATCGGTAATTAATTGCTGCAGTAAAATGGCTTCCACCCGAGGTGCCTAACACTTGCTCAAAAGGCTGCTGCGATTTACAAGGTTTTTAACAAAATCGGATTTTTTCAGTTATGCTCGTATTTTCTGGCATTGCAAAAGTTGTTTTGCACAAATTTAGCTGGAAATGTATGCCTTCACTGGTGCGACTTCACTTTTTCACAAAGTTTTATAAAACATTTGTACTCTTGCTCGTTGATCGTGCAAGTTTTTTAAAAAAAATTATTAAATCTTCGTGATATATGTACGAGAGAGAAATGGAGCAGCATAAAAACTCATTGCGTACGCGGATTACCAACGTTGAAATCAGCAAAATCACTTACCGTCTTTAAGCAGTGGCGAATCCAGGGAATCTTCCCTTCCGAACAATACTGAACTTAACGCATGTTGCCATCTGAGCAGTTCGGTTTCGTCTGCGGTTGAAAGTGTCTGTGGAAGAGAGCAGAGGTTAACATTTCAAAACACGTTTGAACAAACTATAGTGTGACAATGGTGGTCAGAAAAATCAGGAATACTTAAGCTGTTTTTTTTTCCACAAAATAGCCTCTTATCGAAAACAGTGATTGTATCTGATCGAAGTTATACTTTGCTCTCAGGCAGTAAGTCACAATCTTAAAAAAGCAGTCGGTTCAATCATAGGCATAGCCAGGGGGGCACACCCCCCTAAATTTCTAGTATATCTTGTTGTTTTATGCTTTGAGAGGCAGTGTCCCAAACCAAATACTGTTGCTTTGCTCACTTAAAGTATAACTATTTGGCCCCCCAAACGTTTTGGGCTGGCTACGCTAGTGAGTTCAATATTTTCCCAGGTTATAAAACAGGGAGAATAAATTCATATTTATTGAAGTGTTGTCCGAGAGCAAGGGTTCCCAACTTTCTCCGTCAATGTACCCCTTCAGCATTTTGAGAGATGAGCATGTACCTCTAAAATTTTTTATGACAAAAAGGCTATAAGGAAAATAAAAAAATATGTTCACCAATAAGCACATAATGATTTTTGAAAATAATATTCACTGATATATGTATTAATAATTCGAAATCAATAATATATAAACGTATTTTTTCCCTTCTATTGCTAAACTCAATTGTATCCCTTCAAATATACCCTTAGGGATACATGCACCCCAGTTTGGGAACCCCTGTCCTAGAGACACCCATGTATTTTAGAACTTCGCAGCATATATTTACGACACCATTCATCATTGCAGCAGCAGATCGATAGGTATCAACCACGCAATAATTTAGCTATAATTTCTTCCCGCCCTACTTTGACACGTGCTTTCAATTTCCAACCAGTTAGGTACTTTCATAAAAAAATATTACGCACCACTAGAAAAATTTACACCACTGAATCAAATCGGCACATTTGCTGTAAAAATAACCTTGATTGGTAGGTTTTGTTAAAATAGTTTTCATAAAAAAGCAACATTCTTCAGCAAGTTCTCAAAAATTTGCCAGTCTTGAAGGGTAACATTTAAAAAAGAAAAGATATCTTACATGTGGCTTATCTTCTTCAAAGCACAGTTCAAGAAAATGTTCATTCTTTTTGCCTTCTTTGCTTGTCTCTTTTTTCAGAGCGATACATTTTTCTAAACTGATGGCAATCTGCAACAAACAACAGTCAAGCAGACACATCAAAGTTAAAATTCAAAACATACCAAACACAGCACAGTGTGTGCACTTGACAATCGTCAGAGATGTTGAAAGGCAACAAATCTCCAGACAAAAAATAACAAAAAGCGAACATTCAGGAAAGCTATATATTTTGCATTGCAATGTGACAACAACACAGATATTGAGAGCTTATATGTATAATAAGCTGCAAGGATATTGTTTGGAAGTTATCTGTTCAGTTTTGCAAACATTCGTAGAACTATCCCTTATATTCACTGTACGTACTTTTTTCGGTGACTTTCCAGTATGGCGTCTTTCAAAGTGTTCCTTGGAATCAAAAATCTCAATCCTGCAAAGGCCTTGAGTTGAATGTTTGTATAATGCTGCATGGCGTTTGGCGTATTTCTGAAAAGCATAAAATGCACAAAAACTTGAAAATCATAGAAGTTTGATAAAATTACCAACAACGCAATGTTTGAAAAGTTTGCAGAGACCTGGTATAACTAAGGGCACATGAAGATGCAGAACAACAGTGCTGAATGGACTGCGCTATAAACAAAATGGGCTTAACCAACCCAGCCTCAAACCTAATTATTTTCAACACTACATTTGTTTCTCAAAAAAGTGATTTTGAAGATTACCTTTCATACAGTTAGTCTCAATTGGCTGCGCTTTGCACAAACGGCCAACTCACACTTAACAATCCTTTTTCAAAACGAACTATTCCAGTTATTCATGATTGCAGTTCCACCGACAAATGCGACTGCCATATGCATCAACATGAACAAGACAAGCAAACTTGAATAAAATGCCTTGCTATAACAGTTGAAGTTCTATATTCCTGCTATACATCAGCTCTTAGCTGGTTTAATTTCAGAACATATCAACCACACTCTTGCCACAAAAGCAAACATTCACACGTTCCAAAATCTCTTGTACAGTACTTGTATGAGATATTCAGTATACTTCAATCCAAAAAAACACAAATAAATTGCAATGTTAGACAGGCACCATCAAACACAGGCATATAAAACATAAAACCTTTGAGCCTTTGTTGTAAGTTATGACACCTGCATGTACTTCATCCTCCATGGCAGGAAAGCTCAACACAGCAGCAACAGAATAATATCATGAACACATACTACTGAGCAGCTGAAACAATTTGTTCTCTATTAAAAGCTCAAAAATCATTCAAACCATAAGGTTCAATCACAATATTAAAAAACACACATGATGACGAGAAATGCAGCAGAGCAAAATGAGTTGCATAACATATACATGTGAATCACTAGACTGGAAAAATCGTGTTGGCATGAAAACACCTATAGCATTCCAAACATGTGAATATGCGCTATCATAACAATTCGGGCCACCAAAAGCCAATAGTAAAAATTGCCGTCCTTTTTCAGAGTTAATGAAACATCCATAACCTAAATTTCACACTGATGCAATGCACAGCTGCAAAGTTAGTAGGTTAAATATTATCATGATGCAAAAAAAATCTTACAGCATATTTTTGTCAATATTTTATTATACCAGCAACAACAGATACTGCTATGCAATTTGTAACATGTTGTTTTGTCCACTACTGGACAATTGAATATTAAGTAGCAGTAAGCTAGGTGTGGTAAAGCAAGAAATGTGGTCTGACAGTATTTCTTGGTTTGGTAAATGCTCAATCTCTTACACATAGTATTTCAATTCCGCAATATTTTCAAGTTTGTTCCAAGTTTATGCTTCTGAGTTCACCACAACAATTACTGGTGGATTATTTTGTGCATCCTATGACTGTATAGTGAAAAGTGACAGAAGTTTTATAGTGGATTCACACCACTGCAGTGGTACACATCAAAGAGGTTTCTTTTAGGAAACTGCAAGAAGCCAGACATTTTTCAAAATTCTACACTTTGTAGGAAAAGCTCCTAAAATATTTATTTGTGCTCACATACCATTGCACAAATCAACACTTTCCCTGCTGAGGTAAGAATTTATTTGCACTTTCTAGCCATAAGTGGCCTACCACTGTAGGAAAATATTTGTACTTCCAATCCTATGCCAACCGTTACCCTCCAGAATATGAACTCCTCTTTGCACAGCAGGTTGCCAGAGATTGCTTCCAGTGAACGCGAACACGTGTTGTGGCAGAGCAGGATGCTGGAGCCTTGGCCAAAACAGCCAAGAAAAATTGTCAGACATCATAGAAAAGCTTAGTTCTAATCTTTTATATGGACATCTGACAATTTTTCTTGGCCATTTTGGCCAAGGTTATCAACGGTGAAAATTTTGGTCGTTTTGGTCATGGTTACTTTTATTGGCCACTTTGGTCATGAAGTCCAATAGTGAAAGTTTTCCCACAACAGTTGAGCAGGTTGATACCATGGGTAAGTTTATAAAATTGAAGGCAACAAGCTTTGATCTATAAATTTTTTTTTTGCAATTTCATCTTTGGTTACAGATGAAACACTGCATCATTGAGAATATGGCTATACTAGAAATTATCAAGAAAAATATCTCAGGAAAAAGCAGCTCTGTTGAGAACATTGGTAGGTTTGATTTCTGCATGGAACAATTTTTTCAGTACAGCATCTTTTGGACCATAGGGCAAACTTAAAATCTTTTAAATTTTTCAATAATCAATAATAATACCATGCTCTTTATGTATGATTCTGGTTGTATTTTCTCACCTAGGACCACTTTTATGTGGTAAATGGTGCTATATATTTATTCAATTGCTAGTTGTGACTTTTTTGTAAACACACCATTGTGTAACGTAATAAACCAACAACAATTGAAATGGGCAACACATGTGGTTCCGTGACTAGCACATGCCTCAATGTTGAAGCACAGATCGTATTATTCCATGAGGCTCCTGACTGCTTTGGCACACACCAAATGAAACACGCACACAGCTTTTAGTTCATTCTATTCGTGTCTGCCAGATTAGGCTCACATGACAGATTAGACTCCCTTAAATGCAATCTGCCATTTTGTGCCTCATAATCCGGTGCACCTTAATTAAGAAAGAACAGCTAGCATTCAAAAATTGAAGGTGCACCTTATAATCTGGTGCAATATATGGCCTGTAAAATATGGCAATTACAGCATCAACCCTAGGGATTGAGAGGTTTATATCTTTCCAAGAAAAGACAATGCACTAATGTTTTTATTTTGTTAACTTTGACCTTGTTTGCACATGAAATTCTGCAATATTGAAGCGGTTGATAGATTACAAATTCAATAGAGAAAATATCTCAAAACAGGCACCTGCATTGAGAACATTGGCAGGTTTGATTTTCAACAGGAATGAAAATTGCAGCAAATACAGCATCAACCAAGGCGATGATGGGTTTAAAACTTAAAGCAATGAACATTGCTCTTATCTTTTCATTTTTTCAACCTTGTCCTTATTTGCACATGAAATACGGTAATATTGAAGTTGTTGGTGGCTACAAATGCAAAAGAAAAATATCTCACAAGAAGACAGTTCCATAGAGAACATAGGTAGGTTTGATTTTTGCAATGAAACAAATTGCAGTACAGCCACCTAACACAGCATCAACTAAGGCATTGATGAGTTTAAAACTTTTCAAGCAATCAACATTGCAACAATGTTTTTCTTTTTTCAGCTTGGTGCTTGTTTGCAAATGAAATTTGGCAACATTCAGGCAGGTGGTAGGCTTCAAATTTGAAAGAAAAAACATCTTATGAAAAGGCATCGCCATTGAGAACATTGGCAGGTTTGATTTTCGAAAGGAACAAAAATCGCAGTTAATTACAACATCAATCAAGGCATTAATGACTTTATATTTTTCCAAGCAAGGAATATTGCAACAATGTTTTTATTTTTTCAACTTGGTGCTTGTTTGCAAATGAACACTTTTGATTTCGGCCTAAAAAACAGCAGTTTTTGTTTGCCTTACCAATGTCCTATCTCCTCCGCCGATTGCGCCAGAGAGTTGTTCAAGGGCTGAAACGGATTGGCCAGTCTAGTACATTGTACTCAAAAAAATATTTTGGTTGGGAGTGCAGATTTTTTGTGACTGACATCATAAGTGAAGTACTTTTGGGGTCATTTTGGCTCATGTTGCCTGGGCTAGGGCCCAAGCACTAGGCCAAAGTGTTTCGCTGAAGTTTTCATTGGAAACTAGGCCCGAATCCGAGTCTTTTGAGCCTTTGATCGACTTTCTAGCGTTTCTGGTCCAAAAGTTATGATCTCAAATAAATAAATTAATTAATTAGCTACTTAGTCAAATGTTTTTACTAACTTACATCATAATTTTTAAACCTGAAACCCCAGCGGGTCATCCAAAGTATCAAAAGACTCAGATTGTAGCCTAGTTTCCAGCAAAAACTTCAGCGAAATACTACCACCTAACGGTTGGCGCCCACAACCAGGCAAAGTGGGCCAAGGTGGCCTAAAAGTCCTCCACTTATGACGTCACTCACAAAAAACCCGCATCCCCAAGCAAAAAATTTTTTTTCGAGTGCAGACTAGAAGGCTTGCCACATCTTTGGAGACTTTTACCGGTCTGTACAACGTACCGGACCGGAGAAATTCCCGCGCAAAGCCACGTGCGTTTAGGCATTTTTCTTCCAAAAATCCCCGAAACCAGCCAGACGCCAAAGAGTTAAATTTGGCAACGTTGCAATGGTTGGTACACTATAAATTCAAAAGAAAAAAGATCTCACAAAAAGACAGTTCNATTGAGAACATTGGTAGGTTTGATTTTTGAAAGGAACAACAATTGCAGTAAATGCAGCATCAACCCTGGTGTGGATTGGTTGAAAAGTTTTCCAAGCAATGAGCATTGCATCAATCTTTTTAGTTTTTCACCTTGATGCTTCTTTGTGCATGAAATTTGGCGAAATTGAAGCATTTGGAAGGCTACACATTTCAGAAAAAAATCTCAGGAAAACGCAGCTCGATTGAGGTCGTTGTTAGACGTGGTTTTTGTATACATCATGAATTGCAAGGAATATAGCGTAGTTGGAAAGTACGTTATATTTAAAGCTTCTATGAATATATATTTGAAGCACTGTAGGCTGCAAGGTATGAACAAATCAACAAGCCGACGATTGATCTGCGATGAGCGTTAGACCGACTCTTCCGCTCGCATGCATTCCAGACAAATGTAGTGTGAATTTTCGCATGTTGGCAACTTTGAAAAGGCTGACCTGTGAATGTCCAAACATTTTGAAGACAACTGCCAAAAATCATACCAGCATGGAATGTTTTGTATGCCACTTCACGAACTGGTAGGGAAGGTGTTAAAGAACAACCATCTGAAATCTTCATTTCAAGAGCTCAAGGTGACCAACTGCCTTCTGAAACTACATGTAACTGAAAGTTGAGAAGCTAGCTGAAGAAGCATTAGAATTGCAAGAATATTTTAAGGACCAAGAACTGTTTATGGTTGTGAATAACAACATAATGTCATAGTTTTTAATCTTTTAGTTGGTAAATTGACAGCCACTGACATATTTTGAATTTAATGAATAAGAGTCTTCCACTATCCGCAAACAGCGAAATTGATTCAAGAAATTAACAAAGTGGTTTGCAGTCTTGGTGCTACACAAGAAAACTTCTGTTTATTGTTAACAGATGCTGCAAGATACATGACTGCTGCAAGAAAAATGCAAAAAGGTGATATCCCACAAGTATGCAAGGCACATGGTTCATCTTCCACTGAATTGTACTATGAAAATGACAGCAACTTGCACTGCTGCTGATAAGTTGTTTGCCAGAGTATAAGCAGTGACAACCAAAAACATGTAAACAAAGAGTTTTTTTAGCTCCATTGGTCAACATCCACAGCCAGTTGTAATGAGATAAGGCAGCTGGTTGAAAGCTGCTTTCTGTTATTCAAAACTTCACCATCAACAAAAATATTCTTAAAAGTTTCCATGATGGTGGCGTCCTGGTGTGGCATGCCCAAAAAGGCTGCAAATGCTCCCAATTTAGCCAATCAACATGTGGGAATAGAGAAACAGTACTGGGCACTGGGTGATATGATTCAGGTGGAAAGCAGTCATTACACTATTCAAGAAGCTTACTAGGAAATGACAACTTTTACCTTTGAAATTGATGACTGTCAAATTGAAAGATACATTTTTCATAATGTCATGAAATGACATCAAATGCATTGTGGAAATTGATTGAGATGACTCTTTAATTGCAGCCTGCTGAGAAACCCCCTAGTAACTTCTGGATCAGTACAAAGAGACTCCTAGAGACAAAGACTTTAATTAGACAATAATGTACAGTGTAACAATGCGGAAGGTTCTCAGTGACTTAAGACGTTTGACACCAGATTCTTTTTACTTTCAAGACCTGCATGAGCCACTTTTTACCATCACTTTACAACTTTATAACTTGACCACCAATTACGCTGGAGAGTTGTTCAAACCCTCAAAAGATGCGGCAAGTCTTCTGGATAGCGTTGAAAAAAATCGTCGTTCTAGTGCAGTTTTTTTTAAGGAAAATGTTAGGTACCCAGTATGGACTTGTAGGGACCCGATTTCTCTGATTCTAGGGACCCGATGATAATTTTCCCTGATTCTAGAGACCTGATTTCCAATTCTAAGGACCTGAATCAGGTCCATATACGCTTTTAAGAAAAGCTGTTCTAGTGTATCTGGTTCAACAGTTATGGCCTAAAAACAACAAATCAATTATATAATATTTTGAGGGTTTGGAGAGCTCACTAGCACTATCTCCTGGTGAGTTATGGAGTTGCAGAGTGGTGTGAAAATAGCAGCTCAATGTGTGTTTTCAAAGTAAGAATATATCGCGCATTGTCACCGAAGATGTTAAAGGATATTTATTGACCCTGGATAATTTTCTTTCATGGTTTTTGGAATGAATTTTGTCTATGATTTGTTACCTGCTACAGTTTCATTGGTTGTTTCACATTTTGGTTCTTGTTCCATTTCAACAGAACAAAGTTTTTTAACCTGTTGGTTTGGTTTGCAATATGTGCTTTGTATTCAGAATTTCAGTTGTGAAAGCAGGAAATTGACAAGTCAAAGTAAAGCTAAAGATTCAAGTTTTTATGTCAAAAATCAGTTGCCGTTATAGTAATACAATTGTAAAACCGACCAAACATAAGGAATGATGACTTTTGCTGAGGCATCCATTACCACTACTATTAAACTAAGAGCAGTTTTCCAAACCCTTTGCATTAAGTCCAGTTCAGTTCACTGCTACTTAAACTGACAGTGTGTTCTACTCAAATATACCACCAGCAATCTTCATCATTTTAACAAAAAAAAAACAGAATTATTTGTGGCTTTGACAATCACAGAAGGTTCAGTATGAGCATCCTGCATCCTCTGGCAAAATTATACAAAAAGATTATTTGTATGCTTATCTTTGGTTTGCATCAGGGGTTGGCAACTTATGGCACGCTTGCCACACGTAGCATGCCAAACAATTTCAAATGGCAGGCAGAAGCTTCATGTTTTACATATTGATTTTGTTACGATTCACACAGAAGGTATATTGATTTTAACTTGTACAAAAAGACATATGTTGTTGGCACATTGAATTTGAAAATTCAATAAAAGCTCTACGTTTTCTATAGGCTTTAGAGCAGTGGTTCTCAAACTGTGGTATGCGAAGGCCTTCAAGGTGGTACACGAATAGACCTACTTTCTGTTTTTCTTCACAAAAAATACATTCACAGCTGTAGTTTTTACTTGATAAATTCCTGAATTTTTTTGTTAATAAATTCCTGGTTCTGTTAACAAATTCCTGAATCTTTGTGTTGACTACTTCCCTTGCTGTTTTCTAAAAATAGTAATTAAAATTTCTCACAGCCATTTTGTTCACGTTGCATTTGTGTCAATTCTGGTTTCCAGACTTTTGATCGAATTATATTTGGCACATTGACTTTTC
>JGI24158J21664_10013180_pt1 | contig 10920 bp, 9 predicted proteins | sample Ectturendosymbi3_FD_21664 | JGI IMG/M metagenome (IMG submission 21664)
CACTGGAGGGGCCAGTTTTGCAACAAGGGGAGCTGTCAATGGTCTGTGTAGGACTTCAATGCAGTGGCATGACGTCACGCGGAAAATTTGGGGGGGCAGGCAAAATTTGGGGGGGCAGTGGTCCCCCTGGCACCCCCCTAGCTCCGCCCCTGCCCCCTGCCCTTTCAAAAAGCGAGCAACGGGGGCGGAGGTGCCTTTTATAAAGTCGGTATCGTAGGTTATTTCACGTTTTATCAAGATCGACTTGAAATAAATTTGTTGTAGCTATTCGCGCACGCAGAAAATAAAAAAATGGTTTTCTATGAGTAATTTCTGTTATTACGTTTGAGGTCAACATTGTTACTGAACAGAAGCAAGCATAATTGGTAACGATTTTTTTTTTGCTTTTTATACGTTTCTATTGCCCTAAACTATTTTATTGCCCCTTCTGTCCTATCGCTGTTCCGGCTTCCCTGGAGAGGTTGAACGGATGAATCCGGTCACCTACACAGAGACTACTTCAAAACAGCCCCACATCGAAACACATGAGGCCATGTTCTTTACTGAACGCTACAGAAAAGAGCAATGGTTTCACAGCTAGGCATCTGACTTGTCCAACAGCGTATAAGTGGCAATGACACGACACGCGACACTGTTGTATAGCAAAGCGATGAATCGAGCGGACACCCTGGCACACGTTAGATAACATCAGCAGAATCGGTGAAAGCACGTGGCATAGCGGTGACAGGCGAAAAAAACGTGATTTCCTAATCGGCGAAGTATAAGTGCATGAGAGAAGTGTAATCTGGCGCTAAATAATATGCTCACCGTTGGTGAAATGAAGTGCGCATGAACTGCGAAGAGCTAACACAAAGTTCGATTTTATCGAGGTAAAAAATAGGGTGGTGCAGAAAGAGCGTTTACTGATCAAGGCAGCTTACGTCCGACGCAGGTAAAGAAGAGCGCTTCGTGGGCTTCGGTTGGATGTGCAAAACTTTGACATCAGTAAATGTGTGTCGTCATTGAACTAACCAAATGCGCATCGTATTGGTCGTTTCGGCGACCACATCGTCCGCGTTTGCCGGCCTCCCACCAGAAAGGAATGACTCCTCCGATAATGCAGTCCCGTCGTCACGGGGGGGTTTTGGTGGGCTTAGCCCCCAAATTGAAATATGACATTATAAACCAATAGAGTATTTATGAATTTTTCTTTGTCAATCCCCCCTGCCAGTCCCGTCCCCACGGGGGGGGGGTTGGTGGGCTTATCCCCCCGAAATTGAAATATGAAACATTATAAATCAGTCGAATTTTTATTAAATTTGAATGTCAAGCCCCCAGCACAAACGTAAAGCCCCCCTATTGAGGACTTTCTGGCGACAGTTCTGCGATAGCAGTCCCCACCGCGTGAAAAAAGACTGACCAAAAGCCTTCTAAAAAGCATTCTACAGCCCTTGACTTCGGTAGCGAATGATTTGTGTGCAAATTATATGGTTACCAGATGCGCAAATGCAGCTGAGTTATATCGGTATGCTGCCACAGCTCAGGATTTGCTGAGTTAAAAACGCGAAGCACTTTTTTGTCAGGCATTGCGGATTATGAGAGCAAAACTATGACATCAGCAAAAATAGCAAAGTACGCAGCAACGTAAGCGAGCAGATGACAGGCCACAACTCCCTCAAGCAAGTAGTGCTTCGAAGGAAGACCTTACAACCGTAAATTCGAACCTACGTTTCATCACAGTAACACCGTCCGCAAATGACACAGAACCACGACGCAATCTTGCGTGCATCTCGAAAGCAAGTAGGTCAGGGCTGCAATCGAACACTTTGCACATAATATCGGAACAAAGTGCATGTAAAACGCCCTAGGCTGCGAAGATTGCGAACTGAAAAACGCCGCTCTGTTAAACAACAACAGCGAGAAATCGAAAGAGGTACTAATGTCCAGTGGCTTCTCTTTACCTCTCGTAGCAAGCCGCATGTTGTCGACACCATTACCTGACATCACGAATTATATCGGTTGGTTTTTAAATAAGGCAGTTCGAGGAAAGCAAGAACAAAACACAATCGAAAAGGGTGAGAGTGGGAGCAGAATGGCCAAACCAAAGAGAGCACGTTCGTCAAAAGCTACAGTGTTGGAGTTGTTGTCAAGCGTGCTTGACATTAAGTACGCACACTTCGTAACCTTGGTTTTGTCTCTGACAACAGTTGCCACAGGTTTACAGCATTTCCATGACATATACACATCTAAACGCAACCGCTGCGCTACACCCAGTTAGCCGGGGCGATTGAGTCAAGCGGCATCACAGACCGATAGCGGCCAGGCAACATCTTAAAACTGGGAAATTAAGTGGATGTCGAAATACCCTTGTGAGCGCTGTACTGTGAAATTAGTTCATCAAATGTACGCGTATACAAGCGCTCACAAATCTACAGGTGGCATTCCAAGTGAAGCTATTAAGGTCCTTTTTGATCGCAGGCTACATAGTTATCAGTTTAAATTTTTTTCAGTCGCACGTGGTCATTCGTAGTCGCTACATCTGCCGAACATTGAAATACGATTGACAGCAATGGAGACCATCAAATACCAACCGCTTCTCGTCTTTCGGGAGAAAAAATTATTCGCAAACGACAGGTTACGCAAATAAAATTTCATTAAACGGAAGACATGTCGGTATTCTACAGTAGAAAAACGTAACTCTGAAAACTTATCGATCGTATCGACACCTTGCATAATGCTTTCAGCACTTACTTCATTTCTTTAAATAAAAACAAAAACTAGTTGTATTTGCCTACAAATGAAGAAGCATCGTATAATATAAGTAAAATATTTTCATCTTTCGATAAGTAACGTATTTTTCAAGTTTAGGGCTTAACTTTGACATCGTGCAAAGAATTCTCATCTTTCTTTGATTTGATGCTTTACCTTCCACGTCCTCTCAAAACACTTGTGCTTGGTCTAACGAGCTGACTGTTGAAGATGCATTGTATGTTCGATCATACAGTGTCAATTTTAAAAGAGAAAAAAATCAACGACATTCAGTTTGAGCCGACGTCCAGGGACTTGAAGAATTCGTTGAACTTCTCCGTCTCGAGCGACGTCATCAAACGGTTTAACGCGTAGATCTGCGACAAGACGCGCGTACAACATTAGTTGCAAGCTTGTGTTGTCAGAAACGGTTTTCATCCTGCTCACAGCAGAAGCGATTTTGTTTATTCACGTCTTGTGTTGAGTAATCATCTTACACACGAAGCGGGCATTAACTCGTGAGCAGGGTTGCCGAGTCGGAGGTAAAATGTCCGACTCCAACTCCGACCTTTCCAATTTTTCCGACTCCAACTCCTTAACTTAAAGAGAATCAAGTTTGGTTGTCAACAATTTTGTAGCAACTAGCAATCAATGGAAATCGTGGAACACAGCAAGAATTCTCTGTTTCAGTAAAAGTTTCAATTAGAAATTGTAACCATCTCAACAGGAATTCCCAGCTTAGGAGTGTGATGTAAAAATGATTCAATTGGACTTCCAACTAGAATTGGAAAAGAGTTGGTCAAAAAAATCCGACACCGACTCAGACTCCTAGTGTTATCAAGAATCCGATTCTGCCCAAAAACTTCCGACTCCTTGGGACTCCAACTCGGGACCCTACTCGTAAACTCATACGCTTATGTTTATGAACAAGCACAGCGTGAGAAGTTGTGAATTGCAGACGCGAAAAAATCGAATCGGTCAACTTTAAAAGAAACGAAATGCATACAACTTTTTAACCGAAAAACTTGTCCAGCGAGCAAATACAGCAATGGCACCGTCGAAACTTGCCTACAACGGTTGGGATCTGATAAGCTACTCTAATGCCTGTAATCACATACATCGAACCGTTCACCAAGATTCTCTTCAGTTTTAATTTACGTCAGAGGGTTCGGATTACAACATACGATTAAAGACCCTTGTGTTTCAGTGAAAAGAGCACATGGTCCTTACGTTCCTAAAAACCAGAAACGCCCTTCTTTCCGCACAAAAAAAACTTTTTTTGCTTCATTAACCATTACGCACCGAAGGAATAACTTCACAACGCAAATCCAATATACCTTCTTACGTTGCTCCATTTTTTGCTTTTCCGCAGCTTCCCGCTCATTTTCTCTGGCGCGATGTTGCTGCAGAACCAGGGCTTTTCGTCGCCGTTCCGCAGCGCGTTGCGTCACAGCAACGTAATCATTGCCGTAGTGGTGGATGAGGTTGAGCCGGCCTGCCAACGTGTTTGCGTCACTGACCTAGAGGTGAAAATGTCGTTGTCAAAATAAAGTAAAACAACGTTAACTTTATAAATGCAAGTCATTCTGTAAACATCCGAGAATTGATTTCAAAGATTGCCAAGCCAAATACACAGAAAAAGATGAGTGCACAACCTACAACACATTCAGTACTGTGTGTAACAAACTGGATTATACGGAGGATATCAGCACATCTCTCAACATTTTCTGCGCAATCGTTTCTGGCCACTTGAATCTCAAAGTAAAAATTTAAAGAAACTTGGCTTCACACAACGAAAACCAATAAGCTTTTTTTGAATTTTTCGAAGTGCATTTTATATATACAATTGCCATCTTCATCTGATGCAACATCACAAAAACTATTTCAGCAAACCGGTTATGCGCAAACTTACAAGCAGAGTAATACTATACCGCTTTTCGTTCACCGGAAATTACTTTTCTCAAATCCCTTCCATAAACACTGCTTTTTCGACCTGCAACAAAAAAGCTTTGCGGTCAGTCGTGACTTCATTGGGTTCGTCCAATACAAAGCATGAGCCAATGGAAAACGCGCTTTAACGTAAGGGTGTTCCTCCCCATCAAATTAACATCATTTTTTTTCTTCATTTTCGTATTCTTTCCAAACAAGCAGAGAAAGCGTTCATTTTTCTCATCACAGCAATTAAAAAAAGCAAGTCCGCGTTCTTCCAACGATAATTTTTGGTTTCGCATAAAAAGAAAAAAGCGATCGTTTTTTCGAAATAACTCGGGCTGCGAAATTCTACTTGATTCTCTGACGAGCGTGACTTATATCGCCAGTTTTCGTCGTCAAGTATTGCTGACGTTTGCATCACTTTTCCGCAGCTGGTATTTTACAGTTCCGCTGCATGGGTCGCTTGTTGCCAACGTCGGTTGCCCAACTGCATGGGCATACAGTGGTGTGTAGAATCAGATCTGTTGCCGAAAGTGGATATCGGTCGGATACTGGACAATATTTTGCACAAGGATATATCCAAGAACAACAGCTAACAAAACGGAGTGGATTTGGATAACCTACCGAGGGAGCAGGGATCTATCTCTGTGAGCGTTACATTTAGTTTGAGAAAACCGCCAAACAGCGACAGACTTATTGTGTTCACAAAAAATATTTAATTTCAAAAACGAACAACGACAAATCAATAGCACCACTCTAGCATCGCAACACGAGTTCTAGAATGAAATAAACGGATATATCTCTATGAAGTACAACTTCAACCTCAAGTTAAAAAACGCCAGCCGCCATGATGTGATAAAAATTATCTTTTTAATATACATGAAAAATATTTTATCGTTAACGATTTTGTCATACTTAAGAAAAACTGATGTGAAGATCTTCATAACAACTTGTAGCGTTACGATTATTTCAGAGCTTACAAACTACAACAGCAAATGATGACATTGTAAAAACTAAAAAGATGAACAACTTACGATGAGTCACGTTTTCCTCATTTTCGTCCTGCGCATCTGTTTTCATGCTGGAAAAGCACGAAAACCTCGCACCCGGAGCAGGAGGCAGTTTAACAGACGTGGTGCGGTTCAGAAAACGGCTGTTAGTTTCTTTGCTGCGAACGGGCGTTTCGAACAACGAAACCGAAGTAACGTCAGTGCGAATATCACCGCAGTCCTTTTCACTTGATGACGATGGCTTCGCTTGCAAAAACGTAGGCCTATTAGCAGCAGGCGGTAAACTGGTGCATTTCGTGTTTCTGCGATTCATTCGATGTGATGTTCTTGATTCATGAGCTGACTTGGACAAGTGCGGTTGTGGTAGCTTATTTTCACAATCATCTACTCTTGAAATTGTGATATCTAGCTTTGGTTGATCTGATCTTGCCATATTAGCAGAGTAAAGAGGAAAACACGAGCTTAAGTCTTTCTTAATTGGAGCTACGCATGAATCTTTCGGCTTCTTGTTTTTCATCGACAATTTTGACGACGATCGCTTTTTTCTTTTCCTCCGCAATTTTGAACGAGGTTTGTGAGATCCTGTGGTTAACCCTTTGTTGACAAACACGGATTGGGCTCCTGTTGCTTGACAGAAATCTTTTGTCGCGCACATCTGGTTCTTGAAAAGTGTTCCAGTCGCACAAGTTCTAGAAACTTGGTTAGAATGCAGCTTTTCGTTCTTTGAAAGGAAACCACTTTTCAAGATAACATCGGGATTCCACAAGTGCTTCATTTTCTGCTTCGCAGCAGTTGAAAATGGGTCATGGTCTTTTAAGTTCTGGTGATGGGAGGTAAAAGTATGTAGCGAAACTGGACCAATACTAACCATTTTATTTTCGAAGGGCTTTGCGTATGATTGTTCAGTTTTGAAAAATAAACCAGGTTGCTTTTGATGAGTTGGGCGTTTTTTAATTACAATTTTTGTTGCGTAGCATTCTTCAATCAAAGATTGGGGTAAGGACAGTGGATATCCTCTATTCGACCTGAATTCCAAATCAGGAACAACAGGACGAAAAGATGATGTAGGCTTTAAAAGAACTTTCACATCCATATGCCATACACTCTTCTACTTCACGGCGACAAAAAGGAACCGGGAGACACTAATGGAAGAGCTCAACGTAGTTTCTACATCTTAAGCAAGGTGCTGTTTATNCTCTGATACAGTAACAAAAAAGAATATTTGAAAGTGAAAAACATCTACATGGAAACTCAAAATAAAAAACACAAGTTTTGAAACACCTTCTTTCTGTTGCTGGTGTGTAACCTCAAAAGCAAAAGACGGGAACTACTCAAGACTGGCCCAAAGTCCACATTACACGTACATCTTATGACAACAGTGCAAAAACAGAAATGGCTTTCATTTGCACTTACTATAGTAGTGTTGATGCCAAAAAGAAAAAAGAATGCCACAGCCCGATGACAAGTCTAATGCACCCATCAGACATTGTACGCTAGCATGCTGTTTCAGCTGTATTTTCAGATCTCAGTGGCCAGAAGCATCTATTCTAAGCAACTGCCACACAAAAATCCACGATGGTAGTTGAATATTCAAATAAGTACTGTCCACAATGGGGGTATGCAAGGAATCCATCAGCAAATTTTTAATAGGAAATCGATTTCACATAAAATTACATATCCTCAGATGGATTCCTTGCTTAACCCCACTGTGGAGAGCACTTACTTGAATATAGATATTTGCAAGTTTGAATCATCACAAAATATGAAAGCACAGCAGGAGTCAGCTGATTCCTTGAAAGCAAATAGAAAACCTAGAGCTTTTAACTGTGGTGGTTGAATAACGATGTATAAATGCAAGCTTCATTCTTACTTTTTGCCAGTAGGTGCCACTTTCCTAAAAACTAAAATTTTATAAGCATTACTTTATTCACAGTAAGAACTGCAAACTTTATAGTGATGTGCATGCGCAGGTGGAAAAGATACTCATGGATGCAGTTCCTTTCAATAAATTAGTTGTCTACATTCAAAATTGATTCTTTGGCAGAACAAATTTTTTAAATCAGTAATTATTACCAAAATAAAAAAGGAATAAATGAGCACTTAAACACCATCATAAGGGAAAATAAAATGTCAAAACACATACTACACCTTACATACAGTTAAACCAGAAAAACGTCATCAAAGTATGCTGAATTCAATGACTGACAGTGTGTTTGTTAGCATAGTCTGGATATACAAACCAGCAAAACTTAGATTTGCTATTACTCTTGATTTTGTTGGTGTCGTAGAAGCTGAGTTATTAATGCTTCAGTCATAAATCATACAAAAGCTATGATCTACTTCAATCGTGAAATCCATTGCTACAAGTTGTTGCACTGAAAGACACATTAAACAACAAAATCACTGTGAGGTATTTGTCCCACCAGAACGTCGATTCGTAATTGATGGCGTGGCGCTGATTGGAAGCTGACGTGTTATCGTTTTTTTTGTGCTTCTCAGTCATGAAATGACGTTCAACTGTTAAGTGGTCTTTTGACTTTTATTTATTCATCATTATTTAGCATTCTTTACTTTTTGTTTTGTTCAGATGTGTTGAAGTTCAACTCATTAAAACCTAGCGTTAAACGTCTCAATAGATCTGCTTCTGTAACAATCATTTGCTGCAAATTCTGAAGTACTACCTTTAATGCTACCCATCTACCAGTAAATTAATTAAGAAAGGTTTGAGAAGCAATGGGTTTCCAAAAGCCTAACAAAAAATGACATTGATGAGAACATTAAGTTTCGGTGTTCATATCTTTTTCTGATTGCACCAACTAAAACACAAGTGTACTTTGGAGTGTGGCTATAAAGTCAGTAAACATAACATTTTCATAGCACACCTGGTATTTTGAAGATTAATTTTTTTAAAACACTTGTGTGGCAAACAGCTGATGTTAGATCCTTATTTGTTCATTCATTGTTTTTTCTTTCAAATTCAATGAGCTACTAATGCAACATGGCATTAAAAGTACACAGATCTTACAACATATTTCAGAAACTGAACATAAACAGGAGTAGAGAAGCAATTATAAAGTAAAACTGCTTTTTAACTGTTTCTAAATTTTAAAAACAATCGTAAGAATTTTTGCATGAGAAAAAATGTTATTCAATGCAACTTTTTATCATATCTATCAATGAACCTTTCTGGCACCACTTTTGTAATTAAGAATAAAATCATTTTGTATAATTATTTTCTGTATAGTACAAGGTCATCAGTTCAACCTATCTGCGCTTATAACTAGGCAAATGTAAATCAGAAGCTAGAGAAGTAGCTTAGTAAGAGCCTTTACATCACACCCATACATTTTGTATTAATTTATCACATTCTTTCAAACCACACACACACAAGAAAAGATATATCAAATAAAAAAGGTAGAAAAGTTGTGAAAGAATCTGAGTCTGAAAAAGGGCTTCAAACTGAGCACAATTTCTAGTGGCACTGTNAAAAACAAGGTAATACTTTTAAAGAGCTTGCTAAGTTGCTACAATGACTCATGGCAATATCACTTAAATTATAGCACAATTCAAAACAGTTAGGNTTTATTGAATGGCGTCAACAACTATAAAGAAATGGAAGATATCGTTTAACTAGACAAGTTCATTAAATTCTGCTATTATCCTACCTCTTGATTCACAATAAACTGAACTTAAAGAAATGTGATTGGTGACAGCTACAGTCAATAATAAATATATCTGTAACAAACTATATATTTTGTTTGATAATACATTTGTCTAAGTGTGAGCCTGGGCAGTGATAAGGATTTATTGGTACACACACAAGGAACACTGGGAAAAAACAAAGCATAAAACTGGCTACAGCAATATCTTATTTTCATTTGAAAGTGTTCACAGTCTTTAAAAAACGAAGTCTCATAAAAAAACGTCAGACATTTGAAGTGAGCACATAAAATGTTTGATAAGATACACACCACAGAACAATTTGCATGCAGGGTGTTTTTGAACAGTGATAGATTTGACGGGAAGACATTTGGTGCAATTAATCCCCAAACAACCCAAGTTTCCTTGAATTGTTACTTTTTTCCCTAAATGCTTTCCCAAAAATGTGATGATCCCTTTTCTTTTTTGGTGTTCTTATCTTTGTTTTCCCTAATTTTGGACACTTTTTTGTTGCCTCCTACAAACAGCAGGTCTAGATCCACTCATTTGAACCTTAAAGTTGACTTCTAAGTTAGACACTTCAAGAATAATCTGGATTATTAAGATAGACTATTTGCCACATGATCAACAATAATGATCAAGGTTGACTTAAAACTATAAAATCTTCTATGTGCTAACTGACAAATTAACAATACAGCAGGTGACTTTCGTCAAGACTCTTTTTCAGTGAGTTATTTGGTGAACTGAACTTAGTGCATTGATTCAGTTGCTAGGATAAAAACTACAGCAAAATAGGGCAACTAGTATCTCAAAATAATCCACGGCCTGCAAAGATAGTCTAAAAGTAATAGCTATGAAGATAATATGGACCTCAAACGCCTTACCAGAACATATGTATTCAAACAACAAATCTGCTTTATTTTCAGATGTTTGCTTTTGTAAAACTTGAAACAGTATGTAATATTTTGTTTCATACCCTTAAAATTGATGCCTAAGGAATGACTCTTTCAGATGATCTCAAAATGTAAATCTGTGAAACCAGAAAAGATAGCTTGCAACATAGTAACAGTAATCTTTAATGTCAAATATGTACTTACATTTTACTATGTTTACGATGTTATTAAAATTACCCTCAGTTAGGTAGGCCTATACGCACAATCTACTTGACAATAGCCTACTGTATATACTGTAGCCTAGATGATGAAAGCATATCAAAATAAAAAACTTCCAAGGTTGAATTTTTATCAAGTTGATAAAACCATCCACAAAAATAAATCATTTGGAAATGCTGAGCCAAATTCAGCAAAATAATATATTTTACATTTAATTTTTATTAGAAGGAAGGAGTACATCTAGAAAAAGCTAACACACTAATATAATGCATAATAGTAGGCTATAGTTACTATGTATTGAACCTCAGCAAACAGCTCGTAAGCAAGCGATCCATTATCTCACTAACACAATTTATTCATAGAACCTGTTCATCAAAAATTGACAAAAGGGTCAAATCATTATAATCCAACAAGGGGTGTAACCCAATGTCACAAAAATGCCTCATTTTTTTATATAAGGTGCACCCACATGTAAAATG
>JGI24158J21664_10013184_pt1 | contig 10918 bp, 7 predicted proteins | sample Ectturendosymbi3_FD_21664 | JGI IMG/M metagenome (IMG submission 21664)
TTCTTTCCATTTGTAATGGAAAGGTAAGGAAGTGTTTGAAAAGTGTTAACTAGTGGAGCCAGACGGCTGCATTAGATTGTTGGTAATTTTTTAGTCATTTGCAGGCGTCATTTTTATTTGCCAAAATCCTCAAGGATGCTCCACATTCGAGAAACTGATTTAGCTCAGGTTCTGTATCTTCATTTAGACGTGGTTGACTGTCCTGAATTTTAACAATAGCCTTCAGCAAAAGTTGTAAATACGCACCAGCTCAATGTAAAATATCCATGCTGATATTTTATAAGCTTAGTTATGCGTGAGTAAAGCAAGTGGCTGATCTGACAGGTTCGTAAGTTTTAGAGAGTGCGAAGCTGCACGCAAACACGCTTTTGTCTTCTGCTGCAAGAAGCTGCAAGCAAAATAGATGAAACGTTCACTTTTACGTTGACACAACGCAAAAATACGATTACAAAAATTACCAAATGATTAAACAAAGACCCGACTGAGCGTGTCTCTAATCTGTTGTATAGTTGATCTGCTTTGCGTTTTGACGATGGGAGTTCATAGGAAAGATGTTCGCAGAAAACTTCGTTCTGCTCTATTTTTTATACAACCATGTTCACAGGCGCCGAGCTTAAAATTTCCACGGTCGTGTGAAATCCACGACGTCACAAAATATGACGTCTAAACCCGCTTAATTGGCAAAATAATAGCGGTTGAAATATCCTCCAAAACGACTCTCACAATAATGTCAATTTTACAGGTGACTCATGAGATTCCTCATAATAATCTTTTCAAAACTTTTAGAACACGTTCACAACAGATTAATCTGAAATCGTCAAAAGTTGAAAACACACAAGTACCTACATGTAGTTATGGGAGCTGCAGCCTATCAATCAAAACATCCATCAATCTTTTAACATTAAGTTCCTCGGCCACAGTGGAATGAATATTTAGTAAACAACAAGAATTCAACCTACGTTCAGCATGGTCCGTCGGAGATAATTTGTAATGCGACGAAATGGACTAAAGGCATGCTCTGCCTCACAGATAGTACAGGACAATGCGACATGCATAAGCAGCAAACACGTTACACTCGGATATAAATTAGTTAAAGTTCGGTTTTCCGCAAACAGTTTCAAAATAGCGTTTGGAATGGGACTTGTTTCAATCAGTTTTTTTTCAAGGAAAATGTTAGGTACCCGGTATGGACCTGTAGGGACTCGATTTCTCTGATTCTAGGGACCCGGTGACAACTTTTTCTGATTCTAAAGACCGGATTTTCAATTCTAGGGACCCAAATCTGGTCCCTAAAACACCTTCATTGCCTGCCATCCCGTTCCTTGTTTACACCGTCTCTGTAAAAGACACATACAGCGGGGTTGGTGCTTCTCTGCAGTACAAGTTAGAACCGAACAAGTTAGACCGTTGCCATTTTAAGTCTTCCATTCCGTATCTATCCCAAAACGTTTCACTACATTTCAGAATAATGTCTTTGTACTTGTTAACAAAGAACAGCTCAATCAAAACACAAATTAGCGTGAGTGTCGCACTCCCGCTTATGACCATGCTCGCATGCTTTGTGTCACACGTGTACCAACCAAACGGTATGATGCTAATCAACACGCCATTTACCTGATCGTCACGCAACCATAGGATGGCGCTTTAAAGCGAAATCTTGTTTTCATCAACTTGTTTTTTCTTTTCTTAGTCATCACGATCCATCCATTGCATCGCTCCACATGGCGTTTCCTATTCTACAGCATCATTAACTTGGTTAAATTACATCATAAAGTAGGCTAACAGCTTCCAAAAAGTAACAGCTGATTAGTGCTGGAGGACTTGTTTGTGAGATACGAAGCAAATTTTCTGACAACATTCGCGCACACGTTACATGAATTTGGTCTTGTATAAGGTGATACTATTTGAATAAGGGCTGATGATGCCTGCCTTGTAGACGAAATATATACTCTGTAAGATCTCAGTGTCATATTCTTTGCTGGGAAAGGATTCCTTTCGATAGACAGGAGACTTTGTAGCGACACGTTTTTGTCTAAACGACACGTTACTGCGTCTTTTGTCTCGAGTAAATTCTCCGCTTTAAACTAAATTTAAACTGCTTAGTTACACTAACAAATTATTTTGGTAGAAATGGGATTTGATGGGTATGTTACGGACTCCGAAGTATCAGCCGCACGAACATCTTACTGCAACTTTATTTTGTGATCGAAAACTTGAGCTGCACAGGAAGAACAAGTTTGGTAGATTTTAAGTGGGATATGTTTTTCNTGGGGCTATTCGGACCTGCAGCAGTTTGCAGACTTCATAGCAACATATTTTATTGGCGCCTTGAAATAATTTTCTTAATTCCCTAGAAAGGCCTTTGACGGAAAAGAAAATATCTTTGACTGGGAGGAGGGTAAGTGAAACAAAAGGTTTGCAGCCCAAACAATGTGTTAAAAACGCCCTGTTTGACAAAATTTTATGTAATAAGCGCTTTAGCCGTTGATTTTCTTTGGTTTGGAGTGCACCCTCACATTGAGGTAATTTCATGTTGAAGGGGAAATGTGAGAATTAGCTTTAATGGCGGATTTTTAATGACCTTCAAAAATGTCTGCAGAAAATATGTCACATTTATGCATATGAAAAAGATCCGAGGAAAAATTCTCAGAGGAAGACATTACGACTTTGGCGACAGCAATGTAGGGTATGGCCAAAAACGGATGAGAAACACTGCTTTGACGTATACCGGATATGCAAATGCTGGAACGCCTATATTAATGTAATACCGTATTCATTTTTGTGCAGATTTACATCGACGTTTCAGTAGATAACACAGAAAGTAATTGAGTGTGAAACAAAACGAGAGGTTTGGTAGTACACTGGGTACGTTGGCAACATCTTCATTCTTGTTTTCGGAAACCGAACGAGTTTTCCCGCGATAAACACTGCAACAACGGTGTCTGCAGGAAATGCTAAATGATGTTATACAACGGCATACAATTATTTTTGCATTTGAATTTTACAGGTATTAGCACATCGCTTAACATAACATAGCAACGACTTCTGAAAAAATTTATTTCTGGAAATAAATAGAAAAAGTCGTCTAGCTGTCAACTGAGTTGCGGGGTTAGAAAAGATTTCTGATACTTTTTGTGTTTACAAATGTGTAAACCCATTCCTTCCCATATCATTGTGCATACACTGAAATATAGTCATGGTAAACTCCAGCAACATAAATGCTTTGAATTATTCGCAAATTAAGTCTGCAATATTCATTTCCTAACGAATACGAATGATTCAAAATACAACTCAGAGGACAAAACAAATGCAGTAATGCAAGAAACCAAGCAATAGTTTTACCTGTCAACAAAAGCCAAATAATGCAAACGTTTACATAAAGTTTATATGACTCACCTTTTTTCCAAGTAGTTTAGGGACGCCACAAGCTGGTCGGTCGGTACTGATTCTTAAAATATAACCTCTGAAACGTTTGGTTTTTCGCTTCGCTCGCAGTTCTACTGCAAAAAGTATGTTTTGGCTAAGTATCTTTTCTTGATACTGCAATGAAAAAATCTCCTTTTTGAAACGTATTGGTAGGAAATCATGCAAATCAGTTAATAAATTTTTTTGATGAATTTCACGGCTCCTAATTCGATTTAACCTCATATTATTAGCAGTAGAAAACTTACAAAAGTATCAATGGTTGTAACACCTATAATTCTACCCTTTTCCACCCTAAACTTGCTTCAATTGCTAGGCTCAATTGTTACATATAATAATTGTAAGTAGTATAACATAATAATCATTATCACCAACATTGAATTTTGTTTCTATGTCAAGGTCGCTAATTACTCAAACACATCGCTGTCTACTTTAATTTGGTCCGAACTCTATTCAGCATTCAATTTAAATCATGTTTCTCAAAATAAAAACATCAATGTTTTGCAGGCATGCTTTACATTAATGCTTAAAGGGATGCTTTTGAAAGCATTGATGCTTCAAAGCATGGGTATGGGACCTATGTACTATCACAGGCCACGATTGTGGAATATCGCTGGCAGGCCGCAATGGTATCCGGACAACCGCCACCCAGACAACTGCAACCTAGGACAATCACCGCCCAGGACAACTGCCACCCGGACAACTGCTACCCCAGAGGTGTTGTGGGGCGGGAACACATTCCCATAGTTATTTCACATTTTCGTTTGTAATGCAGTAAAAGTGAATAATTCATTGAAAACTGATTTAAAAATGAGATTGAAGTGCTGCTCATAATGGCTACTTTTTAGGTGCGTTGCTACACTTCGTTTTTAGCACTACACCTCAGTGCCACCCAGACAACTGCCACCTAAGATAATGCGTTTTACACATAACATGCAAATGTGACAGCCACAAATTCAACGTTATATGTGGTGAATCACCACGCCACACAAACTATCAAATTCAGTTTGGCATATTGCGCTGCAGTCCGTATAGTTCTTGCGGCACAACGGTGAAGAACTTCTGTGCAACGATATTATTGCTTCAACGTAGTTCAGCAAATGTGAGTCGCAATGTTGCTGCTGGTACCATGTAACTCACAAATCAAAACCTACAGTAAAGTAAAAGAATGCACAGAACGTAAAATGAACGGAAGCAAACGCGTTTTGTGAGTGCGTCGAATCAACACGATGCGGCAGTGTGCTAAAAATAGTTTGCTGTAAAAATTTTGAAAAGGCCCATAAAAAACTACGTTTTCCACTGACTTACGAATGTTTGTGAAGATGTAAATGACGTCGACACGAGATTCTCCACCCAAAAATATGAAAGTTCAAGATAACGTTCTTTTAAAGCGGTCAGAAGATGAAGGAATGTCTGTTATACACCAGAGACCAGAACCTTGTAAATTCAAATGGCTTCAATGGCAATAAACGCAAAGAACTCAATATGCTTTAGGTGTTGGTTTCCCAGGTGGCGATTGTCTTACGTGTGGCAGTTGCATGTCTTAGGTGGCACTTTTCCGGGCGGCAGTTGTCCTAGATGGCATTGTCCTGGTGGCAGTTGTTCTAGAACCTTCATACGCATGCTTTTATTAAAGGATAATAAAAACCAGGAATCTGCACAATAATCATGTTTTTGCGACAACTGTGGCATTAGCTTATAGTCATAGAATTATTACACATTGCTGCTTGCATCAATCATGCATTGGTGTTCACTGTCATTCTGTTCACAAAAATACACTTTAAGGTATGAACTCAAGTGCTAACGCTCAAACTTCAATTAATTCAGGGCACTCTTCAGCGTCTACCCAAAACGGAACATGATGGATTGTAATTTGCATAGTCATGAAAACCTCAGGAGACAAGCTTTTAAAATCTATCAACATGTCTTCAAAAACAATTAGATCCTGTTTTTGATCTGTATTAAAACAAGTTAAAAGAGAAATACAACAAGTTAAAAATCTTTACATCAAGACCGTAACCATGAAAGACAAAGCAACACAAAGCATTTGCTTTTCTGTGTTATTTTCAGATTTGAATGAAGGCGCACGAATTATTACTTACACACAATTTTTCCTTCGTTTCTGAACTTTCCTCTCCGGGGTTTTATTACATTCAGTACGTAGAGAGGCGTCGGAGGAACGGTAAGCAGCCAGTTCGATTCCTCGTCTCCATCAAACGCAATAGAATCAAGACATTCTGAAACATGACGGCGGCATAATAATTGCTAGGACGCTAGGCCTGTGGGTTGCTTTCGCTTTGATTGTCTGGAGAAATTCGTACCGAAGTTTTCTTCTTCTTGGCACTGTAGTGACAACGATGGTGCGTCTACCCATCGTTCTGCATTTCTGCGCATTTCAGTAACTCTCCACATATTCTGAATGTTTTCGGGAAGGGCGGCAGCATCTGACACTCCAAGCCAGCCTTTTCCACTGCCAATCTGGAAACAAAGCGATCCGGTAGAGTATGTCCGTACAGAGAGCTACAGCGCGTGGTGAACAGATAATGTTCTGTTGGTGCAGCTGATGTGGAGTTTTGAGTGCGTTATATATCCAGCTCTCGATAAGATCGTGAACAAAGGCAAAATCCAAGCTTCTGAAGTTAAGTGAAACTCCGAAAGTTCTTTGCGGGGATTAGGGTGCAATACAACATTAAATGATTTCGAATGGCAACAGCTTTGTAGATCGTTTCTTTTTTGGTTTGTAAGCCGATATGATATGCATCTCAATAAGCGGGTTTGCTTCAGGTTTTACTCATGGACAACAGGTGCGTAACTGATAAAGGGCAAAAAGTATTTCCGCCACATCAAATTTTCAGAAAAAAAATTTCACGAATGAAAACCTTTCAACAACTAGAAGATTTTGTTACCCAGTTAGAGGTATTTCCTGACAATATTGCTGTAACTGAAACTTAAATTAGCAGTAACGCCAATTTATGTATGACACTGGCTTGCATGGTTATCAGATTGTTCATGCTGATACTGAAGAGTGCAAGAGGTTATTGGATTGTGTTTCAAACAGCACATTGAATTCCTTGTTTTAACTGCTGTAAATACTGAAAGTGATGATTGTGATAACTTGTAGTTGGAGCTAAACCTGAACCACAAAACCTACGCTGTTGGTGTGGTTTATAGACATCTACTCAATGCAAGGAACTAGATCAAACACAATTCAGTTTGTTTTTGACATGTGTACAAAAATAGAAACATTTTATTCTAGATGCGAGTATAGCTTATTTCAAATTATCTTATTTCATTTAAAAATTTTTTGTATGTGTAAAATTATTTCGGATAGCTCAATTTAAACCGTTTCCGGTATTTATGAGTTTAATTTCTCAACCACAATATTTGATTAGCCATCACCAATTTCCCATGCAAACAGACGTTCATACCCGTATGCGTTGGGATTAGGAATCCTTATGACAACAGTGAAGCATACAAAAGCATGCCAACCCAACGTCATCAATCACTCNAGTTCTCCACCCACTCTCAAGCTGGGGATATGGCATTCGGTTAAAAAGTTTGTTCTTAAAAGTGCACGAACGGATTTTTTGTGGCAGTTGGTGCGCCGGTTAAAGTAAATGCGCGCCTTCTAAGCTCAAGAATCTAATCTTAGGGATGAGCAATTGCGGCCTCCCGTCACCCTCACTGCGGTACTAAGGTTCTGATTCTGACCTCAGAGCCAACAATCCAGATTCCTTTGGGGTGACGCTTGGTCGTGTGGCGCGACAGATAAACCTCATCGACTTCCCCCGCCGACGTGAAGCTCCCCACATATCTACACACAAACAAACGTTGCTTCGTATTGAGGGCAAAAAACACCAGCTACACATTGTGACAACTAAGTCTTAGTAAAATCTTACAACACTTGTATTAACTTCGTGAGTACTTAGCCAATATGTCAGTCGCCTTCAGTGACATACTTAGAATACAACGTACAAATTCCAGCTATCAACTCTGTGAGAAACTTCAAGCGCCTCTGAATAGGCTATAAAACGATACCTGCTGGTTTATGAATGACTCCTACTGTTAGGGCTACATATTGAGAAGCTTTCTCTTTATGTGCACAAGAAATGACTTGGGTATCCATCAACAGCATTTGCTCGGGACACCCTAATGCACCGCACGGACATGTTTTGCGAGCTTTGCAAGGTGGCTGTTTTGAATTGGAAATTTCTGGTTAGAAATTTCCCATTAGGACTCGGAATTGTTTTTAAGTCACTCCAAAGCACATTTGCTGTTCAAACCTGGTAATTCCTAAAACAAAAATACTGTTTTTGTAACGCTATTCATGTTCACGCAAGTATTGCGAAGCTCTTAGCACATGAAGCAGACCCTATGCTACGTTAGTATCAACATACCCGTATTTTGTAAGTCTGTAGACCGAGCTGTTCAAATGCAGAGTGCTATTTTGCCGAACGAAAGTTCCCATGTACTTTAAACGTTCATATCTCTTAGAGACGCATTGCTTGAAAGTAACTGTAGTACAGTTTATTGGTCGAGGCGCTTCAACGATTTGTCGTTCAATAACTTTGAAGCTTGGAGTTTGATCGACCGAACGAAGAACAAACTCATATTCTGTTAAAAAAAAAAAACAGCTGATCAATTGGTTTGTCGCATAGAGTGCCTGTCTTGATAGTTGTGAGCGAACACTTGAACTCGACTGATTTTTAAATGATTTTTTCATCACTTCAACCAACCCTCAATTGCAGCGAAAGGGTCAAACCGAAAATGCGTAGCAAAGCAGTTACAAACAACAGGGATACGTTGATCAACAGAAATTACAGACCATGCAAATATTCTGGCTCTAATCTCTTAGTGAGCAGTGATACCACCAAGGTTGTCATTTGCAGCTGTTTATTTGATAAAGTGCAATTTCTTTCAACAGAGGGCAAAAACTCTTTTTGCCATTTCCGTTCCTGGTTTTGAAAACGCTGAAAGATTGCAGTCCGACACTCGCTCGACTTCTGGACCGCATCTTGTAGGGTGATAAGGAATGACAGTTCGATTTTGCGCTGACATCTGAGCTGGAAAAACACCTGTCAGCACCCATATTTTAGCTGAAAAATACGCGATACGCGTGAGTTTCCTGCACGTAACTGGCTCTTGTTGTTAGAAATTCTATATTTGTCGGTAATCCATACATTTGCGTCAAGATTTCTTGCATAAGTATGCAGAAGCGCTTTTCTAGGTGACCACTTTTTTGCTTTGGCCGCAGGCAAAAATGATGGACGTCTCTCTGGAAAATAGTTTTTCTGGTGGTATGCAACGATTGGGATTACACGCTCAGGTTGGATTTTAAGTGTGAGCTTGTGCCGAAAAAATTCATAAAAAACATGTACCCTAGGACTAATTCCCAATATATTTGTTAATGTTTGCGGTATTGCCATCATTCTCGAAAATTTACTAACCCATAGGTTTTCGACTGATTGCAAACCGGCAGAGAGAGGTAGTTACAGGGGAAGATTTGGTCAAAAAACTTGGGGGAATTGATTTGTAGAAAGGTAATCATTGACGCACATGTCGTCAGACAAGTTGTTTGGTTACACGTGCTCAAACCTCCTGCCACTGCCAGACCACAAAGCTACGAATTCAACTTACGGCATTTGCACACGATAATTGCTTGTTTGCAAGCAGCCATATGTCATGGAATGAAAGTTATCTTTTGTAAACCAAAACATTTTGTATGATGCTTTATAAACCAAAACATTTTGTATGATGCGAAAAATCTCAAGGCATTTTTTCGTAATTACTTTCATTGTTTATTGAGCTTGTCACTGCTAACAATATAGCGATGCCAAAAGCAAACCTGCACCAGAAGATTTTAAGGTAAAAAGAAGCCCAAACTTTACATTTCTTGCAGATTAACCCATGATTCCCTGACAATACAAGATATTAACACCTTCTCCACTTGACGTTAAATGCCGTGTGGATAACTTTCTAAAGTTAGTTCGAGTTTTTACACAGCTTGAATTCAACGTCATTGGTATTACTGCAACTCTGTCAGTCAAACAAGGTTATGACAGTAAGCGGCAATGACACCGTATTGAAAATACAGCTCGAATTCTGCAGCTAAGCGTCGAGCACTACTGCAACAGAAATGTCCACCGAGCTAGCGTAGACTCAGGCAAGTGTCGGTGTTTTTTTCGGAACTTGAGTAAAAAAATACTTGAAAAACCTGAGCCGGAGTCATTTTGATTTTTTTCTGTGAGAGTCTGCATGACTCTTACAAACGCTAGTGCGTAATTACGAAAATGTGATTTAGTGATCATTTTGACCTTACAAATCTAAAAATATATTTATAGCGCAACACGTGTCAGCATCAATCAGCAGGTTGAGATTTCGATTGTGAATTTCGCCATTCCAATTTCAAGTTTCAAAATTATGGTGACAAGATGACTAAGTATCTGTAAGGCTGTCAGTAGACTAAAATATTGATCCGTGTAGATCAGTGGTCTTCAACGTGGGCGAATTCGCCCCCCAGGGGACGATTTCATGCGTTGTGAGAGCGATTTTGTGATTTACGAGATTTGGGGGGCGATTTCGGTTTCCAGGGGGGAGATTTCTGCAGGTTAAAACATACTCAAATGTTGAATTGATTTCAAAAAATCAATATTTGTTACTTTGGAATCAAAGCCTTTGATGCACTTTCGACTCCATGGTTCGTAACAAAGGTTATAAAACACATATCGGACTGGTCACGCATAAATCAAACTACTGTAACATAGTTCTGTGAAACGCTTCACTGCACCAGCTACCCAAGACCACTGAGATTGTGACTGGTTGGGAGTCAAGCATTGCGGTTCTCACGAAGATCATAGGGCAACCGATCTTTTGACCAAAAAACTTGAAATTTTGGTTTTAAAATTTACAAATTTTAACTTTATTTTGGCTTATCAACTTCCTGCGTTTGAAACTGCAAAATAATTCTTTGGCGTTGACGTTAACTCAGAAGCAAATTCATTCCGTATACTTCAAATTTTAAAGAAGTTGGTTATTTAACCTTAGCCATGATATATTTGGTAAGTACATGAAACGCTACAGTAGCCTAGAGTCAAACCAGGGAACATTATAAAGGTAAAGCACTATATGCATAATGGACAGAGCATTTATTAAACTAAGAATGTACTGTACTGCAAGACCACGTTTCTTGCCTTCCCACGCCTAGCCTATTAATCTGCAATCTTCTAAACAGTATTACTACGTAGAAAACAACAATTACAAACTCTAGCTTTGCAGCCGGCTGTATGAGGAATCTCCTGCCTGGTTTTGCTCCCATCTCCTTGCAATGATTCAGCTTGTACGTATGATTCAGAAATATTTGTAAAGCCACAACAGTGACCCACACCAAGCGAATCGATTGCAATTTATTGCGTAAGGAAACTAGTTTCGTGTGTTGCACATCTTCAGTCCTGCGCAAAAGTCGACATATGAAACAAAAAGAAAAAATTACGTACTG
>JGI24158J21664_10013185_pt1 | contig 10918 bp, 5 predicted proteins | sample Ectturendosymbi3_FD_21664 | JGI IMG/M metagenome (IMG submission 21664)
TTCATTCATTCATTCATTCATTCATTCATTCATTCATTCATTCATTCATTCATTCATTCATTCATTCTCATTCATTCATTCATTCATTCATTCTCATTCATTCATTCATTCATTCATTCATTCATTCATTCATTCATTCATTCATGTCCGTATTCCTCAGGAGATGGTCGTGGAGGCAGCAGCAGCCCTAGGAGGACTCCAAATACCTCGCGGTGAACAACAATCGCAGATAGTTCTGCTGGTTACACAATAAGACGAGACCAAGCAAGGTCGGAGATGTGATCACTCCACCTGGTCCTTGGTCGAACTTCGGGCCGCTTTCCTGTGTGTATAGACAGCAGAACTTTCCTCGCCGATCTTTCCCGGGACATTCTGGACACAGCATAACTGGGATCTCTGGATTTGGAGAGGTGGCTCAACATTCAGAGCTTTACCAATTTCATAGCCGCGCAACCAATTACCGACCAATTACCAATTTTTACAACCAATTACAGAGCAACGCAATTGTGTTCGTATGTTTGGCAGACGTAGGGAGTGCCTTTAAATATAAGCGCTAAACTTTGCGAAATGAGGTGCCAACAACGATAACTAAACTGCATGGGTGGTGAAAAAGGTCTTACAAGTGAGCAAAGCCGATTGAAATTCGCAATGAACAACGCATTGGGATGCAAGAAATTATTTCACTCGAGGGAGTATCCTGCTTTGAAAATTAATTTGTGAACTAAGTTTGCCAAACCATTTATCTTCACAGGTATCTGGAGAGTAAGAGTAAGGAAAAACCTGAGTATCTTGAGCTTTTCCTTTGGCATGAAAAAATCACACATTTTGGTTTTAATAAAAAACTTTGAATGAATAAGGAGTAAGCTGAGTAGTTTATCTTCAACAATTTGGAATGATGTTAAGAAACAACTTGAACAAATTTCAAAAAATTCAACGTACTCAAAGTTTTTCCCAAGCCGCAAGAATACAAAAAATCAGTGGTCTTGTACGAATGAAAAACGCAGTTTAAGATTTTCATTCTTCCGTAAAATATTTAATATTTCTCATAATTGCCTATCAAAACCTCCAATGTTTTCTTATTTAATCAGTAAAGAATTGGTTTCGAATTGTACTTGGACGAAATTTGACCAGGAAGAGCAAATCATTGCGCTAACGATTGTCCCCATTATTTGCGTAAAAATGACACTTCGTTGACTAGGAAATTTGATTAAGAAGAATAAATCAATGGGTCAACACTTGATCCCATATTTTTACAGTATCCATCGAAAGCAATCCTTTCACAGCAATAAATCAAACAGGATGTGGTTTTTACGCAGTTTAATTTAGATTTCGTTTAGTGAGATAGCACCCCTCTGCTTATGAGGAAATGTGACTACAAAGAGCAAATTTATGGTTTAAACTTTCTCTATCTGCATTTACATTTGAAAACATACTGCTAGCATGCTATAAAACCATAAAATATTTTGTATATACACATTCTGTACAAGCAACGTAGCCTGTTTCTTTACAAATTCATCAGGATTGTTCAAGGACACTTACTTGAGCATTTTTTGTCTTACTCCAAAATATACTTAATTTCTTTCATTGTTTTTGATGACGCGTCATTGCTACGCCAATTTTTTGCCAGTCTTCTTTTTGGTATGGTCGAGTTTGCAAAGTTTTTCTTGCTCAGTTTGTGGCTTCGAGACAATTTTCAACCAGGATAGCTTTTGTGATTAACACGCAAAAATATTCACTCTATAATTAATTTGACAGTTACCATGCATAAATTCTTCGTGTAATTGAAAGGAGGGCGATTTATTAGTCCCAGATGGATTCAACGCAATTTGCTTAGCACTTGTTAAGCGTATTCGGTGCGACTTAAACGTGTATTCAATATTTCTACATTCAGGTCGTAAGCAGGATATTTTTCTGCGTGCTTCAATTGCTTCTGCAAGTCAAACTTCTATAAGTGATGAATCACTCACTGTGACCTGAAAATAGGAGCAATTTCTATACTAAAGTGACACAGCGTACCAATCAAAAAAACACTTTCTTCCTTGGTTTTTGCGCTTTCTGCAATTGATCATTCCCTGTAATTAGTAAAAATCTGAAGCACAAACCTTGATTGCATTTAAATACTATAACTTTTGCCATGGTGTCAACCCATTCAAAAACAGGTTTATGATGAGATTCATTTCCTTGAACCTTCAACCTGATGTTTCAAATTTTTCTTTACAAAGTTTCCTGTTTTCTGTTTTAAACCCTGCTGTAACTGAGGGAAATAGGAACTGTTTTCACAGGTATCACGTACAGGTTTGGGCAACGGTTTTAATGCTTTTTATCTTGCGTCAAGGAAATGGCGCTCTTCGCAAAAGCCCGAGAGGATTGTGTTTCGGTGAAAGCAAGAAATAGTTTTATGAGCTGTGTTGGGTGTTTCATACGTTTTTGTTAAACGTGCCTGTTTGGCTTACAACCGAATATCTCAAACGAACGCAAAACCAGAAGCATTACTTCATACAAGTTTACGAGAGTGTCTTTTGTCCTGTGGCAAAGCGAAACAAGTCATGGAAAGGTATCGTGCACTTCAGATTCTTGTGCCGGTGCTGAATGTGCGCACGCGCAATATCTTCGCTGAGGCTTCTGCAAACAGGAAACTTGTTCTGATCTCGACATATATAAGCGCAGGTTGACCACGTGTCCACAAGGTGATCTGGGCGAGTGATCGCGATTGCTATTCGAGAATCTGGTGAAGGATTGAAGGTGCTTTCTTATGGTTGTCGAAACTTGAGAAGATGCCGTGTGGTAGCCAAATAGTTTGCCCAACAGATGCGACATATTCTAAATCGTTATCATTGTGTCGTGTACTGCACACAAAACGTTACTAATTGCTAAAATGTTGTTTTGTTACTTCAGATAATTTTGCATTTAAGCATCTGTTTCAAAGCGTATAACACTTTCAAAATTTTAAAGTGCTTCAAATGATGGAAATTAATACATTTTGAAAATGTAATGCGTCTACACTGTTGAGTATAATCTTTTGCTTTAGGTCATCAAACACCAACAACTTAAACGTCATTTCGATAACAAATGATTTTCTTACGTGGCGTACTTTTTGATTCGCTAATTTAGCATAGGTTATCATTGAATGTAGATGTGTTTTTCTGGGTCGAATATTTAAACGCGGCTTCTTTTCTAGATTTAAGCTCGAGCCTTGCTTCGAAATTGTAGTGGAACGGTAATATTCAATACATGCTTGCACAATATTGTTGTATTACACTCTTGTCTTATACACAGTCGAGGGATCATGTGATTAGACGATCGTAGCATCAGTATACACCTATTTCTGTAAAAAAATCTGTTCAGTCCAATGGAGAAACATGGTTGCTTTTTCATCTGTATCTCAAGCTTATGGGTCCAGGGGTTTCCACTGTCAAGTCGGACAACAACTTTTTTATGGTGAATAATTTTGATCCGCATTATCGTGTCACAAATTCTATGTGTTTGCTGTATGCTCTGTGCATTCTTTGTTCTTCTTCTTGCGAATTGTTTTTCGCTCAAATTATTAGCTTATTATTATTACTTCATTGCTTTCTCGTGCCTTTCCTATTTATCTTATTTAGCCACCGTTGTTTGTTCTTCATTACTGTAGTTGTTGAATTGAATAAACGAAGTAACTAATCCACTATCAGCTGAGTTGACAACCTGCGGGTTCTTTTTTTGACCATGTAAGTATAATTAATTAATTGTCTGTCTACCTCTGTATGGTGGAATGCTACTATTTGTAGAATGGGTAAGTAGGATCTGCTACTGTTACGGCCACTCTCTGAAAGAAACTCACAACACAAGTTTTGGGAAAATTGTTACAAACGCAATCCTACTTACCCATTCTACGAACGCTCTGTTTGACTCATAACGGTTTGTTTCCATCAGTGTGAGTCTGCTGCGTTGTTCAGTAAGGGGCGTTGAATAACTTTGAAGTTCCAGTAATTTCGGAAAGGCGTAAGTTTCAGTTTGTGCTTGTACTAGCTCGTGTTCGGATTTATTAATTTTAATCTTCAGTGTGTTTGCTTTTTCTGCTCTTGCTTTAGCCTTGCAACGTTTCACCCATAAGCATTGCTTGCAGATTTTATGACAGAGGATGTGTAGTGTTGCGTGAAATCGATTTCCTTGAAAACTTTTTGCTCGATTGATTCGCTTGTGTCACCTTTGTGGAAACTAGTTACCCTCTTATTTTGAAATTTTTGATTCTGACCCTGCATCAAGTGTAGCTGAATAAATACTTACCGGCACAAACTATTACGGTAGTCGGTAATGTAATAGTTAAAACTCGCCGTAACAGTATTTACTAGCCTGGCTTTTCGGACATTGTGACCGAATTGACTTAATTTTTTTCGGTCATTAAAAAATATTCGGTTTATGACCCCCCAAAAAACAGGCACTCTCAATGCACTTTTGTCAGATACCGGCAAGTTGTTTGCTAACGTGCGTATGTTGCTATAGCTTTTCACACGCTGCATTACCGTTCAATCAGGGGCATTAGTTCCGACAAGAAACTCATCCACTTACCTTGGTGTTGCAGGACTAAGATGCAGACGCACTGCGTCTACACTACTGCTTTTCCTTTCAAACCTGTCATCAGGCATTAAATATAAACTTGCAATAAAAACAGACCAATTTTGCACAGCCAAGCGGCAAGTCCAGAACTGTGCTAGCGAAAACGATCGCGTTTGTGATTGCTGGCAGGGTTGCCAGATCTACTTTTTGCCAAGGGGCCAAATGTAGTCCAGAAAAGAGCCAAAAAGAGCCAAATTCTAAGACAAGGGGCCAAAAAGGGTAAACCATTTTTTCAAATTTATCAGTAGTTACAAAGTCATATGAACGCATACTTAGCAATTCATCAAATGGCAATGTTCTTCAACTATAATTGTAGCGCAACAGCAAAACAAGTACGTGATGAAAGACCGTAAGAGAACAACTTAATTTCCATGTGTTGCCATAAACAGAGATGAATTTATCATCCTCGATAAGTGCTAAAGCGATCAACATCAATCTGAACAAAACCAACATAACCTGTGCACCACATGAATAACAGTAACGTAAGTTAGGTAACGTAACAGTTCTCACTGCTACCTCTACAACTGCAGCAAATATTCTCATGAACTTACTTTCACATTAACTCAGAAACTCTAAGGATCCTAACAATAGTTTGTAATCAAAAACAATCAAAAACCTTCAACATATAGGAATTTGGTTAAAATCTACAATCAATTAGTCAAAAAAGTGAAAAAATTTGGTCTCTCAGACAGGACCCAGGGTGGTCAGATCTAATTCTTGCAAGGGGCCAGTCTATCCTGGAAAAGGGCCAAAAAAGAGCCAAAAGGCCAAACGAAAATTTTGGGGTCAGCAGGTGTTATTTAGTACCAAATTTCTGAAATTTGGCCCCGAAAGGGCCAACTTGGCGATCCTGATTGCTGGCCAGTTTTCACGCGGAAAGGAAACAAGGGAACAGGAGTTTTATTACAAAACAATGGCATTGTTGATTCTAATCAATAAGAGGCTGGGTCAAAGTCTGTCACGTAAATCCTGATGTTCAACGAAGTGCAAAGCATTGCTTAGTTTAGAGTGTTTTTTACATCTCTGTTTGTTCGATAGGTCCCAGAAAGGAGCGCATTTTTATCAGAGGGACGCCATTTTAACGGGGCGCCACAGACGTTTGGAGGGTGGTGTTGCCCCAAACTGTCCCCCCTGGATCCGCCACTGGTTGCACACATGAGTTAAGTTATGCAGTCCCTGCTTTCACCTTGCCTCAACTCCTCTTACTTGGTCGGCGCGCAGCAGAGGGCAACAAGCCTCATTTGATATTTATGATTATCCTGTGTCCTTCAGCGGATGAATCCTCGCCAGACCGAGAACCATTCTGAGATTCTTAATGGGAATAGTCGTGGTTATGCATGCTAGTAAACATATAGTAGGCACTGAGTTGGAATTCATTGCGGCAAGTTAAAAAAATGTCACTGCAGTACCACCGATAAGCCCAAAAACCAGAACAACGAAAATAGCCCAGAGGTTCCGCTCAGGTGGTTTTCGACAGAACGTTTATCTTGTTTTGAAGCTTTGGTTTCAGTAGCCACATTTTATCTGACTTCGATAGTTGTGTTGAACTTGAGATTGCGTGTGAGTAGCTTTGATACAGATATTGAACCGTTCTGTATGATCCGCGTAACCCACCTTGTTGATGTATGCAAGTTGTGTACAAAATAACAACTTTAAGTACAGCCAGGCGTAATCACAAGTTGTCAATATTTTCATTCGCGATCTCATCACAAGTTGGCTGAGGTTAAGCGTTTAGGTGCTTGTGAATTCAGAACTTGCTGAAACGATTTCAATCCTGACAAAATGTAACATCAACTCCTCAAAAAATTTGCTGTCATCAAATTCCCAAGCCGCTGAGAATATCTCACCTCTAAAATCAAACACATACAAGTAATTATTGAAGTGTTTTCAACATTTCTCCCGTTGGGAATCCCCTTTCCGCAGTATTTTCACTGTTTTCTTGATTAGTGGGCTGCAAATGCCTCTGTCGTATTTTCGAGTACGTAATGATGTTAGCAAGACGACAAGTCTAAAAAAAAATTCTTCACGCTTAGTCTAACGCGCTTCCCCAGGAAGGCGATCAAGGCCAATGTAAAAAAGCACTGGCCAGCAAAAGGGTAAACCGCAATCGTGTGTCTTCTCTGTTCTATAATAAATCAACAGAGCACTTTGCTTCTGGACCAAAACCGTTATACCACACTGAGCCGATTAATCGTCAGCTTCGAGTTGGGGATCTTTTTCTTTGCTGGTACGGACTAGCGAGACCTTTGAAAGTTGGAACGACGAGTTCCAGCAACAAGCTGTCAAGCGGAGTTTAAGATTTGCTTGCATTGCTTCTGTAGTTCACTGAAAAATTTTCCGTCGTGCAGTTTACAACATGCAGTAGGCTAAGACGAAATCTTCGCCCTGCAAAGGGTCGGATGACATCAGGGCTCGTGCACCAAGAGGACTACCTAATCTTTTATCTTGAAAGGCCTCTTGATTAACAAGCGGGACATTTCTACGGGCAACCTGAGCTCTTTATAGGCTTGTATGCTATGCAATGAAGTGCGTGCCGGTTTTGTGCGGAAATGGCTTTCTTAAATTGGTTGACGACCGTGAGAAGCAAAACGCCAGCAGATGCGGCAGAAGTGAGATAGAGCGTCCCAAATGATAACCAACAGCTGATCAATCTCGTGTTCTTGTTAATTATTCATCATTCTTTAATAAAAATCTAGAATGTATCTGATCATCCCTCGTGCGCAAAGGTCGGTGACCTTCCATGACACGGCCACAGAAATAGATAGCTTGCCACGAATTAGCGCAATTTTAGTGAACAAATAGTTTCGGTCAGCAATAAGAATAAAATTAAAACTGTTTTGTTTGGGGTTTTTGCACTTTTTGCTGACCAAAATGCTCTTTCAAACTTAAATTGGTCAAACGTGACGTTGGAATTTACAGAAAGAATGCTTTGGAACAAGAATCGATTTGCTGTTCGTCGCGTGAGATTGTCGAAAATAAAAATTAAAATGATGCATATCACTGCATGTGAAAGTCATATTCACATAAAGAATGAAAACATATTAAAAAATATTTTCAATCCAGTGATGCTACTTTAAGCTGTCTAGCGGTTTTTATCATGCCATGTCTTCAGGGAACTTGTCGTCACCTGGGCAGACCCAAAGTTGTCAAGGATGTTTTCACTTGGTTCTGAACGTTTAGCAAAACATTGAATTATGAGATATAAGGACATTTCAAGGGTATACTTACATGAATGTTTTTTTGCAGCATGCGGATTTAATACCATGTTCGAGCACTTTGTTGATTAGGTCGGCGATTATAAGTACTTTAATAACTCGGTATAGTTCGAACGTTGAAAAACGGGTTTCCTCAACCATGTATAGCCTACTAAACGAAACTTTAGAGAATAATGTCCGCAACAGATGTAGCTGCGAAATGTTGCAATATCAGCAGATAAAGACAACATGTCATCCGTCAAAATATTTCCGAAAGAGGTGCGGCCCGAAAACAAATCAAATGAGAGACGCTGTTTAAGTTTTTCAAATGCATACTACACCCTAAGAGCCTTTTTCTACTAACAAGTAAATTTGCAGTGCCAACCTATATCCTCCATGTCGTGCACTCTACTGCATTATTTGTTCACTTGCTTGTTCATCATCAGCACCTCGCGGCTTGTTCAAAGAAGCTTGATATTTGCAAATGAGATGAATTTATTGGCTCAAGAATTAGACAGTTATTTTCAAGGCCTGGTCAAATTCCCGAAATACCGAAAAAAACTGTTGGCCAGGTTGCCTCATCGACCACCTTTTACAGTTATTTTTCTTCGTAAGATTTAAACTTGATGGCACAATCGTAGTTGAACGTGGATTCGTCTTTCGTGATGACGTTAGATGAGGCCAATTTTGAATGAGGTTGAAGTCTGCTAGACGATCAACACAACTGTGCAACGATTGCTGGATCACAAGAGATCTTTATCGTGCTGGCATTGCTCAGACCGGTAAAGAGCTCTCCATGACAAACAAAGTGAAAAATCCAGTAAGAACGGAGCCCTGCCCGGGGTTGTCAAAACCCCTTTTAACAACTAAGCAGACGATTTCGATCTGTAGCGCTCTGCAGCGTGACGCCGTAAAGAGCGAACTTTCCACTTCCTTTGGCCAGCCTTCGGGTATATAATAACGTTGAGTGGAATAACACAGCAGCTGGCGTTCGTTGCTGAGAGAACAAGTCTGGCGCAAGGGTCTTCGACGGGCGTTGCCCTGCTGAGATTGATGGGAAAAGTCATTCCTTGCAACATTCCTGCAAAACAAGCACACCCCGGCAGCAACAAAAAAAGAGCAAAGCCATCAGTTCAAACACACGCAAATACTCCGTAATCTATAAAATATGCAGTATATATATTGTTGCAACCTCTTCGGTGGCGTTGCGCTGATTGTGTGATTCACCACGAACGGGATGTGCGCGAAGAACAACAATATACATACGCAAAACAAGTAAAACAAGCAATATGCTACACGCAAGCAGAAATCAACACACAAACCTAAGTTGTGCAACCATAATCCCAACCATTCCGCTACAACTTGCAGTCAGTCACCATATGCAGAAACAAGTTTGTGGTTATACTGTGTTTTCAATGTGAATGAAGAAATGTCGCACAAGGAGGATTGATGATGATTACCGAGAAATTTGGTTAAGGTGTTTTAGAAACCTTTTGCATCTGTTGAGGATTGATTACCCGATGATATCCCCACCTCCGGCAGCACATACGCTAGCATCGGAGGGGACCTGACTTACGAAGTAAATAATTGATCAAAATTGACAGGAAGTCTGCTCCAGTAAAAACTCCACATTAATTTGATTATTTCGTAGTTAGTTAGATATCCTTTTCGTTAATTTTGATACCTTTTATCATGATACTCTTCTGTGGAAACTGGATCCGTTTTAAGAGATTAGACTGAGAGGCTCACCTCCCACAGTTCTTTCTACTTATTTGCAAGGCAGATAGCAGTACGTTGCAGTTAAGCGACGTAATTCATTCAACCGGGAAGTAATTCACTGGGTCCCCGAGAGATCACATAAGGAAATATATATTTCCTTGAAATAAAGAAATATATCGGTCGTAATAGCACGTCGGTCGTAACAGCACAAAATTTCCCAGGGCGCAGCACGCGTCAGTGCGAGAGAAGTAATGTGTGTATCAATCACATATTACAGCATGCAGTGTCTTATGTACGCTACGAGGTACGCAATACGCAATGTGCCGTTGGTTGAGAAACCTGGAAAATCGAAATTTCTCATCAGGGCCGGGTCAGTCGTTTGCGGCAGCAACTGTCGGTGGATTCGCTATTGTTAGCAAATTCGCTTGCATTGCGACTTGTTGTTGCAAGGGGCTCCTCGTATTTCGCGAAGGCAACGGGCCGCTCAGGTGAAGATACAGCAGTGGATGAAGACAGTCGCTATTATGAGAACAGGATGGCTAAAGATAGCGATGCAAAACTGCCAGTGCTGCCTTTCTTTCAGTTAGAATTATAAGGTCAAACGCTGCTATCCGAGCAACCCCGCCAAATTCACTGGTTTTATATTGCAAGGCTGTGTCCCTCTGGTGTAGGGTTTTTACGAACCTTCATGGTACAATACTGGCAAAGCGTGGTGCAGAAAAAACCCGTCTGTCATTTTGACGACATGCACTATCTTCTCAGATGTCAGTAGGTTGTCAAGTGTTGTTTCAAAAGTTTAGACGAGCTGCAAAGTGAAAACAATGTACGCACCGAAAATGGAAAGCAAAAATTCGTTTTTGTTGATGATAATCTTTTCAATTTATGTGTGTAGTCTTGTTTCATAGAACAGAGTGCTAAAGGAAAGCTCTTGAAATCGAAGAAAGAAAACGTTTATGAGAGCAGCCAAAGGAGCACGAAGCTAGAAGTTCAGAAGAACGACCGCTTGCCTAGCTGTTGCAAATTTTGCGAAATCAGGCGAATCAGACAGGTCCTTGAGAATTTTCTGGGAAAAAAAAATTAAAGATCCAGGACGAACTTTGAAAATGATGTAAAACCATTCTCTTTTTTGCTGTTCGTTGTTTTTTTGGAAAAAATTGACGGGATATCCAGTCAAATTTCAACAGAGATACAGTTTGCACAAAGAAGCAAGCCTCCGAAATCCTCCGAAAGCCTCCGAAATCCTCCGAAATCGGGTCAGGGGCAAAATTTTCACGGAAAAGAATTTCCGTCCAGCACACACTGAAATAAGTATTTTGATACGTCTTCGCGTACAACTAATCGGTTCTACTCAGGTCCGTAGCCACGGGGGGGGGGGGNGAATTCGGGGGTAATTGCCCCCAAATTTTGTT
>JGI24158J21664_10013186_pt1 | contig 10917 bp, 7 predicted proteins | sample Ectturendosymbi3_FD_21664 | JGI IMG/M metagenome (IMG submission 21664)
AGAGAGAGAAAAAGGCTTAAATACGAAGGCAGTGCTTACCTACAAAAGACCTGCCACAATTATACACACGCACCTTGCTTTATGAAAGACTAAAAAGCAACAGGAAGGTGTGTGAAGGCCTTACAAGCGCTGTGCATTTTGTGCTTACCATGGAAATCAATGGTCACATGTGTTTCACAAAACGATGACAAAAAGCAAACCCTGCCCGCTGAGGCAAAGCCTGACATATGCAAACTATGTTGTTTATATAGCGACTGTAAGTTGTAAGTTATGCCATCAACAATATGTTGACCAAACAGTAAACAAATTTTCCGGCTGCCATCCCAACGAAAGTAACCCTGCTTACACATTATACCAACGCTTTATTTTGAACCACAGCGGCGAGCGTCAATGTGGGGTTGTTCTTGTCTTGTTGCGCTGCTCGACGAGTGGCGACAGACAGTCTTCCAGTTTCAGTGAAAACAATTATTCAGAAACGACATATTTTCCAGTGTTGTAGTGGCTGCAGCTTATGTCTGGATTTACTGATTTTCATTTTATTCTTGAATTTGTTTGCATTCTCTGCTCTGGTTTCAGCCTTTCAATTTTTCACGCGTACGCATTGCTTGCAGTTTTCACGACTGATTATGTGTAGTGCTACACTTGCACGAAATCGATTTCTTAAAAAAATTTGCAGATAGATTCACTTGTGTCTCTTTTTTGGAGACTAGTTACTCGAATACAGATACGTTCAAGTTTGAATCATCGCCAAGTGAAGAAAGCAGAGCCAGTGACGCAGCCAGCCCAAATTTTTTGGAGGTGCCAAATATTTTGACTTTAAGCGAGGAACAGCATTTGGCTTGATACAACACCTGGAAGCACAAAATGAAAAGGCATGCTAGAAATTTGGAGGGAGGACATGCAGGAGCGTAATGAGTTTAGATGGCGCCCGGGGCAAGAAGCAACTTTGTCGCCCCCATGTTCGAACCTGAGGTCTTTCGGAAGCAAATGTACTGTATTGCAAAAAGTACATTTGTGGCATTGTTGGGACCTTTCGGGCCCTCCTGCAGTGATTTGATGCCCCCGCAGTGATTCGGCGCCCGGGGAATTGTTCCCCCCTTGCCCCCCTCGTTACGCCCCTGAGCCCAGGGCTCCCCTGGCTGCGCCTATGAGCAGAACCCAGTCGACTGATTCCTCGAAAGCTTGGAGCAACTTAGAAAACCTACAGCTTTTAATTGTTACGTGACGAAGTTCATCAAACATCATGATTTTTGACGTGCAAATCAAATTATTGATAACCTNTTTTTGTAAAGACTGCTTGCAGGTAGCAACCCTTGCTCAGGTCCATGAGTGAACACTAACACTGTTGGAACCATAGGCCAAACTGGCAAGAGTTTTGTCCCGTCATCACCGAGGCTTACTGAAACATTTTAGGCAGCACAGACGAGTTTTTCAACAACTCTTGTTCATATTACCTGATAAACAAACTTGTTGGATTTTCAAAAATTTTTATTTTGTAAAAAACAAAAATAATTTTCCCAAAAAAATGTGAAGTACTCATAGTAAAGAAAACAAAAAGGCAGAAAAAACAAAGAAATATTAACGGTCGGCTGAAGATCAAAACCATTTTCTGCTCGGGCTTGCGGTTCTTCATGCAACAGAAGTAAATTAAGTTGATACGTGAATATATGTTATTTTCAAGGATACTTTTGCACTTTTTAGCTACATAAAGTCCTCAAAGCCGAAATGTCCATATCATTTACCTCACAAATAAGTTAAAATTTTGTAGTATAGTATTGGTTAGTAGCGCTATTACAGTACATGAGCAATTGTTACACGTGATGTACCCATGCCTAAATTGGTCATATATACTATTGTTATTCGACAGGTATCCATGGGCCAAGATGGGTACATAGTTCCTTTTCTTGCACGAGAGTTACGAAGGGCCAACCGGTGCAAATCCTTTTTGTTAGACGTCAAGAAAGTAGGGCCAGATTTGGCATTTACTCCCCGTAACTCGAAAAATACAAAATTTATACGCACATTTCGATATGGTTGCTCGATAGAGCACATAATATTGCAGCTGCTGAAAGAATCAGCTGTAAACGTTGATTCTAATTGATTGTACTGTAAAATTATTAAGGGGGTTCACAGCTTTCAGCCAAATCGTCAAAAGGGTCAACTAAAAAGGTTGGGAACCACTGGCCTAGTCATTGAGTGTTCTTATCAACATTAAATTTTGGCAGGCGAAGTGAAGATCTCTGCAAAGGTTAAGTTGGTTAATTTCAATCAAAACTGATATTTTTCTGTACGGTGCCACCACTTCACGGTATCGGAAAATCACTTGGATTTCGTAAAATGTTTGACTCAATTGTTCAATGGTACACTTAACACTTTCAGTCACATAAAAAGTCATTTCAACAAGAAAAGTTTAGAAAGGTTGTTGCTCATCATTTTGATAAATTAGATGCGATGAGTCTTAAAACCTAACGTAGGGGCAAACGATATTAAGTTATGACTGTGATCACGGGCGTCAGAAGGGAGGGGTGGGGGGGCCTTGAATTTTGAAATGATTAGCAAAAAAATGTTGTTTTTTCAAATTCGAGCGGTAAAAAACAAATTTCACCACTTTTGCCCCCCCTGGAAAAAAAATTGGGAAAATCCCCTACTGGCCACCCATGGAAAAAATCCTTCTGACGCCCATGACTGTGGTGAAGGGTTTCATTAGAAGGGCCTTCAGCCAAAACAGTTGCACAATTTAGCAATGGCTGTACTGAATCAAGTTGTTCTATAGATTTTCGTCGAACTTAATACGTTGCAGTCACTTCTGAACATTAAAAAGGCAAATGTCCTACGCGGCAGAGGTTGGTAATACTGTTTTCGAAATAATGCATGCGTCTGTTGCTCTCGGACAAGTGCAAAACTATGCACAGGTAATTGGAAGAAGCAAGTCTCCAGGCCACCATGGAATCTCCAACGCAACACATCTCAACCACAGCCGCTTTTAAGGCGATTTGATAAATTTTATTTTAATGAGTCCAAACCTTTAGACATCCCTGCGACGGAGGTAACGTTTGAAGCCTTCTATCTATTCTGAGATAATAAACCACTATTGAAACGTGAAGTGATCAAAGAAACTATTTTACATCATAGGGAGTAGATTATTAAATTTATTATTGTAAGACTCCTATATGCAGTCTAATACTTTGTCTTCGTTAAAGTTGGGGTACTACACGAAATATAAACATGCATAAAAATGTATCTGTAGAGTAGGTAACCCACCACCACTGCTTTAATTAGGCCCCGCAATACAACACATTTTGTGACTTTTGGTTGATCCTCTAGCCGAGAATGAGTAAACGATTGGAGCTGAGTGGTGTGTCTCACTGCAGAATGAAAACCAACAGGGAAGAAAATTTGACGAAATATGCCGGATCCATATATGTATATGAAAAGAAAGTAGGAAATTAGGAACAGCAAATGATGAGAATGGGAGCGAACGGGTAGAAAAAAACAAAACCCATAATCGAGAATGAAAAATAAGACCAATTTAATTTCTGAGTGCTTGATCCTGATGTTCACGATTTTTTAATGATCCTTACATCTTTACTATGCGCAAAGAATGATCTTGTTTCATTTTAAATTATTGTAAACAAATTGGAGGCGCGGAAAGGGAGGAACTTTCACGGTCGGCCCCGGGCGACACTTAGCCTCGCTACGCCACTGAGTACAAAGCATCGATTGTGCAAAGCTTGTAGAAAAAAGAGTATGGTCTGCTGCTTATTTAATTTCTGTCTACAAGAAGCCCAATTTTACCCAAGTGAAACAAGAGTTTAAATACTTACGTGAGATTTATGTAACAATGGGACCACACCTGTGTATAGAAACTTGCTTATTAGAAATTGTACTTTTGGTGAAATAAACACATTCGGACTACCCAAACTCAGAAAAATAAGCTTTGCATTTAATATTTTCGCCCCTTCATCTGTGCAAGAAATGGTTTATTTTAAACGGCTATCCAAAAATATCACCCCGATGGACGTTTTTATGTCGGGAACCATCGATAAAAATCGTATCTGAAAATTTAGGGGGGGCTTCAGCCCCCTTAGCCTCCCTCTGGATCCGCCTATGACTGAGTAACTCGAGGTTCCACTCTTACCAACGCTAATGAAACAACTCACCGGATTGAATTCTATAGCAATTATAACGACAAATGCGAAAAAGATCGAAATGTTAAATTGCGAATAACACAGAAAGAGCAGTCTGCAGCCTTCGTGCGTGAATAAGGGGTAACTACAGCCTCCACACAGGTGAAGAGTTTGCATCAATCAACAATTTTTATAACAAGAACGCGATTCCACGTAACACTACGCATCATCAGTCCTACCAACAATGCTTAAGGACAGTGGCGTAACTGACTGGAGCCAAAGGAGCGAATCGCACCCCCCTCCCCGGCAAGATAATTGTAAAACGCGGGCTTATAATTCGATGTTTGTATTCTTTTAGTTTTCAGTACGTTGTTGTTTTTTACGTTTTTCGGAGTATTGTCTGGCGGTTTACGGTTTTAGTATAGCCATCCGCATCCGCATTGACTATCATTTCTCAAGTTTTTTTTTCTGGGTGATGGCTAGTGGGTCCCTTTCATTTAAGTTTTCCCCTCTGGTTCAAACCCCCAGTTACGCTACTGCTTACGGGTGAAACGCTGAAAGGCTAAAGCAACAGCATAGAAAGCAAACAAACTCAAGATCAAAATTAATATAAATCAAAACACATGCTGCGACAAAGAAACATGAAAATATTTGTTTGCCAAACAATTGCTGGTGTGCTAAAGGAGGCATAACTTTTCCGCTGATTGATCGATTACGTAATTTGGGTAACTGCATCAGAAATGCCAAATGAAAGCATGCGACAAGCACTAACGTCAGCATTTGGGAACTAACGTTTCGACAAGTGTGCACAGTCGAACAAACGGGTGAAGTGCATTTCCTAGAAGTAAATCATTGCCTAGCTACTGAACATGATTTTGAGTTTGTCACGCGACGCAGAGTATACAGAATTGGATAACCGCATATCACTCGTGACACTCGATCCACAGGGCATACAAGGCGTGTGCAATGAAACTCTCGTTCTAACGCATGTGTACAGGTTGGTGAATCGCTGGGGAGACTTTAGTCCAGTGTTTCTCAAAGTGGGCGGAATCGCCCCTTTGGGGGAGATATTGAATGGCAAGGGGGCGAAAAAATAAAGGGTGCAACAGGGGAGCGAAACAACAAAAAGGGGGCGAAAATACTCAACCACATATCGATCACTGTGTTAACTTCAGTTGCCTAATATTATGGCTTGTTTGTTTCTTGCAAATTTTGTTTTACTATGATAATAATAACGATTATAATCGTTGGAGGTTGTTGCTACAGCAATTTATCTGTTAAATTTTTACTCTCGATTGTCTATGTGCCCGTTTACAGCGTGGATTATTCAGGGCTGCGGAGCCATCGTAAAAATGACACAGCTCCGACTCCTCCTCCGGAGCTGTTGGTTTTCATAGGTGTGGCTCTGGCTCCGGAGCTCTCTTTTTTCATGGCTCCAGCTGCGGCTTCTGGTCGTTTACACACTTTAATACTTTATTGACTTCGTGTGCCTCAAGTTGAATAGAAAATGAATTAAATCAAGTGCACAAAACGAAGAGAATACACCAAACCTTTTTGAGTAATTTAATCTGGTAGTTTTTACAAGCAGCGCTTTTACCATGAGGAAATCAGCGAAAAAGCAACAATCACAGATTCAGACGATTCAGAGAACAGTCACCAGCAGAAACGTAACACAAGATAACGGTAATATAAACAATTTCTGGAAAGGCAGTCGCTGGTTTTACCGTCAATGCCTGAGGACCTTTTGTTAGTTCTTACGAGCAGGATTAAGAAACTACGTTTCTTAATTTAACAGGATTAAGAAACTACGTTATTGGAAAACTACGTTTGTGTCAGAGCATTTAAAAGCAGACCAGTCCCAATTGACCAAGACTTTTGCACTCGTTGCATGCTTTGCCTCTTGCAGCCTTAGCGATCCCAGCTGACAGCGCTTCCCGGGCAAACCATGTAAAGAGCACAAAACACATAGTCGACTCTCATATGCTCTTTCAAACACCCACACATTTGTATTAACACAAATGCGAAGATGTGTTTAAAAGCCCTTTGTTCAAAAAAATAGTATGAGAAGAAATTCACATTTGACTTTTTAAAAATAGCTGAAAACATCTGATTTCTTATCTTTTGCACTCAAAATAAGCAGTGATGAATCGCAAGTAAAGCACAATTTAACACGCAAAGCTTAAGGAGAAAATGAGAGTGATGGTTACCATGCTGAAAACAGATTTTTCCACAGATGAAAACTTCAAGAAAAGTTCACATTAGTTTACATTAATTTTTATACCCTCCTTGTAATGTACTGCTTTTCAAAGCAATACTAGTTTGCTACCAATTGTTTATAACTTTCATGTTATGCTACTGCTTGTAAACGTAATGTTTTCCAGTGAACTTTGCCAATAATCTGGGAAACCTTGCTAGTAAGCCTAATGGTTTATAATAAAAATTCCTACTTTACAATGACGTGCCGTGCATTTTACGCTTAAATCTGCAATGGTATCATATCTTAATCATACTCCCTGTTACAAGCATGACTACACAGCTACAAAAACTTTGGATGTTTTATTATACACCGATTCATTATAGCTGAGTTCTTTTTGGATCGCTACACTAATACAGGCCCGGTTTGATCATTCTGACTAGAAAGTAAAATGCTGTGGTAGCTACGTTTTTATATTTCTATAACATTGTTTCACCAACCATTCCCAGAAGGGGGGGGGAAAAATGCCTAATCCAGACCTATGATTTTGTTAGAGAGCCGCATTAAAAAATTTTTCCACAAGTCAATTGACTCGTTTTGTTTGTTTGCACAAACGCAGCCTGTTACACAAAATATTAGAGGTGTTGCTGAAAGACATCGCCTATCGAAAGGGATCCTTTCCCAGCAAAGAACCAGACACCAAGCTCTTACAGAGTATATATTTCGCCTACGAAGTAGGCGTCATCAGCTCTTATTCAAATAGAATCTGTTACAGAAAGGTTGCTAAAAGTTGCACAAAAGATGTTTGGGAGCTGCATGCGGCTCTTAGAACAGTGTTTGAGAACCATTGTTCAACCAACAACACCACGCCTGCCAGCTACGATGTCACAGCCTTAGCGATTAATTGTTAAACCAAAGAAACATCAAAGGCTTACAGATCCATTATTGCAGTCTGGTGTTGTACAGTAGCTCGTAACAATCGCGTTTAGCGTGCTATGAAGACCACACGTGAGTCTATTTGGCAAGACCGTTAGTATCTAGGAAGGCACCCTGAGCAGAAGCTACCTCTCAAGCGGCCATAGCTCCAGCTCCGGTCCTAAATTTTAAACTGAACTCCGGCTCCTGATTTGTATTTTGAACTCCGGCTCCAGACAAACTGCCCACCTCAGCGATAGTTCAGCGGTAGAGTGCCCACCTCTCAATTGCATGGTTGGATGTTCGATCCTCACCCACTGAGTTAATCATCGTAGCACTCCTTGCGCAAGAGCATTCACCTCAACCACCCTAACAAGAAGTAAATTTAAAAAATGCTTTTGTAATGCTTTTTGAAAAAACAACAAAAACTAATATTTATGCCCAGGAAATGTGAAAATCGAAAAAATATTGGGAGTAAAATGGTTCACCTTTTGCAAGGGGAACTGTAATATTTTTAGTGAACTGTTCAAACCAGGAATCGCTTTAATGGTTTACCAACACTGTTACGTGGAATGGTATCAATGAATTCAATTCCACCGTGCAGCATCTTATGTTTGGAAACTTTCTCATTGAAGTATTCCAAAAGTTCTTCTTTCGTCAGATTCGGGTCTCTTTTCACAATAAAAGCTTTCGGTGCTTCGACGTAAAGCGGGTGCTCTACTCGCGTCACTGCTACGTCAGCAACACCAGGATGCGACATCAGAACTCCTTCCAACTCAACTGGATAAACGACAGGGGAACCATCGCATTTAATGATATCTTTGATTCGGCCAACCACATAAACGAAGCCGTTTTCGTCATAAACGCCTATATCGCCAGTGCGGAACCACTCTTCCGAATTTTTGGCGAGTGCCTGATGGTCCGCCTGCGCTGAGTACCCCTTAAACGAAAACGGACTTTTGACGCATAGCTCCCCTTTTGCATTTGCACTGACTTCTTGACCTGAAACGATGTCTAGGACTTTCAAACTGACTGTGGGTAATAGTCGGCCCACGCTTTCAGCAGGTGATGAATTGCTGGTGCTGATAGTTATTAAGCTTGTTTCGGTTGATCCCCAGATACTCCCCACTGTGATTCCGAACTTTTTCCTCGCTTTTTCAATTAAAATGGGAGGATACGTGGTTCCAGTGCCCAAAAGGAATTGCAAAGAAGGACTTGGTTTTTCAACTTCATCAACAATTTTTGACAAGGAAAAGGGATCGGCCATCATAATTCCTTTTACGCAGTATTTGCTGACGTAATTTGTGAAGTTCTCCGGGCTGAGGGACGACACGACAACGTGCTTGACTCCCAGCGCCAAATAGATAAGTGTTACTCCAATCGAAAAGGCATGCAATCGAGTACATAATGTGATTGCTGCGTCCCCCCTTTCCAGTGGGAAAGCGCGCTTGCCACACTCGGCCAATGCCACCATTGCATGATTTGCGACAACTACGGCCTTGGGTTCTCCAGTTGTGCCGCTTGTATAGAACATACACAATGGATCGTTGTACACATCAGTGTCACGAAGTGACTGGTCATTGCTCAACTGTGTACCATCTGGATTGACTCTTTCAATTTCATCAACAGAAAATATAGTGTTTAACGATTTTAAATTCTTCTTAAGCTCGTCAATCGTGAAGTTTGCCCTCCTATGATCAACGATACAAATGGTTGGCTCAGAACTCCGTAGAATAGTTAGAATCTCTGGCAGCTTGCCGTCTATGTTGTAGAAAGCCACTGTGGCTTTTGTCAAAGCTACTCCGATTGTAAGAGCTATAAATTTGGGTTGAAATGGGACAACCAGTGCCACCACGTCACCCTTTTTGATTTCAAATGTTAGAAGTCTTTCGGCAAAGTTCAAAGCCTGTTCCTTTAATTCTTGAAACGTAAGCTCAGCACCACTTTGCGGGTCAAGTAGGGCCACAGAATCGCCGAACTTCACGATTTCATCAAGTATGTAAGTCCCAAACAATTTTTCTGGGAAGTGTATGTTTGATACTTCGCTGTTCAGAACCATTTTTGTTCCTTCAACAATCGCATGCACTTATTACAACCTGCAATTGAAACAATACTGATTGTTAAGGTTAAGCACTCCATGATGGCTTGCCTTCTTGCATATCGTCAGCAACAGAATCATTTGCAATTACCTTCAAAAAGTGCGCAGCTCTTCTGTACAGTGTTAAATGAATACAAGTTTTATTCGTGGCGTGACAAAATATTCCGTATTTCCATTTGTAGTTGATCAACGCAAAATGTACGGAAATGTCGTAAGACAATAACTATTCAAAACAAAACACTCCAGCTCTGCTAAGATATTGCTACGTATGAAGTTATGACACTTCCAGCTCTACTGAGACGTTCCTACGTACGAAATCAACACAGGGGCGCAACCAGCTCTTCATTTCGGGGGGGGCAATTTTCATGAAATTTCATTCAAAGACGTCATCGTGCTTATTCAACCGTGGTACAACTTTTTCGCAAACGGCCACATATAATAATAATGTACTTTTGTCCGCAGACACGAAGTCCATAGTACAAAGACACACATTCTGCACAACGCTGGTAAATAAAAACAGACAAAACAGAACGTTTTACAACAGCGTTGGAGGCTGAATCAGCGGTGTCAAGAGAAATTTTTGACTTGCGAAATTTCTGACTTCACGCCATATGCGCATGCACAGAGCAACATTCTATATATGAAATGCGCTGAGAAAACTGATGATTAGGGCTTAGGGACTGGTGTTTAGGTGTGTCGGGTTAAGGTTTATGTTACAGTTAGAAAAAGAAAAATAATTGAAGTCTAAGATGAAGTCCAATATTTTTACTGGTTTTATTTATTCCCGTACTGTAGCTTGTTGTGAGTATCTGACGTCTAACCAAAAAGTTTTAATTTACACAACACACATCAAAAAAAGTAATCGCCGAACGTTATTCCTTTACTCTGGGAAACAAAATAACTGGCAAAAAATAATTGGTTAGAAATTTTGCTTGACACCGNGCTACAGAAACTTACTTAACAGAATGTTTTGTAACAGGGTTGGAGGCCGAGCCTCAGGTTTACAGANGCATTCTTAACACTATTNGTTCNCTTGGTACAACACTACTGCANAGTGGGACGCTAATTCCTGAACTGGTCAAACCCAGGCAAAGTTCGAATGCATTGTGACATGCACACCCTCAAACGAACAAACACNGCAATGTTCGAGCACTCAGCCACAACGTAAAATGCGGTTGTAGTGTTCAAAGAATATGGAAGAATATAAACAATCTGACTGTACCAAAGCAAGCAACCATTACGTTATTAGACCTTCTGCATCTTTCGAGAAACAAGTGCATATTTTTCATAATAATGCCTCAAATGTAGGAATGTTACATTGAATCTGATGAGTCATGACTACTAACACTCGCTCTTCGGGGCAGGTTGTATAGAGCTCTGCATCCAAAATTATAGGCCACACGCAATCTTTGCATGCATGGCTTTCTGAAATTCCACCATAATTGTGATGCATACATGGGCGTACAAAAGGAACGAAAAATTACATTTTTAACTGCATTTGAACCTCGGGAAAAAGAGGCTCGCAGCTTGTTTGCTGCACAATATTTTTATCGCAGTTGTCTCTGAATGTCTTTGTCATCTGA
>JGI24158J21664_10013189_pt1 | contig 10917 bp, 9 predicted proteins | sample Ectturendosymbi3_FD_21664 | JGI IMG/M metagenome (IMG submission 21664)
CATGCAAAATAGGTTGTTTCAAGTCTTTCACAGTCAAATGTGCGCATAAATGCAACTTACAGCACATAAATGCAACTTTCGCTGAAAATAAATGCAATTTTCTCGCTTTGTTACTGCAACAAAAACTTGCCCTAGTGATGACGTTTGTGTTGCTAATATTTTTAAAATTTGTTCATGGATGTTTGAACAAGTTCATGGTTCTTACCAAAAACTTTTATAACAGAAAAAGGAGTTATGTTCCTTTCTGAATGTGTAGTGTATTTTTTGTGGTTAACAGAACACTCCAATGTAATTCGGCAATGCAATAGGCGTGTAATACCTTGATTTTGTATTTTTCAATATCTTTTTTTAATATTTTCAATATGCATTATGTTCATACATGGTATCTCTTTATAAAATCATGTGTTTTAAACTCTCCTTTTGTATTTGTTATTTAGCTTTTTTCTGATAATATAATTTTATTGCTATTGAAAAAGTCAGTCAATTATTTTCATAGAATCACCATGTTTCAAACAGTGAAACTCGGAAGTATGGTTAAGTGGTAAAAGAAACAGCAAAGTAGCACCCAATGATATGTGGATATTTAGAAAAAACAACTGTTTTCATATATAGCAAAGATTTATTAGAACGTTGCTTCCGAAGCATTTAAATTGATTTCATTTAAATGATTGGTTGAGCACTGCAATGTTGTGCATAAAACACTGTGCTCAAAATGGTTTTTGAATGGTCATTACAGACTGGTTATTTGCTTCTTAGTTAAACTTTTTATGCAATTTATCTTGCAGTATGTATTCAGTGTGACTGCTGTGGTTTAAAAAATATTTGATCAAGTAGTTGAACTAACTTTTAACCCTTAAATGCTTATGTGCGACCCAAGCAGTATTTTACAAGTGTGTATTACCCATATCAAATAATTCACCACTTTGACACTCCATGTATTCCTCATGTTACTTGTTGACGTTGCTTTCATACACACCAAGTTCTTCAGTTTGTGAAATTTACAGAACAAAGTTAATTTTACCCAAAAAGAGGTATAGGGTCGCTGGTGACCCAACTTAGGTAATAGTGCAACATTTTTTGCTAGCACAAGTCATACGAGCCAGCGAGGTCAAACATTCGGCCAAGGGTCACATGCACCCCACGAGTTGTTTCCATGCTACCAGCGAACTGATTAGCTGGGCAAATTGTTGTGATGTCACCAACGAATTTGTGACGTTGTGTTTGGGCTTCAGTCTTGCTATGTGTAATTTTTAGCCCACAAAATCAAATGCGTCAGACACACTTGATGTCAACACTGATAAGCTATGGGCACCACAAACGTAAAAAGTTTTTCTAAAAATATATACAACATAATTCAATATCAGTCCTCAAGAGTCTACCTCGAAATGCGTCACTTAGCAGCTCAATAAGACTCTAGGCGATTGACCTAGAAAGCTGTTCAAACCAGTGTTGCCAACTGGCAAAATTTTTGAAATTTGGCATGTTTTGAAGGTGGTTGGCATAAATAATTTTGGTTTGGCATATTTCTCAAATTTGGCATATTTTGGCATACTTTTCAACAACCAATTTTTTGACATATGCCAAATGTTGCACCCTAAAAGAATGGCCATTTGTATTAAAGTTGTGGCCGTAAGTTTCGTAAAAAGTCTGGCAAACCTGCCTGTTTTATTTTTTTTTCAAGAACTCTTGTTTATGAGGATGTTTAATCATGTTGCATGTCAAAACTTACATACAGCTTAAAACTTTCCATGTTAAATGTCATTTTGCGGGTCAGACACAACTTGATAGTGAAACAAATTTTTACTGTTGTGAAGACTTGGAAGTGACCAAAAATTGCAAGAAAATTTCACACGTACCAAAGGCAATGTTGGAGAATGAGATATACTGCTGTACATGACACATACTACATGTAACATTGCAGCACCAACATGCCATGACTGTTTTTTTACTGTGAGATTATGTACCTTTTTGCAATATATAACCTAGCGTTAGAGGACTCCAGTGTCTTCTGAATATTTGTGGTGATTATGCTGCTGAAAATTAAATCGCTTTTAATTGCAAGAAAACTATACTCTTCGTGTAAACTAACTTTTGACCCAAAAACCATAAACAACCTGCTCCATCGAATGTTTTTGTGAACGGTGTACAAATACGATATTTCAACCAGGCCAAATATCTTGGTCAGTGTATTGCTAAATGCCTCACTGAAGGATGACGATGATATCCAAAGACAAGTGAAATTGTTGTACTGTGCAGTAAACAAGCTCAGAGGTAGTGGTGTAACTAACAGAGGTGCAACGAACTGCCTTCCTAGCAGGCTAAATGTAAAAACCAAGTGCCTATTTAGCCTATTTCTGTATTGATATGTCTTTTTTCGTTTTTTGTTGTGTTTTTTGGTTTAATCGGGTTTTAGTATAGACATCCACAGCTCGATACACTATCATTTCTCAACTTTTTTATTGTTGGCTAGTGGGCCCCTTATAGTGGCCAGTGGGCCCGCTTCAGCTAAGTTTTGTCTCCTTGGTTCAAACCTCGATCTACGTCACTGCTCAGATGCTCTGTTTTTTTTTGCTGAGATATTTCAGTCATTTGTCTTATAGTTGTATTGAAACTCGCTGTAACAGTGTTCATTAGCCTATATTTTCAGACATTCTGAAGAAAATGACTTAGTTTTTTTCGGTTATTTCAAAAAATTTCGGTGTATATGACCGAAAGAAAAAACCAGGCATGATGTACTTTTTCTCAGTGTTCACCTGCAGTAAAAAACACTATTCTGTGCCTATTGCATGCCAGTGTATGCTTGAAAACGCCTTTCTTGTTAGCGTCTGCTGATTTTGAGCTTGCATATGTACAGTATATGCGAATACTCTGAAACCACGCTTTTTCAAAGGTGATCTATGTAATAATAATGCAGTGATGGAGTCTCGAAACTTGGTCTCGGTCTTGAGACCCATTGTTGCAAGTCCCGGTCTCAAAGGTTTCAGATCCTCGTCTTGGTCTCGAAGGCTGCACGTCTCGAGACTTTTAATATTGCAAAGAAATAGTATAGAAAAATTTCTGCAGTTCACGATTTATTGTTTGTTGTATTTGCATGTAAGAAACAACCAAAACAATTCAGAAAATGCCAGAAATTTGAAATTACATTGTAATGGCCACCACACACCTGTCACTTGGTTATGATTACATGAACATTGTAGTACCGGTCTATTAGCAAAGACAGACAATAACTTCACCAGCTTTAAAATTACTTAGTTGTTCCTGTGTCCTTCTTCCTTAGGGAAAATGTGGGCGGCCGGGGTTGCAATTTTTCAATTAGATTCTGTTAATTGGTATCTTTACTCTTTGCAGGTTTATTTAATTCTATTTTGTATTTCATGCATTTCGCAAAGCTGATGATACTGGCGAGTAGGCGAAATTTATACTCTGTAACATCCTAGTGTTTGATTCTTTGCTGGGAAAAGATTATTTTCGATAGACAGCCTTAAAATGTGTTTACGTGAATTGTTGATTGTGTAGTAAATGTTATAATAGGGTGGAAAATTTGTACTGCCCGTTTTCCAGTTGTATTTTGTTACGAAAAGAATTTTGTCATATTTTTTTCCTGTTTGGCATATTCTGAGACACAATTTGGCATATTTTGTCTTTGTGGACTTGGCAACACTGGTTCAGACCCTCAAAAAATGCGACTAATCTTCTAGTTAGGATTTTTTTTTATTTAGAAGTTTTGCGTTTTGGGTTTGTGGTGGGTGACATCATTAGTGGGTAGGTCTAGGCCTTTCTGGCCGAGAAAATCGGGTCCTGAGCACCAATTCCAAGAGCCAATTTTTTTACTCCAGTTTTAGTAAAAACTAGGCTGTAATCTGAGCCTTTTGAGCCTTTGATTGGCTTTCTAGCGTTTTTGATTCAAAAGTTATGGCCAAAAAACAAATTTGGTGAAGCATCAATTTTTACTTTTTTACCAAATTTTTACTTTTTACCAAAACTGTGGGGAACCATGTTGCAACGAACATAAAATTGTCACAGTAGTTTGTTCATATTGCAAAGAGTCCCCGAACACCTTGTTACTGACTTTGCACGCTGTTGCAGTCCTTACCTATACGGAGAGTTTACATGTTTTCATTATTGAACTTTGGTTTGTCAAACTCTTACCAAGATTCAGGGGAAGTCGTTAAATTTATTACATTTTTCTCAGCTCTAAGCTTTAGTTTATCAAGTTTTTAAGTGATATTCATGATATTGCAAAAAATCTTCCAATTTGCCGATGTCTTTCTACTCGCTTGATAGTATATACGACATGTGTCGGTGACCCATGTTAGGTAATAGTCATTGGTAAAGCACCTAGGCATTTAAGGGTTAAATTGAACCTTGTTTTTACAGATGTTGGACTTGTAAAATTCCACAACTTCTTTTTAATGTTTTCAGGATGTTTTTTACACATCTTGTTCTACTAGGAGAAACTCAAGAGCGGGAGCAAGTGCTAAATCTTTTCTCAGGGCGCTACACCCAGTGTAATGGAGACTTTCTTGATGGAACTCAAGGTTAGATTTTTTGTGTAAAGTTGATGACCTTGAATGCATGTTCTTGCAAAACCTTATCATAGAATCACTGCTGTAGGCAGTTAAAGATCGTCTTCTTTCGTAAACAGTATGCATTTGATAGCCTAACTTACAATTCAATTTTATGACTGGTATGACGTTGTTTCATGGGTAAACTAAACAGCTGTTAGTCGTCATTCTTCCAGACTTGAACATCATGATGTGAGGCCAGTGCAAAACTGTAAATTAGGTGATGTTAGTTTTGATGTTTCACGGAAGCGTAAAACGTGTCTTCGACAGATACTATCCATAAATTGGTTTGTGCTGTGGTACTGCTCAACACGGACCTCCATCTCCATTCAAGTTCTGGTTTGGGAGGCAGGCATCGGATGACTTGCAAACAGTTCATTAACAACTTGAAAGGGTTGGGGCCTGATGAAGGTGATTTTCCTGTTGATCTTTTGAAAGGATGTTTCCGGTCGATTAAGAAGAAAGCCCTTCCGTGGTGTGGAACTGAGTGAGTAAAGATATTGTGGCAGCACCTGCAATTATAGTTTCTTGCGTTATTGTCTATGCTAATGAAAGTAACTTGGTTTTGTAATGAATTAACAGCATTGCCTTGCGAAGATGATTGTCTGAAGAATCTCACGTAGCACTGTAAACCACAGTATATTTTGCAATTGCTCTGTTTTTCCCTAGTATGTTGCGTTCGTAAGTGAGTGATCACAGAAGCAAAACATTGGTTATAAGCAGAGTATTTCGATCTGGTACTGTCGATGTATTGTCTTATTTGATGTTTGCCTCCAATTAAATGTTCAATGTCTTCTCATCAGGAGTTTTCGAAGTAGAAAGATGGTCGGCCTGCAAATTGTTGCAGTAAAAAATTAGGTGTTCAGTGATGAAAATCGGCAGACATTGTTTGATGGAAGTCATAAATCAGAAGTATGAGTTCAGACCTTGACTTGAACTGAACGTAAAGAAGACAGGAACGCCGGTGTTTTAATCTTATTTCTTATAAAATGCTGTCTGCTGTTTCAGTCAGTCATGGTACCCGTTCTTGTGATTTAATGCAGATCAGTTTCCCCATCGAAAGCTCAACGCAACCAATCTGTCACGAAGTCCCCGTCTATGAAGAAACCCAAGTCTTCAAAAAGTAGTTTTATTGTGAGGTAGGATACTTTCGTTTGTTGATGTGAAGGAAAACACGGATGGAGTCATTTTGTATTAGGTTGTTGAATAACAAGAATTCTTACCAAATCAAACCGTTGAAAGCGAAAAACTTTCTACGCTTTTACGAAACGTATTTTTTTTGTAGAGCTACACTTGCTCGAAGCAAAAACCTTAGGTTCCTCCTCTGATTGATTTTTATAAAAGGTTTTCAAGCGCGGCTTCAGTAACAATCTGCACACATTTACAAATGAGTTAAGAACATATCGGATAGATGTTTGATCGTAATCAGTTTTAACTGGTTTGCGTGTGTATGCGCGGGCGTCCGCAATTGATATTAGCTGTACTTGCTCACAAACAATTGCCCAACATATGCCATTTAAATAGTTAAATTATTTTTTGCTCTCCTGGCAAACGTTTCGCTCTCTGCTTAGTTATACTTACCATTGGTTTCAGCGATTCTAAGCCATAAAAATGCAAAGGTTTTTAGCGCCTTTGCGCGAGACGTATATCGATGGCTTGAGTGCAAACGTTATTCATTGCAAACATTTTGACTTTGAATCGATTTCGTTTCATGTAGTAAGTGATATGCATGAACCATCAGTTCAATTTCAAGAAACTAATTAGTCTCCACACTGGTGATGAATAACAGAGTAGAACGGAAGTTCCACGAAAAGGCATTTCAGCAGAAAGCAACATGTGTACTTATGCAACAGAAAACTGGCTTTGTGTTAGATGTCGACTGTATAGCACAGCTTGTTTTAACGAATAAAAGCACCTGGTTTGCTGAAAGCTTCCGAGGAATCAGCCGACTGGGCTCTACTTTCATAACTTCGCGATGATTCGGACTTGCACACAATGTTCCAGGTGCCCAAATGCGCACTACCACCAAACCATTTGCGCAGTGAAATCTCATTTCTGCGCACTGCCAACATTTTAACATCGTATATATATCGCATAGCCCTTTTACCGCTTAAGTGTGTCTACATGGTTGCGCAATTGCATTCCCACTAAAACAAACATTGCTCAGTGTAAAAATTTTAGAGGGAACACTACTTTCACATCTGTGTTCAAGTGATCAGTCTCCACCAAGGTGACGCAGTCGAATCAATCACCAAATTTTAATAGGAAATCGATATCTTGTGTTTCTACGCATCATCAGTCCTGAAATCTGTAAGCAAAAGCTTACGAGTGAAATGTTCAAGGACTAAAGCAAGAGCAGAGAAAGCAAGCAAACTTCAGACAAAACTGAATGAATCAAAACACAAGCTGCTTCAAGTAGCAATGAGAAAATAGGCCGTTCTAATAAAACTGGTTTCACTAAAGCTGAAAAACTGTCTGACGCCAATTCGGGAGCAACGAAAACACAGCTACGAGCAACGAAGCGGTGGGGACCCAACCATACCGGTCAGTGGGATGCACGACAGAAGTCAAAAAGGCAGCCTTGACGTCGTAAGGTTGCCTGAGTGACTGACGTACTGGAGGAGGGCAAATAAATGGTAAACATTGAAGAGAGACACAAAGTCGGTAACTATAAACTAGATGTGTGGTAAAAAAAAGGATCAAACAATTGGGCATTGCAAGATGACAGAAAATATTATTTTGAATGAACGTTACAAATTGAGAAAAAAGGGGTGACAGGAATTATTTCAGACAAGGAAGGATCATGTTTGAGTGTTAATTTGTGCGTTTCATTTGTTAAACCAGTAATCTTCACAGGTATCAAGGCAGTCAAAACCGATTGTTCCACAAAAGTAATAGTGTAAGAGTCATGAATCTGTGGTTTATATAGCATGCCGTAAGGCCGCGATAAAGCAATTTAGTTGCTGCCATTACCAGTGCCTCCTCTAAGAAAAGTTTACACCAAGCAAATGTTTGTTTTAGTGAGCATGAATATTNTAAGGCTGAATTAGCAGAGTTCTAAATTAATTACAAATGGACTGTTATTTTGTTTGTTACGTTACTGTACGCTTGGTAGTTTGTTTTGCATNGTTGTTCCTGCTATGACCTTTTCCTTTCCAATGTAAAGTGGGCAGCTGGGGTTGCAATTTTACATTTAGATTTTCTTCATTGGTAACTTTACTGTTTGTGGGTTTTATTTTATCCTGTTTATACTTTATGCACTTCGGAAAACTAATGATGCCTACTTTGTATGCGAAATATATATTCTGTAAGATCTTAGTGTCTGATTCTTTGCTGAGAAACATTTCTTTCCATAGGCAGTGAATGACAAATTTTATGAATTATTGGAATGAGTTTAAAACCTTACCAAAATATCAACAAAGTACAAATTTAATTCAAATAGTTTCTTGTTTTCGTGCTATTCTTATGTTTATACACTTTGTCCAGGTTTATTGCTGAATTTTTAGAGGTAGCTCATCACAAGGACAATCGCATAATACAAGAGCACAACAATGTTTATGTTATAGCGCATTACAGAGTAGGTGTTAGTACACAATCAACACATTGAGGAGCAAAACACTTTAACAGCACCCCAAATATAACTTCATTCACTCATCGTCACTCAGGGACCCGGTAGTCGGAGAGAAGTGAAGACATTCTAACATCAAAGTTTGAGGTAAACGGCTAACAAAAAATCGGTTGTGGGTGCTCAATATTTTTTCCCACCATAACCAAGGCTTACGCAAACGTTTCAAGTCACAGGCTATTTTTTCAACAACTCGGAACCTATTCCCAAGCTGATCTCACCCTAAAAAAGTAACGTTTTTCATGTCGAAAAAATTTTATTTGAAAACTAAACACATTCCTCCCAAAAAAACACGGGTGGTACTTGTCGAAACGACACGAAAAACCCCGAAATTCCGCGAGTAGCATTTTTTGGCGGTGTGTACAAGACTCATGTTTTGATGTGTTCGAAGCTGGCGGAAGCACATGCAAAACAGGTAAATTAGGCTGAGACACACAAATTTGTTATTTTTAGGATATTTTTGTGAGAGCTTGCACACAAGGTCTATTCGCCTAAATTGGGCAAATTCTTTTACAATACCTGACAATCTGCGGCGCAGTATCGATAACAAAAAGGTAAAAACAACGTGATTTCACACGTGTAGCGGAGTCAACTCTTGTTTTGAGTAAACACACACTTTCTAGGTGACAACAGGGTTTGTAAGTTTTTGCACACGAGGTCTATTCGCCCAAACTCGGCAAATTCTTTCACGACAATACCTGACAATGTGAGGCACAGTATCGATCAAAAAGGGTAAAAACAAGGTGATTTCACACATGTAGAGTCAACAAGGCTTGTTCTGAGTTAATGCACGTTTTACTAGGTCACAACAGGGTTTGTTTTGACAGACTAATGTGCTGTTGACTTTACGTCTAACAAGCGTAACTGGGCAAAGTACTTGGACGCACAACTCTGGCAGACAAACTTCTTTCGTATAATAGCGTTGAAATTTGCTACCGGCTTGTGCACCATAAACTGCAAAAGTCTCGCAAGTGGTAAACCTTCTTCGAACACCAACGCTAGAGGCAGGTCATCAGAATCAGCAATGTGGCTTTGGTCACAGCCAGACATTTCCCTTTTTTTTCAAGAATTGAAACTCTAGCCCACGCCTGTGCATTTAAAAATCTTTGGAAAAGGCAGCGAAAATGCAATACTCTGACGTTTTACAAAATTCCGAGGTGCTCAAAGAAAACAACTTAACACATTTCCTGTACAAATAGAACATCACGAGCTTTNCCTGCAAACGTCTNTGTACTTCCTTCCAAGGGATATTTCTGAACAGTGAGGTTTCTACCTCTTGGCAGCCACGCACAGAGGTTGAACATGAGTCACGCGAGTCGAATCTGCTTGTGCTCGCATCATTTTCATTCATATGCCGAAACCAATGTACTTGGCACCACATCAACATGTCAAACCTTCTTTGCCCACGATAGGCATATTTGGTATTCGCACAGCTTCTGTTTGCAAAACACCAGGTGTACTTAACCCATACTGGATAAGTACCCCCCCCCCTTATTTGAAATACGGTATTTATTCGATTGTAAGCAGCGGCTTCTGAAGTTTTTTTTCATGATTTCGAGCGGCTTAAGATCAAGGGCGGCATACATTTTTTTTTCTTTACCGTATCGAAAGGTCTAGATGACGCTCAGTCTTTCCTTGGCTACGTTTTGTTGACCTAAGTCTCGTTTCGCATTCTCTTTTTTTCACAGGAGGGCTTATGATGAACAGAAGGCAGTAGTAGTCGTGTAAACATCATTGCCAAGGTTGCCAAAAACGCGAAACGTGCCAATACGCAAAAATATCTCAGGGCTTGGGTAACCTGTGTTCATGGGCGACTTACAATCGAATAAACACGGTATACAAAGCTTATGCAGATTTCGAGAGGACTGCTGGACAGACCACACAGAAAAATTAACTATTGGAAGAATCAGCTTAAAACGGTGGTTTTACGTATACCCACATTACGTGTTTGGTACGGTTGCCCTAGATGGGCAAATTACACCTGAGCAGGGTTTCATTACATCAGAGGTCTCAAACACGCGGGCCGTATGTGACCCGTGAGGTTATTTTGTGCGGCCCGCGATGCTTTCTGGGAATTTTGATATAATCACCGTTTAAGTTTATTTATAGTTTTTCACCGGTGTTTAAAAGTGCTCGGCCAGCGAGTGAACAAGTCTCTACAAACGTAGCTAGAAATTATTTTTGTGGGCGGTACTGCCCCCTTGGGGGCGGTGAGAAACTCTAGGGGGGCGGTGAAGCAGAAATGGGCGGTTGGGGGGCGATAGCAGACCCAGTTAATAATTACATTTGTTGTCTTACTAACTTTGTGTGACCAAATGTCATAAAAAACAGTATGATCAACAAACATGTATGCATGTAATTTGTAAACAAAATCTTAGCGTTTTGCTAAATTAAGTTTTACAGTGAAATGCACTAAAAATTGTGTTGATATGTGTGCTAAGCATGGTAGGGGGGCGATAGAAATTCGTTTGGGGGAAACCACAGGCAGAAATGATAATTTTCACTGCATGTTACTAGTCGTGCTTGAAAAATTGTGACAAATAACTAAATCATGAACGCTACTTTGCAAAGGAGTTGAAAAATTGTTGCATTTTTGGATTTATAAAGAAAATAGATGATAAAAAAATATTATGTTCGCGATGATGAAACGAAGCACGCAGAAATGTGGTCTACCTCACGTGCGGCATGCTAGTGCTTGGAGTAGAAGCAAGTTCGAAACACAAAAGT
>JGI24158J21664_10013190_pt1 | contig 10916 bp, 4 predicted proteins | sample Ectturendosymbi3_FD_21664 | JGI IMG/M metagenome (IMG submission 21664)
ATCGGATTAAAACGTGGCATGCCCTGGCACGCCTCGGCCTTCGACAATCAGTGACAGGTTAGAGCATGAAGTGGCCGGCTTAGACAAAACCTCAAAGTAACAAGTTAACTAAAAATATGAAATTAATAACGAAAATAATACCGCAACGCAAAAAATATGAAAAAATATCAAAAACACACAAAAATGAAAAACACAAAAATATTGAAAATATAGATTGGGGTGAAGGGAGGCTAGAGAAAGCTCCTAGCTACCCGAACCCGAACACACCCAAAACCCGAAAAATGCCTGGCCTGACCGCCCTCTATTACTACTCCCTGGACCAGCTGTATCCAACCGAAATGCGTTACTGGGGCAAAAATTGTGCCACTATCTTCATAAGGACCGTGCATTGAAACAGGCCCGTAACCAGGGGGGGCGCAGGGGGGCTAAGCCCCCTGCAAAGTTTTTCGCCCCCCCTGGAAAAATGTTTTCGACATAGTTTGAAACTATTGGACATAGCTGGTTACGGTACTGCATTGAATGACTTAACTTTCATTTTAGCAAATCATAGTTTAGTGTAAGTTCTTGAAAGCAGTAGCGCTGCCAGAATGAGGCCGAAGAGGCCATGCCTCCCCAAAACAAACTTGCTATGATTTTTCGCTGGTGCTTTATATCAATTTCAATTGTTAGCAAATAAACAGAAGGAAGAGTCGGATGCACGTGGCCTCTTCCTAACAAAATATCTGGATGCTCCACTGCTTGAAAAGCATTATAATACTAACCGAAATGAAAACGACTGTATGGTACTTTCAATCACTCCCAAACTGTGATGCCATAAGCAAGTTCAATGCTAATGGAACAACAAGGGTATTGTTAGAAATCAGTTTAATGTAGAGGAACACATGTGTAGAATTAAGAAAACTATAAGTTAGTTCTTGCAAAACTTCTTTCTAGTTTTCTGATTTCTACCCTTGTTGTTCCATTGGCAATAAACTTTCCCATGACATCACACTTACGGAGTGGTTAAAGGTGACAAACATTCGTTGCCACTGCCGTCAGGATTCGAAGGCTTTCGGTACAGTAGCTTGAAGAAAATTTTAGTTTGCTAAGATCAAAGAAAGTCATTCAGTGTGCGGTTCTCATTAACACAGCAACGTGATTTTTAGTTCAGCAAGAAATTTCCGTTGGACATCGCTGGCTCTGCTCCCTCCAAGGAAATTTTACACTGAGCAAATGTTTGTTTTAGTGAGCATGAATATTTCTAACGTGGGTTGGCAGAGTTCTAAGTACATTACAAACCTTGTAAAATTATTAGAAAATGTATAAAATCTTATGAAAATACNAATGAAGCACACATTTAATTCAAACAGCTTCTTGTTTTCATATTTTTCCAATGTTTTGAAATGTTGCAAGTGCACGANAATGAGAATTCACTGCGCAAACGGTCTGGTGTTAATGCGTATTTGCACACCTTAGAGCAGGGGTGGGGACCTATTTACTATCACGGGCCGCATAAATTGTGGGTTATCGCCGGGGGGCCGCAAATGACAATTGATTTTATCCTAAAATTCTACCTTTATCTTGATACGAGGGATAGCGGCTTCTTATGACGTGCTATCTTAAGTGCCTGCTTATCATGGAGCTTGGTTTTGACACGATTTTGTACTCTAAATTGGGTAACGGAAATTCTGATGCGGCCATGTCAAATGTTCATGCGGGCCGCAGGTTCCCCACACTTGCCTTAGAGGCAACATTGATCGCTGGTGAAGTTTAGACCAATTTTTACTTCGTTTCTGCGTATTGTTTGTATACTGAAGTCGTTGGATCATATCCACAGCTTTGCTACAAGTCAAGTGTCGCTTGAGTTCAATTATTGCAAACTGATGCTTTCCCAACTGCTTTTTCGCACAATTATTGAATTTTTTTTATCTGACAACGCTTGAATCGTCAAAAAAACATACGCACTGTTGCCTTGCATCTAGCTAGAGGCTATCGATATCAGCAATGTTTTTTGCTCAACAACAAGATGGCCTGCAACACATCTAACGTCCAAGTCATCTATCATTGAAACATAGCATAGGTGATATTAACACTTTAAACTGAATTTGCTAAAAGTCTTCGGTTCTATCTGCATCTGAATCTATAAGCATGCTACTCAAAAACTTACNGATGAACTTTACGCAATTAGTAAGTACCACGAAACTTTCAGTTATCGCGTAATTTTAAGAGTGTATTTGAAGTGTATTTGAAGCTATCAGNACATTTCCCAGTTTGTCAACCCACAACAGCCTGCACAAAACAAGCGGTTTTTATTATAGCNCCAGTTGCGCAGCTACATATTTCCATTTCCATGTCGACTTCTGTCAGATATGAAATTTTGCTGTAAACGCCCCGCTTCATACTTACGAATGAATTTCATCAAAATATCACATCCAACACCCTGCAGTTTATCCAAAACCCTACAAAATCTGTTTCAAAATGACACAAACTGTCATTGGAGATATCAAGCTATCGATCTCGGTCTGAAACAGATTGCGGAGATAGGTGAAAAGGTTATATCGGTACATCCAAGATTGGAAGTGAAAGCAGAAAACATCCTTTGCAGTCAGGGTGGTGTCGCAAAGATCTTAAAATTAACAGTTTACAATGAAAGTTTACGTTTACTCGGCGATGGAGGGAACAAATCATAAGTAATTGTGACACCGGACAAAACTGGTTCAAATCACTGATGCTTTTCTGCAATGGCTGATCTGCGTTACTTCGCTTTTGTGTGACTTGTGGGCATTGTTATCCATTCTATAATGAAATCAATGAAGCATTCGTCTGCGAGGAGTAGGAGCTAGTTGTGAAAAATAGGTGGCAATTTAGATATGTAACCCTGCGGATGTAATTTGCTATACGACAATATTACACCACCTTTATTAAATATATCACAATACATGTATATACAGACCGGCAAAGTGGTACGGTGGGTTGAGCATGCCCGTAACTAAGGGGGGCGAAATCCCCTGAAAAATGTTCGCCCTCCCCCTAAAAATGTGTTGGACATAGTTTATAAATAACCATTGGACATAGTTTAAAAAATTTGAGCCCCCCTCAAAAAACTATTCGCCCCCCCTGGTGTCCCAACCTGGTTATACATGCCTGGCGTTGAGCACCAGCCATTAACATTGGAGGGTGGGTTCAATGCCCCGTCGAGCGCTGAAGACTTGAAAAACTACTTGCAGTATACGAGGTTGACACGCGGGGCTGCCACTGAAATCCCATCAATGCATCATCACTATAATTACTTGTCACTATACGGAAGTAAGCCGCCTGGTCCCCGGCGCAAGCAAGCGGAGATGGGCGCCGCTGACCATTCGTGAAATACCGGTGAGAGCAAAGGCGAATATAACGAAACTGAACTGTTTTTTTGATTTAATTTTTGAGCAAGGGTTGTGTCGGCCATTGCATGAAAACTGTTGTCGTTTGTTTAGAAAACTAAAGCTGTGACTTGCGGAAAATTTAAGGGAACAGCGCAGAAACACCAATTATGGCTTTTTTGACTTCTGCGCAATCATTTAACAATCACCTTCCTTCTGGTGATTGCCAACTAAACAGATCAGCGAGTAAGATAAACGGCCCTTGTGATTGATGACAACAAGTTTCCCATCCACCTGCAGCCTGTTGAAGAGATCGTGCCACGAAAGGCACAAATCCCAAAAGTACTTCTCATATGTGCTCTTGTTCCATGTGTTCAGTGTAATATAGAACAAGTTTTAAGAGGTGAGGATAGGCAGGATAGGTTGGTTACATTTTGATAAGAGACTGCTCAAACTGTTAAAATGCGTTACGGGGTTGTATAAAGGTATTTTTAACGAGACAACAACAACATTTCAATTATACCTTCTCGTTAACGGCGGTCAGCAAAACATGACAGTCGTTTTTCAGAAAGTTTCGATGTAGAAGTATTCAACATACTCTAATGTTTCTCTGCAACCGGTTTGCGTATGTGAGAGGTGGGTGGATGGATGAATTACGTTGAATTTCAGTGGGGATTGGTAAGAAAACGTTTAAAAGGCACTCAATTGAGTACCAAGAATTGCTTTTGACAGTGAAATTATGCACATGCAACAAGTCTTTCATATGTGGTTACAAGTGAAACTGTTTTTTCCCCAAAAAATAAATTGCGTCACGCCTGTGATCAAACTGTAAAAGCAATTTTGCAAAAATTTTAAGTAATATCCATGACTGTTCATGAACATCATTTTATGTACTGCATTTCATCTTGGAAGATTTGCGGGAGTGACACCTAAAGAGGTTTCAAAATACGTCACGGTTCGTAGAGGGCATCTGCCGATCTGCTGCCACCCGGCCAAATTTCGATCAATCCAGGCCTGTCTTGTGTGATAAATATACAATCATACAATATGCCACTTGTAAATCTCCCGGAAAGTTTTTACAAAGAATCCGGTGCTGCACTTTTTGAGGTCCACGAAGCAAGCACAGACATTTTTGCGCATTCCCAGGACTTTCAAATATTTGTTGAAGACTGTAAAGTTGACTTGCAGTGCCACAGCGAGGTTGATGACGGCACTGAGTACCCTGCAGTTTAGAGTCGGTTATTGCACGGTATCTTTTAGAAGCATTCAGTATACACTTTTCGGGGAAGAATGAGAGGTATGGCACAATAGTTTTTTGCACTCCCATTTGTTTATTTCGGTGATCACTCCAGTTTTCCAGTCCTTCGGCGCTTTTCCAGATCTCCATCACCTTGACTCACATGGGCAATACTTGCGGGATATGATTGAGAATAATGCATTGAAGCTGATGGAGTCCTTTCACGAGTCCTTTCACATACACTTTACCTCTGAACAGAGCGGCCAATTGCTACTTTCGAAGTAGCGGCGCTACCTTTCTTTGCTAAAAGTAGTGGTGGCGCTACCGGTATTGTTACTTAACGGTGGTAGCGGTGCTACATCTATCGCTACTATTTCCATTACAACATTTCAAATAGCACTACCAGATGGGGTTTCTTTGCATCCGCTTGAATCTTCACAACGTTGCTAAGTCTCCAGTCTGCACTGTTTCACTTTGAGTGATTTCATCAGGTGAGCAAAAGCATGAAACGTTTTCGCGAACAGTACAAATGATATTCAACTCATTGATTCAAATATGCGAAACACAAGATAAATAGTACTCATACCAAACAATGCTTTTGCCACTCGTGATCTTGAAACCGATCGAAATCTCCGAACAGGTATTGTGCCATGGCGTAGGCACGCTATTTCTTGGCTGAATCCAGAAGTCAGGTTCAGTAGATTGTTGAAAAAATCTTGTTTTGATTTTCTAATTTACAAGGCTTGTTTTCATAGTACAAGTATGCGTGCACTGTCCGATAAAACCAGCATGTGTGTTTTTCGAATGCGTTTAGTTGATTGTGCTACTAATTTTTATGCGATCAACGACAGCTAACGCAAAAATAGTAGTAAACTCTAAAAATTGACCTGAAAACTACGATCGAGCACGTTGCGCAAAACCTCTACTCAGTCTGCTGTATATCATCAACTTCAGCAGTTTGTATGAAATTATTTAAAAGATGTGTTGCACGAAAGATTAAACAAGTTGAATCAAACTGATTTAGTACCTCGGCCATTACTTGAGATATAGCCCTACGCTAGCAACTTATCCTTACAAGCGTGACCCGCGAGACCATCATAATAAGCCACACTTCACTCACGTTACATTCGGTGGCCACTTCAATGAAATAGAAAAAATGCCCAAACAATTAAAACACAGACCTGAAAACAATTTATTCTTCGATATTTCCTTCATGTGGAAAATTTGTGCGAATTCTATGCGTTTTTATAGGAATACGCTACGTTTCATTTTTTAATTGTTAACGCTTAGAGTTGCATTAGAAAAAAATAGTATTAGACATTTAAAAAAAGTACAGATAACAATCAAGGAAAGGCTTTCCTTAACACATACTAAAAAATATAACCCAAAGGCGTCACAATCACAACACACTCTCCGCAGATGTAGGTGTAGCCACGGGGCCTATGCCCCCCAAATGTCTAGCATATCTTGTCGTTTTGTGCTTCGAGACGCGGTGTCCCAATCCAAATACTCTTGCTCGCGTAAATTGAAAATATTTGGCCCCTCCCAAAATTTTGGGCTGGCTCCGCTTCTGTCTGCAAAATCTGTGGGGTTCGATATGAACTGGGTCATTTCTTTATCCCGGTTGTCTGCGACGTAACAAACATATTTTCCGTGTTACAACAAAAATATAATTTTTAAAAAGTGCGGTTTTATAACTTTAAAACCTTAATAAATGTGTATTGGCTACGAACTACTTTTCGTAAACACAAATATTTCAAAACTGTGTCAAAACGCGCTGTTCTTGCTTAAAAAATCACTTACAGATATTTTTCGTAGCATTGTGCAATTTTGTATTGCACACCATTATTCTGTTTTCGCGTGTTTTGCTGTTTTGCGCAACGCTTTCGAAAATAATTTAATAGCTAAACCAAATTCAATTTCAATGCCGAGACACTAGAATGAGAGGCGACTACAGCCACTCGTGTTACAGTTCTTGGGAATCGGGCACTGCATTCCTTTCGTAACGGACCTTCTGCGAGAAGAGGTTCTATTGGACAAACGACCGAGCAACCCAAGTGGACTGTCAATCATATATATTTTATCGATCATAATAATCAGTGATCCCATGATGATTCGTTGACGATCGACTCAGCAACAAAAACCGAGCTGCCAAACGACTACTAAAGCAGGAGGTGGCTTTCACAAACACCTCTGCCAGAAAGGCTTATCAAATGTGACCGCCATATGTGCAAAATCCAACACCGCATTGACACGTTGCAGAATGATTGCAGCAATAAGTTATGCCACTCACAATAGCACCAAGTAAAGCTATATCTAATATTGCACCATCCAGGCAACAACATTCCTGGATGGAACGGGCCTGTCTGACAGAAACAATGTGCTGCCAGATATGCATGCTTTTGCTGGAAAGACACTCTACCAGGAAGTTTTGGCAAAATATCAGTAAGGTGGTAAGACATACATGGTCTAATCGACGGAGAACCGGAAATGAAACTGCGGCAACAATGTGAAAAAAAATTTTGAAGCATTATTAAATTCATTTAAAACCAGCAATATGGACACTTTTGTAAACCAAAATCTAAACAACTATGAAAAAAGTAATCTTATTTGCGCAGTGATAAGCTTGAATCTCTAATTCACAAATTTCCCTAAACCGTGCTGCTGGTAAACATGGAATTTTAGCTGAGTACGAAATCTACGCTGATCCCAGAGCGTGTATAAATCTCAACCGCCTTTTAAGTGGGTGTCCAGTGAGTTGCAAAATTCCACAAGAAGGTATGATTGTTGTCAGGGCCGGCCTTCAGCCAATGCAACCGATGCAGCTTCATTGGGCTCCGCGTCTCTGGGGGCCCCGCGCCATATGGTAGTTGAGCAGTTACTCATTTTTGTCAGATACTCCTTGCGCTCGAGAATTATAGAACCGGCTTATAAACCTCATTGTTAGAAAACAATTATCTCGTTTGAACGAACGATGAATCCTCTAATTATGGAACGTTATCGAATGTGCTCAACTCTCATACTATAGGGTGTTATATCAGCGCTCCAACATATCCCACTTTTTATGGATTGAACTTCGTTGTTACTGGTGTCAGTTAAGACTGCAGTGGACCAACAGCCATGGCAAACAAGGTGTGTAGTGATTCAACTCGCAATGAACAGGTCAAGACGAGTGTCAGTCGTATTAACGTTGATGGCATTTCTTCCAAAGTAACGTTGCACAGTTTTCGAAAGACCCTTCTGTTTCGGAAAGTCGTTGGTTGGTTGCGGGTCGTCTGCATTTTAACAAAGGCTTTCAGTTTTGCTTCATGGACGATTTTAACACATACTAGATATTTTAATGTTTTGTCAAAATAAAATGAACTCCACCAAATTGAAACAAATGACCAATGATGAGAGGTTGAATCCGTGGAGGCCAAAAATCTCATGCAAAGCAGCGCAAAATTTTGTGAAGTGTTTGCACTTAAATTTGCCTACTTTCTTTGTCCACAAAATTGTTCCGCGTTATTTGTCGGTCGTGCAAGTACATTTATGATTTTCCGCCCACCAAACATTCATTGTATTTTGCTAATTAGCGAGCGTAAAAAGGTAGAAAAAAAAACTATTTCAAACTCCAGGTCAATAAATGTAAAGGACACTTAAAGCTGTTCTGCAGCTATAACTAGGCGAAGCAAAAATTGTAAATTTTATCGAGCACACTCTTTTCTGTTTATCAATACACTGCGGGGCTATATGCTTCTATTTCATTTTCATAAATCAAGCATGCGCATTATTTATTGCGTTTGATAAGTGTTTGTATATCTGTGACGTGTTAGTTGTAAAATGTTTGTACATTACCTTTCCAATTCATAAAGAACAGTTTGCATTCCAAGTCCATGCTTTATGAATAATTATAAAATTGGGCTTTTGGGGAACTTTGGGCGGATGCATGGGGTCAGTTGTTCTTCGAACGAAAGTGGCATTCAGCAAAAGTAAAGTAATTCCATTGTAAGTTCAATTCACTTGTCAGTTAGGTTTGATTGATGTAACTTTGCACTTGCGCTCGCCGCTCGGATCTTCACTGCAGAGATTCCTTTACAATTTTCGGCTTGATTACGTTGGTAGTGGTACACTATTTAATATCCAACACAGCAGCATGTTATTAGTCATGAAAATGGTTGTAGCTGGGGAACACGTGAGCTATGCCCACGGCCCTCCAAATAAAAGAAGCTGTTGTGTCATTATGTACATTACAGATCAACTTCAATAATTTGTTGTCTCTCTGATATTCATATAGTTATTTTGCTAATATATCTTCATCAAACAGATAATAGCACGGTTGACTGAGCATGATGACGTCATAACAGCACTGTGTAGAGGGGCCCCGCACTTGCTAAGGCCGGCCCTGATTATTGTTATCGTGTCCATTTGCAAAAATGAAAATGGTGACGTTATGAGTGATGCTGGCAATTACAGACCTGTCTTCCTTGGAACAATTATCTCCAAACTATTTGAGCGTTATGTTATTCTGCATTTCACGATTTGTTGCCAACACTGTCAACCAGTTTGGCTTGAAGCCGATGCTGAAATACGTGTGTTTTTCTTAAACAGATTTTATCATATTGTGTAAAGGAAGGCCCCTTGTTTTTTCAGCGTTTTCATACGCACTTTAAGACGTTCGACAAAACTAATTATAACTTGTTGTTCACACAAAATTGGTTAAGCTTAAGCGAACCTCACGTGCGCATCGTTTTGAAAAAGCGAAAAAAAATTACGCTGCGCAAGAACTAAAAATTCATTTCATGTAACAATAAAAGAAATTTGCTGACTTTTTTGCAGCATCAATTGTGGTTCTTATATTTCTTCCCAAAGTTTAAATTCTGATTGAATTGTATTTTGGTTGAACACAAGAAAAGCTCATTAGGAATAACTGCTACGTTTCGTGGAAACAGTCTTCGTGTAGATTGGGTAAATTTCGAATGTGTTGTGACCATTTTGAGCCACAACATCATTTTCTGTGCTTTAGTCTACTGGAGTATTGATGATGATACTTTAATGATGAGAAAATGAATGTAACATTGTCGCCAAGTCGTATGCAAATAGGCAAAAAATATACTTTAAACCAATGATCTTCAACGTGGGCGAAATCGCCCCCAAAGGGGCGATTTTATGCGTTATGGGGGCGATTTTGTAATTTACGAAATTTGGTAAGCGATTTCAGTTTCCAGGGGGCGATTTCTGCAGGTTAACACATACTCAAATGTTGAATTGATTCTAAAAAAACAATATTTGCCACTTTGGAACCAAAGCATTTGATGCACTTTGGGAGTCAAGCATTGCGGTTCTCACGAAGATTATAAGGCAACCGATTTTTTGACCTGAAAATTTGAAATTTTGACTTATCAATTTCCTGTGTTTGCAACGACAAAAAACTTCAGACTTTGGTGTTGAAGTTAACTCAGAAGTATATTCATTCCATATGCTTCAAACATTCAAAGAATTTGTTATTTAACCATAACCGTTATATGTGTGGTAAGTAGCCTACATTAATAACTACAGTAGAGCCAAACCTGAGAAGATCATAAACTTAAAGCACTATACGCAAATTGGATAGAGCATTAACCAAACCAAGTAAGTACTATAAGACCATGTTTCTTGCCTTCCCACGCCTAGCCTACTTAATATGCAATCGTCTAGTAGTGGGTGAGCGTTTTCCAGAACTTTTGGGGAAAATGAAGCAATTATTACTGGGGTTTCCCACCACATATTTTCCTGAGCAAGGTTTCCGCCAAGCACTGCACAGGACACACGCGCAAGAACTACCACAATCGCCTTGACATGACCAAGATCGGGGAAACGCCATACGACTTCAAATGGCCAACTTGCAACCTGCTTTGAAAAAGCTCGCACATAAACACCTTCGCAAGGTTCGCAGTAATTGGAATCAGCTGTTTTTATTGGAAATGAATAACATTTATTCTACAAATGCACTTGCATTCGTTTTGTTTTATGCTAACTAGATTGCCCATTTATATTTCATTAGCTGGATTATTTTCAAAACCAAATCCTATTTTCGAACAACGCATAAGTTATAGAAAAGGGGGTGATTTTCAAGCAAAATTCCTGTAGGGGGCGATTGTACAAAAAAGGTTGAAGACCACTGCTTTAAACAAATTGTTAAGCTGCAAATCTGTTGGTCGCTCTATATTTGAAAAGGTGGTAAATTTTCCAGATCAACACGGTTGAGAATAAAATAAACCACACTTATAAGCACTAGTGTTTCTGTATGCTTTCGAGGAATCAGTCGACTGCCATCTGCTTTCGTCTTTTTGCGATGATTCAAACTTGCACATATCTCT